>JGI12210J13797_10390332_pt1 | contig 13568 bp, 10 predicted proteins | sample ElkSlonscriptome_3_FD_13797 | JGI IMG/M metagenome (IMG submission 13797)
CAACTTAGCCCCCTGAGTGAACAGTTCGCATTGCGCCTATGAAGGCACCGGCAGTGACCCGCTCCATTTCTCATCATCGATTGCATCTCGATAATGTCACGGCGTGCGCCGTAAGCTCGACCAACGTCGAAGCAACGATTCTTGCTCTCGAGGCGAGCCCTGAACAGGCCTAGTTCTGCGAAACCCTGCTCTTCACAGACGCCGATCTGTCAGCCTTGGGCATAGAGGTTTCACCTGAGATCCGACTGGTGCCGATCAGAAATGCCGGCTCCGCGCATGAATAATTAGACTTCGACGGGAGCGATTATCGTGCGCACCGATCCGGTTGACCGACCGGGAGAATGCAGTGATAAAGCTCTTGTCGAAAAGGCCTCGCGCGATACCCGGGACGCGTTACCGCACTTGCCTCATGCTCTTCATCACCGCCGCAGTCGTCCCCACCGCAGAGGGCCACGCCGCTCGCATTGTCTCCGAAGCAGCGGACCGACCTACCGCCCGTCACCGCGATCATGCCAACCCGCAACCGGCTGGACCTGCTGCGGACTTGCCTGTAGAGGCTCGCTCGAACTGACTATTCCAGCCCGTTGGAAGTGCTGGTGATCGACAACGGCCTCAACGATCCGGTAATGCAGGACTATCTCGCGGCGCTCGATTTTGCCTTTGCCCGCGTACTGCCCATGCCCGGAGCCTTAAACTTGTCAGCGCTTTAGAACCGTGCGACGCAGTAGGCGAAAAGCGTGCTCTGCTAGACCTGCTGAACAATGATAGCGAGGCAACCGATCCCAACTGGCTCAACACCATGGCCCACCAGGCCCCGCCCAAGGATGCAGGCGCGGTGGGTCCGCTGCTGCTTTATCCCGATGGACGCTTGCAACGTGCCGGCGTGGCGCTGGGGATTGGCGGCGGTGCGGCCCACGTGCACCGCCTGCTGCGACCCGACGAAGAGGGTAATTTTAAACCCCGCGCGTTGCCGCAATTCGTTTCCTCCATGACAGCCGACTGCATGTTGGTGCGCAAGAAGAAGTTTTCGGTTGTGGGCAGTTTTAATGAAGAGAATTCTGCCGTCGCTTTCAACGATGTCGACTTGTGGCTGAAACTGAGCGCTCGCTGCTGGCAAAATCTCTTTGAGCCGCGCTCTACACTGGTGCATGTCGAGGGTGTCTCCCGCGGTCGGGGCCACGATCCAACAGGTACGGCACGCCTCGCTACTGAAATCGCTGCACTGGAGAAACTATGGTCGGCCGGCGGCACGCGCGACCACTATCACCAGCCGGCGCACAGTCGATTCAGCGAGCAATTCGCGCTTGACGTTTAGTGACTGCCATGCTGCGCAAAGGACTTATCCCAACTGCCCCCATCCAGCGCCTCAAGCTGGACAGCGTAACGCTTTGCGCCGCCAGTTCGTCTAACGTGCCTGCTACGGTGGCAGCCCTGCAGGAGAGCATGGCGCAAATCGATTTTGGCAAGGTGCTGCTTTTTACCCATGTATCCGCTGCTGAGCTGGGCCTGCCCACCGACCATGCAATCCGTGTCGTGCCGGTGGCGCGGATCACTTCGTCGGTCGCCTATTCGCGCTTCATACTGCAAGAGCTGGTGCATCACATTACCACGTCGCATTGTCTTGTCGCCCAGTGGGACGGGCACGTGATCGACGCGGGCAGGTGGCGCAGTGAGTTTCTCGATTACGACTACATCGGAGCCAGTTGGCCGCAATTCGACGATGGGCACAATGTCGGCAACGGTGGCTTCTCGTTGCGCAGCAAGCGCATGATGCAGGCCTGCCTCGCGCCTCATTTCGACTTTCACCACCCTGAAGACATTGCCATCTGCCGCACCAATCGGGCCCTGCTGAACGATGCAGGCATGCAGTTCGCCCCAGCCCACCTCGCCGATGCATTCTCTGCCGAGCGGTCTGGCGATCCCGCAAGTACGTTCGGCTATCACGGAGTCTTCCTGATGCCTCGCGTGCTTGGCGCAGACCGTTTCTGGGACCTTTACAAGGGTCTGGACGACCGCGGCACCCTGTGGCTTGATTTTCTGCCAATTCTCCGTCGCCTACGCCATCCCGCCCGCATGGCAGCGTTTATGAATGATTGGCGGGTCGAAAGGCGTGCGGCGCGCACTCGATAGATGGCGATCGCTCCTTGGATCGCAGCACGGTAAAAGCACTTGTCTTCGCTAGCATCTTTGTGCGGCGCGCACGGCGTCGGCATGGTTTCCACAGTGCGCTAAGTTTGCGGTGCCGGACCCGGATTATTCTTGGGATATTCAGCATTTCGGTGCTAATGGGCTGGCTATGGTGACGTCAGCGCGCGCATTTGCTCCCGCCCGGCGTCGCCTTTACTGTAGTTGAGCTTACATACTGACCATGCACCACGACCCAGATTTGCAGCGCCATGCGGAGAAAAGCCGCAAGGAAAACAGGGTGGCGGCCCTGGCCAAGCGTTGGCGCTGGTTCGGCCTCTTCGTCATTCTGCCGTCCCTTGTCGGCGTATTGTATTACGGTTTCATCGCTGCTGACATCTACGTGTCCGAATCGCGCTTTGTCATTAAGGCGCCGGACCAGCAGCAGGCGAGCAGCGGCTCAATCGGCGCTTTATTGCAGGGCACGGGATTTGGCGGCGGGCAAGAGCAGACTAGCGAGATCATCGGCTACCTCAAATCCCGTGACGCGCTGGCCGATCTGAGCGAGAGGGTGGACGTGCGCGACGCATATACTTCTCCCAAAGCCGATCAGTTCAGCCGCTTTCCGACCATTTTCCAGAGCGACTCCTTCGAAGGGCTTTATTCCTATTACAGCTCAATGGTGACGGCGATGCCGGATCCCGAGTCGGGTCTGACCCAACTGAGCGTCCAAGCCTTCACGCCGCAGGAGGCTATGGCCATCAACCAAGGCTTGCTGGAACTGAGCGAGGAACTGGTCAACCGCCTGAACCAGCGCGTGAATGCACAGGCAATTGCGGAAGCGCAGGACCGGGTGGATGTGGCCCAGCAACGCGTGCGCGAAGCGAGGATAAACCTCGGCGCCTATCGCAACACTGCGGAAATTCTGGATCCGCAACAGCAAGGCATGAGCGTGTTGGCTGCATCGGACGACCTGATCGCACAGGAAGCGGCGCTGCGGGGACAACTTGCGCAAATGCAGCGCAGCGCCCCAAATCACCCGTCTATTCCTGCCTTGCGCGAACGGATCGCCGCCGTTTCTCAGCAGATCGCCTCGCAAACGGCGCGCGCCGTGGGATCGTCCAGCGGCTTGGCTTCACGCATGACGGAATACGAAAATCTGCTGGTTGAGCAGGAGTTCGCCACCCAGCTGCTGACCGTTGCAAATGCGGCCCTGGAACAGGCGCGCGTGGAAGCGCAGCAGCAGCAGTATTATCTGGAACGCGTGGTCGATCCCAACCTGCCTGACGACGCAATCCTGCCCAACCGGCTGAAGAACATTCTGGCTGTGATATTCGCTACCTTGTGCATCTACCTTGTTGGATGGATGCTGGCCGTCGGCATTCGCGAGCACGCACCCGAAGACTAAGGCAATGGCAAGCTTTTCCCAAGGGCTGCGCGTCCAAGTCAAGGTCGTTCAGGCGCTAATGATCCGAGAACTCGTGACGCGTTTCGGTCGCGACAACATCGGCTTCCTCTGGATCATGGTAGAGCCTCTGCTGTTTGCCGCCCTTGTCGGTTTCGTCTGGACCTTCATCCGGGGCGTCGACAAAGACGGCATAAGCGTGATCGCTTTTGTCGCGACCGGCTATATTCCGCTCACCTTCCTGCGCCACTCATTCGGTCGCTCGGCGAAGATCTTCCAGACCAACAGTGCGCTGCTTTACCATCGCCAGGTCAAGGTGCTGGATTTCATCGTGGTCCGCGTCTCGATCGAGGCCATCGGCGCGATGGGCGCCTACATGTTTGCAGGGATCGTACTGTATTTCTTCGGACACTTCCCTATCCCGTCGGACGTAGGCGCGATTGTCTTGGGCTGGGCGATTTATTGCTTCTTCGTCACTTCCATTTGCACCGTGCTGGCCCCGCTTTCGGAAATGTCGGAAGTGGTGGAGAAGCTGGTGCCGATTAGCGTCTATCTCTCGATCCCGTTTTCGGGCGTGTTCAACATGGCATCATGGCTGCCGCCGGCCATGCGTGAGGCGCTAATGTGGTCGCCCTTGGTTTCCGGCATGGAATTGATGCGCAGCGGCCTCTTCGGCCCTCTGGTGACGCCATATTACGACCTGCCGAAGGCATTCGGCGTATCGATCGTCTGTTTGGTCATTGGCCTAGTGCTTTGTCGCAAATTGCGCCGCGAGATCGCGCTGTCATGATTTTCTGCAAGGACATCTACAAGGAATACCAGATCGGCAAGGTTACAAAGCCGGTGCTCAAGGGCGTGGACTTCAAGATCAACCCTACCGATCGGATCGGCCTGCTGGGCCGCAACGGGGCGGGCAAGTCGACATTGATCCGGCTGATTGGCGGCGTGGAATATCCCACATCCGGCAAGATCGTGCGCAAGATGACTTGTTCATGGCCGCTTGGCTTTTCGGGCGGCTTTCAGGGCAGCCTGACGGGCTATGACAACGCCCGCTTCATCGCCCGCATATACGACAAGCCCTATTCGGAAATGCGCGCTTTCGTGGAGGATTTCACTGAGCTTGGCATCAACCTGCACATGCCGGTGAAGCAGTATTCTTCCGGCATGCGCGCGCGACTTGCCTTCGCCCTTTCGCTAGCAATCGAATTCCAGTGTTACCTGATCGACGAAGTGATCATGGTGGGGGACGAGAATTTCCGGAAAAAATGTCAGAAGCAGTTCTTTGAAGAGCGCAAGGATCGCGCGCTTCTGCTGGCATCACATAGTCTCCCCACCGTGCGCCAGTATTGCAACCGGGCAATCGTGCTGCACAAAGGCCAGGCCATGATGTACGAGGACGTGAACGAGGCGATATCCGTCTATCAGGATCTGTGACATGAGCATGAGCGTCGATCAGGCAGATCTCGACATCCAGCGAATCCTGCGCGCCGAGATCCGTGACTTGCGCGAGCGTCACCAGCTTAAAATAGCCCTGCTGCACATTCTCTATGCCGTCGCCATGAACGGCCCGAGAAAAGGCTTGCCATCGCTGGAAGCGCAAGAGGCCCTTATCCGGCAAAGTCCGCTGTTCGACGAGGCCTGGTATATGAAGGCTTATCCCGACGTTGCCGCAAGTGACATTTCCGCCGCCGGACATTACGTGCGCGCAGGGGCTTTCGAAGGACGCGATCCGGGACCGAATTTCGACAGCATGGCCTATTACCTCGCCAATCGCGATGCTGCCTCGGCGGGCTGGCCGGCCCTTGCGCACTACGAGAGCGTGGGCAAGGCTGAAGGTCGCCCGCTGGGCTGAGGGAGAGGCCTGTTGTCCCAGCCCACGTCCTCACAATCTTCATCCAATCACATGTCGTGGTTGCAGCCCCCTCCGCACGGGCCCCAGATTTATAGGCCTTACGCGCTGGAACTAGAATCCTTGCTGTGGAGGGGATTCGAGGAGTGCGTGCTGCCGCGCCTGCGAGAGCTGCTGCACGGCCCTTCGATCGAGCGAGCATGCGCGGGCTGGGTTCTTGCTCGGTGGGATACAGCGCAAGGCAATCACCAGTCCGCACTCAATGCGATCCGCGCGTTTCACGCCGATGGCAAAGGCGTGCAGACGATAAATCATCCCGGCCCCTTTCTGCTCGGGATCCAGCTTGCGCTGGCTTGCGACGATCAACGCCTCGCGAAGCAATGGCTGCACCAAGGCACCACCCGTTTTGGCCCGCAACCGGACTTTGCACTCGCCAAGTTGCAGACCGAACGCGCGGCAGGAGCATCGGATGTAGAGCTGGAGAAGGTTCTCGCACAGCTTTGCCGCGAAACAGGCTTGACGCCGATCACCTTGGCGAGCGTGAATGCCGCCCTTTTCGACCGGTTGGAGAGCCATGCGGCACCTGCCGCAGGAGTAAACGGCAAGCATCCGCTGGTCAGTGTGATCGTGCCGACCTTCAATGCCTACGAACACTTGCCAACCGCGCTGCGCGGGCTGCTGGCGCAAAGCTGGCGGCAGCTTGAAATCATCGTTGTGGACGATGGCTCCAGCGACAACAGCGTGGAAGTCGCGCAAGAGTTCGCGGCCTGCGATGGCCGTCTCCGGGTCGTTCAGCTGAATCGCAATGCAGGGGCTTATGCGGCACGCAATGCCGGCTTCGCCGCCGCGATCGGCGCTTTTATCACCGTGCACGATGCCGATGATTGGTCTCATCCACAAAAGATTGAGCGGCAAGTGCAGCCCCTGATCGAAGACCCTTCGGTCAAAGCAACGGTTTCCCATTGGGTTCGCACCGGCAACGCGCTGGAAATGACGCGGTGGCGTATCGAAGAGGGGTGGATTTACCGCAACGTGTCCTCCCTGATGGTGCGCGCCGCGCTACGCGACGATCTGGGCTTCTGGGACCGCGTGCGCGCCAATGCCGACACGGAATACTACTATCGCATTCTTGCCGCCTACGGCTCGGGCGCGATCCGCGAAGTGTGCCCGGGCATCCCCCTTTCTTTTGGGCGAACCCTGGCCGGCTCCCTGACAAACCAGAGCGCCACGCATATGCGCACGCAGCTACACGGGGTCAGGCACGAATACATGGAGGCAGCGCACCACTGGCACGCTGCTGCCAGATCGCCAGCCGATCTGAAATTGCCAAAGCACCCTTACCAGAGGCCGTTTTGCGCTCCGGAAGCGATCACCATGAACAATTCGCAGCCGCCCGAAAGCGACCTAGACTTGGTGCGCCAATGCGAGCTGTTCGATGCGCAGTGGTATCTGCGCAACAATCCCGACGTGGTGCAATCGGGCATGGGTGCGGCGCGGCATTACCTGCTGGCCGGAGCCGCGGAAAACCGTGATCCCGGTCCACGCTTCAGCACCAGCGGCTATCGGTATGCGCAGCGCCTGCCAGAGGATGAGAACCCGATGCTGCATTTCTTGCGCACGAGCGAGGATACGCGCGCAGCGGCGCTGCCCACATTCGAGGGGCGCTTAGACGGCGAGGCGGGGGACGCTAAGCGGGTGCTGGTGTTCGCACATATTGCGGGACGGACGCAGTTCGGTGCTGAGCGCAGCTTCATCGACATGGTTGCGCGACTGAAGCGCGATGGGTTTGCTCCTGTAGTGGTGCTGCCCGGACTTGGCGACACCGCCTATCTGGAGCGTCTCCGCGACTTTAGCCTTGCAGTCGAAGTGAGGCCCCAATCCTGGCGAAGCGGTATTCACCCCGTAAATGGGGAAGAGCTTCTTGCGATCAAAGCGTTAATTCGTAAATACGAGCCTTGCGAAGTTTATGTGAATACTCTGGTGCTGGAGGCTCCGCTGCTGGCGGCCCGTGCGGCAGACTTGCCCACAGTGATGTTCGTTCGCGAAATGCCAGCGGAGGACGATGCTCTTTGCAGATCCCTTGGCATCGGGCCCGAAGACCTGCGTCTGCAATTGATGGATCAGGTCGATCGCTTTCTTATGCCATCACAGGTGGTAGCGGACTGGCTAGGTTGCCCGGATCGCTGCACCGTGCGGCCTAATGCCGTCGAGGAAGCCTTGTTCGGTCTGCCATTTGGCCCTGGCCGGATACTGAAAGTGGCGCTTGTTAGCAGCAACATTGCCAAGAAGGGCATTGGCGACGTGGTTGCCGCCGCCCGGATGGTAGAAGCGATGGGACAGCCGATGCGTATACTCCTCGTGGGGCCGGAGACGCCAGACCTGCGATTCCAGCAACCTTATCCGCGCAATCTCGAAATACGTAGCTATGCCGACAATCCGGCGAAGGCCATCGCTCAGGCTGACGTCGTCCTTAGCCTGTCGCATTTTGCCGAGAGTTTCGGTCGCACGGTGGTGGAAGCCATGGCCGCAGGCAGACCCGTGATCTGCTATGATCGCGGCGCGCCGCCTTCACTGGTGCAGTCCGGGACCACGGGGCTCGTGGTGCCCGCAGACCGCGTGGACTGCGTAGTCGATGCCCTGCTGGCGCTGGATTCGGCGCGGCTGCAGTTGCAAAAGATGAGCAGGGCGGCACGCGCCCGTGCACGGAAAATTCAAGAGCAAGCGCTAGCCTGAAACGTCGCCAGACAGGTTAGCCGCCCTCGCCCACGCGGAAGGCGCATCGTCCTTCCTGGCGACCGTTCATCAGATAATGCTGTAGGGCTGGAATGCCCTCTCCGGTCACGTCCGGATTGGCTTGGTGATAGCGAAAAGCGCTGAACTTTGGCCCCGGGTCTCGCAGTTCATATGCGCCGTCAACAACATAGTGGCGGAGGGGATCGACACAACTTTCTGCCACGTCTGGATAGTTTTCTAGGTACCAGTCCGCATGGAAAAGACCGGACTGGCCTATTAGGCTCATGGACAAGGCAATCCGCGCCTTGGCGCGCTTGTGCGCTCGGCGGCGATGATTCTGCGCCAGTGCCATTTTAAGCTGGGTATGCGTCTGTCCAAGTTGGGCGAGCACATGCTGGCGCATGACACTGTCCTCATGTTGCTGGCGCACCAGCTTCAGTTGCCTGTCCAGTCTCGCAATCTTGTGGCCCAGTTCGGCAATGTCGATCAGCCGCTCGTGATAGCGCGCCTGCAGCTGCGCTTTTTCCTCTTCCTTGCGCATGGTTTCTTCTTCTTTGCCGGCCACGGCTTGATCCTTCTCCGCGATCAAGGCGTTAAGTGTTTCGCGCTCTTGCGCCATGCGCTTTTCTGCCACGGTATTCTGGTCGCGCGTCTTGAACAGGGCCTGCTCAATAGCGGCGAGTTTGCGTTCGTATTCGGAGCGAAGAGCCTCGGCCTTCTTCGCTTCTGCCAATTGCACCTGAAGATCGAAGCAGCGCGCCTGGGCATTTGCAAGTTGCTTCAGCGCGTCTTCTTCGGACTTGCGCGTCTTGTCCAATTCATTGCTGGCCTTCTTAAGCTGCTCGTTCGCCCCGGACAGTTCCTCTGCCGTTGCGCGGGCGACAAGTCCTTCACCCAGCAGACGATAGACCTGCCGAGCCTCGGCGTAACCCGGCGCTCCTAGCTGCAGTTCAGCCAATCGACGTAGGCGCTCATCCTGGTTCCGGCCGATCATCAGGGTCAACAGGCCATCGCCCTGTTCCAGTTCGATACCGGGATATTTCGCCAACATCGGATCCAGCCAATTTGCGGCGCCTTCGTCTTCCATCCGCTGCACACTGTCGAGGACGACGACAAGTGCGCGCTCCGACAGCAGGTCGTTCCAATTTTCCGACAGCAACTCCGCACGTTCGCAATCGAGCCGTGTGTTAATCACCAGCAAGTCGATTCCGCCTCCACGGAAGTGGCGGTGCGCAGTCAGCAACTTCTCCGTCAGCAGTGTGGAGAAGTTATCGTAAAACCTTTTGTTATGTTCGGCAGCGGCTTCGCTGTCTTTTTGCTCGTGCTCGGCGAGCGAGATGCCTGTGCAAGCCACGCCAAGCTCCAGCTTGTCCACCGCTTGGCATAGGCCAAGATAGCCCACGCCGTCGCCCACACCCAATTGAACGATCCGGCGTGGTGCATGGGTCTGCACCAGCCAGAACAAAAAAGGTAAATGAACAAGGGCCGGGGAACTAGCAAGGAACCGAGGCTTCCAAAACAGCGGCCAGCTGGAAAACGGATTGAGAATCTCACCGCCCAGCGCTTCCAGAGACTGGTTCATTATTTCGTCGCCCCCAGAGGGCCGTGGGCGGTCAGGAGACTGCGGCATGGTGATTTGCTTGTCGGACATCGTTGTTTTCAGACTGGGTTTCACATCGTAATCCGGAATTTGCGCGGTTGACACAACAAATCCCGGCGCAGAGCGTCGTTGTCAGGCCTTTCGCTTTTCCGGCACGCGATAGGCCCGTTCGCCCTCGCCATGCACTGTCATCATGAAGAACTGCTCGACCAGCGCACCGATCTGCGCAGGCTTGAAGGTGTTCGGCTTTATGGAGAATTCCGCCAGCCGCCCGATCATGCGGCGAGGTTTGATGATCTTCTCAATCAACTGGTAGCGTTCGCGCACGCCGTAATCGTCGAACAGCACGGTTACCTGCTTTGCAGTGTGCATGACTACGGCGGCAAGGCAGGCGGTGCGAAACCGACCGTCGATCAAAACAACATCGGGCTGGCGAAACCAAGGCTGGTCCCATACCGAGTTCGGATAATTATGATAGACGCGCCATGAGGCATCGTTGACCGGCCTGCCCCAGGGCCCGGTTTCGCCTATATCTACATGCTGCAGAACCACGGGCGACTTTGCATCTGCCAATTCATGGCGTAAGTCGCGAACCCATTGCAGGTCCGATTCAACGCTCATGATGTATTTGCCCGGCATTGCTGCAGCCACCCGGGTAGATCCGCCCGAACCATATTCCAGGATGACCTGCGCCCGCTCGTAGACCGTGGTGAGATATTGCTTCTCGGCTTCGGGCATGTAGGGCCGGGTGCTCACTGCGCAGGTTCCTCAATTGTCTTACCTGCCCCGCTGGGGGCTTGACTATGCATCGGTAAGCACGCCCTCGTCTATCGAGCGCCTCTCGAAAGTCGTGCTCGTCATGTTCACGAACCGCTCGAAACTCACGAGGCCGCTCGCGTCGAGATCTTCGGACACGAAGATCAGGTACCAGAGGTCCTTGAAATTAGTCCAGATCGCCTCCTCGCCAAAGCATTCTCGAACCTTTGATTCGTCGAACGACTGCTTGTGACCGAACGGCTTGTCATGGTGATAGAGCGGGTGCTTTTCCTGATACGGCACCGATGCGAACAACATGCCGTAGCGGCTGCTGGCGCGAGAGCTGCGGATGGCCCGATCGACCTTGTGGACGTCCAAGTGTTCGAAAATTTCCATGGCAATCGTCACGTCCGACTTCATCAGGTCAGCCGGGAACGGCTTAGTTATATCGAGGCTGACGAATTCATACTTTTCGGACTTCGGCGGAATGAGCTTGGTATTCTTGACCCGGTCGATTCCAACCACGTGCGAGGTGTAGGGGGCCTCGCAGAACATGTTGATCAGCTGGCCCTGACCGATGCCGATATCGATCACCTTGCGGGCCTTGCCGAGAAGCGCAAACGCAGTCTTCGTGCGCAACCAGTCGTTGCGCGAGAAGCTCACCTTGCCGGCCTTTTCATCGCGCGCATCGAACTTCGCCTTCACCCGCTTATATACGTTTGCTCGGCCTATCGGCATGTTAGGCACGCCGTCCGCATCGATGAACAGCGGTTTTCCGGACAGATTGCGCGTGGGAATAGGCGCTTGCGGCTCTGCGCTTTTGCGATCAGGCGATGCTTCCGCTTCGGGGGTTGTCAGCGCAGGATCGCCGCTCACAGGCGCAGGCGAAGACTTCGGATTGACATCCGGATGGATGGCTACTTGGCGCGCTGCCAAGTCCGCCAGTGCCGTTTGCGCCGTGCTTTGCCACGTACGTTCTTTCTCAACCCATGCACGGCCCGCCTTTCCAAGTCGCGTCCGCAGCGCAGGGTCTTCGATTAGGCGCGCCAGCACGTCGGCCATTGCGGTGATATTGCCCTTTTCAAAAACCAGTCCGATAAGATCGTCCTGGACCATCTCCTTCAGTGCCTTGACCGAGGAGACGACCACCGCCTTCTCCATGGCGAAGGCTTCCAGCGGCTTCATCGGCGATACCATTTCGGTCACGGGCTGCGGTTTGCGCGGAAACGGCGCAATGTCGATCAGCGAGTAATAGGCATCCACTTCCGAGTGCGGCACGCGCCCCGGCAGAATCAGGCGACCGCCCAGCCCCGCCTCTTCAGCGATGCGCCAGATTTCTTCGGTGATCGGCCCGCGATCGTTCCCCGAAGCATTTTCGCTGCCCACCAGCATGAGGCGGAAATCATGGCCCCGGTCGCGAAGTTGAACGGCCGCCTCGACGAGATGCTCCAGCCCTTCGTATTGTACGAACGAACCGATGTAGCCGATGACAGGTACATCTTCGGGAATCCCGAGCCTCTCTGCCAGTTCCGCGTTGCGCGGACGCGGTGAGAAATGCTCCGGATTACAGGCGTTGGGCGCAAGCGTAACGGTGTCGCCATCAATGCCGCGCTCAATAAGTTCTTCCCGCATCGGCCCGGTCAAGGTCAGTACGTGGTCCGCCGCCTTGGCCACCTGGGTTTCGAAGAACACCTGCAGCTTGTAGTTCGAAGTCTCGACGTAGCCCGGTTCGCGCGAAAGCCGGGTGACTTCCCAGAAGCCGCGGACCTCGTAGATGAACGGCAAGCCATACCGGCGCGCCGCAACGCAGGCGGGCAGGGCCGTGAGAAAGTTGGACGCTGCAATGATTCCTGCTGGCCGGTATTCCTCGATTGCCTCGCACAAGGCATCGGCAGCCTTCGCCATGTATGGCGGACCGCTGAGCCCCTTGCGCGAAGGCGAAAAGATGCGGCGATAGGGTAGGCCATCGATCTCATCCTCGGCAGGCAGCTCCTTTCCGATATGGTCGCCGGCCGTATCGTGCGGGTAACCCGGACGGGTCATGCAGATCGGATCCAGTCCGGCACGCTGCAACGCCATGGCGAAACCGTGCGCGCGGGTGGCATAGCCGCCGGAAGAATAGGGCAACGAATTGTGCAGGAGGTAAAGCACACGCCCCTGCACGGGGGTGTACGGCGTCACCTTGCTAAGATCGTTCATCTCGTCGACCAGCGGGATACCGCCTATAGGTGCGCTCTTGGTCTTCTCCAGCCACTTCTGCAGCTTCGGGTTGCCGTGGGCATCGGCCTTCAGATCTTCGACTACCCTGGCAGCCAACTGCAAATCGAAGTCGCGCATGGCAGCCCAGTACAGCGCCTTCAAAGTCGCTGTGTCGCGAGAAATCTCGGCGAGATCGAGCAGCAATTCCTTCTCGGATGCGCCGCGCCTTGTTTGCCCGAGAAATTTGGCAGCGTCACGTAGCCGGGCGATAGTTGCCTCATCAAAAACCGGGGGCATCTGCCTCATGCTGAAAACTTCCTCAAACACTATAGTTTTCAATATTTGCCGCATTCTTGCGGGAAAAAATGCGCAACCGGCTCAGCCGGTTCGCGGCATCAGCATTGGCTCCTAAAACCGCCATGCAGGCGAATCAAGCTAGGGGTCTGTGCGAAAGCGATTATCGCGCCGCTTTCAAACCAAGCGTGTTCACTGTGTTAAAGACGACACCACGGCCATCATGGTTTCAGCGGCCTTTTCCCAGCTGCGCTCCAGTCGCACCCACGCTCCGCCCGCCTTGCCGAGCCTTACTCGCAGGCCTCTGTCACGCAGCAGCCTTTGCAGGGCCTGTGCCAGACTGGCGACATCGCCCTTGTCGAACACGAGGCCCGTTTCGCCGTCGCGCACCATCTCACTCATGCCGCCGACGGATGAGACCACAATCGCTTTCTCCATTGCTAGTGCCTCTAGCGGTTTCAGCGGCGAGACCAGCTCGGTCACCATTTGAGGCTTGCGGGCAAAGGGCGCGATATCGATCAGGGAATACCATTGCGCTACTTCATCGTGAGGCACGCGGCCTGGCATGATCAGCCAATCCTGCAAGCCAGCCTGTCGGGCGATCTGCT
>JGI12210J13797_10815460_pt1 | contig 13563 bp, 10 predicted proteins | sample ElkSlonscriptome_3_FD_13797 | JGI IMG/M metagenome (IMG submission 13797)
GGAGCCGAACGAGTTGGGCTCGGCGGGCTCGGTGGGCTCGGTGGGGTCGGGGTCGGGCTCGCCGGCCATGGCCGGGGCATAGCCCGCGGCGATGTGCCCGGGGCGAGTGTCGACGAAGGTGATCTGCTCGGGCCGCTGGATCCGGATTTGGAGCTGAGAGGGAGGCGGTGCGTCGGCCTTGCGGTTGCGGCTGCGCCGGCGGCGGCTCTGGAATTCGTAGCGGCTGACGGTGCCGGTGACCCGCACGAATTCGCCGCGGGCAGACCTCACGTTGGACAGCTCGAGCACGTCGTCGTCGAAGAAGACGAGGGGGAAGTCGCTGAACATGCGCCGGGACAGCAGCACCCGCCCGGGGCGCTTGCCCTCGCGCGGGCGCACCTCGCCCACGCTGGCGAGCACCACCACCTCCTCGCCCTCGAGCGCGTCGAGGCGGTCGAGCGCGTCCCAGTGGGTGAGGGTGACGAAGTGCTCGCGGCCCTCGGCCTCGCTCTCGAAGCGCTCGAGCACGTCGGCCCGGGCGTTCCACCACACCAGCCGCTGGTCGTAGTCGAGGTAGTGCTCACCCTCGGGGTCCCAGATGCCACGCTGGGCGGCCCGGGCCTCGGCTTGGGCCTCGACGAACTGGTCGTGGAAGCGGCGCGAGTAGCCATACTTGGTGAAGTAGGGGCTCATGCCGGCGCGCACGCACTCGACGTTGTAGTTGACCCACTGCCCGCCCCGCTCCACGAGCACATAGGTCAGCAGCCGGCCGTAGCGGCCGCGCAGCTCCTTGGGGTGGTCGCGCTCGAGCCGGACCTCGCGCACGCCCTCGAAGAATTCCTGGGCCCAGTGCTTGGCCTCCATGCCCAGCGGGGTGGCGGCCTTGATCGGCTTGTCGTGGCCGGCCTGCTTCTTGGCGAGGTAGGCCTCGAGGCCCTCGTCGTAGGCGCGCCGATCGGCGTCGGACTTGAAGGTCTCCTCGGTGTCGATGGCCAGCAGCCGCAGGGTGCCCTCGATGCCGACCACCTTGATGGTGTCGCCGTCGACCACGGCGGGGCTGTCGAGCTGGAACTGGCCGACGACCAGGCCGGCCGGGGTGTCGCCGCCGGCGAGGCGCTCGGCGAGCTGCTCGCGATCGTAGTGCCCGACGCCCCGGGGGGCACACGCGAGGGTGGACGCGAGCAGCGGCGACAGCAGGGCGCCGGCCCAGATCCCGGCGCGGCGCGAGCGGCTCAGTCGCACGAGGGCTCCGCGGGGCAGGGAGGGTTGGGCATGCCGGGGGTGCCGGGGGTGCCGGTGGCCCCGGTCCACTCGGGCTGCGGGGGCGAGTCGAGGTCGGTGCACCAGTGGGCGCACAGCTCGTCGTTGTCCTCGGCGTCGGGGGGGCGCGCGCCGTCGAAGGCCAGCGTGCCGTCGGGGGGCAGGCCGATGTAGGCGAGGCTGTCGATCATGCGGTCGCAGGCGAACAGCCGCAGCCGGGCGCTGCCGAACAGGGCGCGGGGATCGGCGTTCTCGCTGGCGGGCGGGATGATGACCCCGCCCGAGGCCTCGACCTGCTCGGGCTCGGTGCGGAAGTCGGCGTTGATGCTGTAGTCGACCGCGGGCAGCCGGGTGGGGTGCAGGGGCAGGGTGCCCAGCACCACGTAGGCGCCGGGCTCCACGGGCAGCGCGTCGCGGATCAAGAAGGTGAGCTCGGCCTCGCCGTCGATGTCGGAGCCCTTGAGCCGCTCGAGGGTGCCCCGCATGCCGCGGAGATCGAGTGCGCGGCCGCTGGCGTTGTACAGCTCGATCCACTCGCCCCAGGTGCCGTCCTGGGGCCCGCGGATCTCGGTGATGACCACGTCGCCCTCGTCGAGGTCGGCCACGCAGGGCTCGGGGGCGCGCAGGCAGCTGGCGGGCGCGAGGGATCCGAGCAGCGAGATCGATCCGAGCACGCGAACCCAAGGGCTCGCGCGTCGCGGGGGACGACCGTCGCGCGGCAACTCGATCAAGAGGGGGTGACCTCCGAACGGAGCGCGAGTCTATCAGCCCGCGGGGGCGGGGGCGGGGCGGTGACGGCCGAGATTCGTGATCTCACATGGGCGGGGGCTCGCGCCGGGGGCGGCTGGAGGGCCGCGGAGGCCCGGGCGCCGGGGGACCGTCAAGTGACGGTTCTGCGACGAGATCGGCGCCTCACCTGGCGCGCGACCGACGGGAGCGCTAGACATCGGCATGGAACGACTGCCGCTCACGGTCTTCGAGCGCCTTCCCAAGACCGATCTGCACGTCCACCTCGACGGGTCGATGCGGCTGGAGACGGTGCTGGACCTCGCGCGCGAGCAGGGGATCGATCTCCCGGCCCGAGACGCGGCGGGGCTGCGCACGGCGATGCACATCGGGGAGATCACCGGGAGCCTGGTGAAGTACCTCGAGGCGTTCGACGTGACCCTGCAGGTGCTGCAGACGCCGGAGGCGCTGTACCGGGCGGCGTACGAGCTGGCCGAGGACGCGGCGCGGGAGAACGTGCGCTACATGGAGGTGCGCTACGCGCCCATGCTGCACACCCGCCGGGGGCTGCGGCTGACGGCGGTGGTGGAGACGGTGCTCAAGGCCCTGCACGCGGCCGAGCTGGCCCACGGGATCGTGGGGCGGATCATCGTGTGCGGGATCCGCAACATCTCGCCCGCGTCGTCGCTGGAGATGGCGGAGCTGGTGGTGGCCTACAAGAACCGCGGGGTGGTGGGCTTCGATCTCGCGGGGGCCGAGGACGACCACCCGGCCAAGGAGCACCAAGAGGCGTTCCAGCTGGTGCGGCAGAACAACATCAACGTCACGATCCACGCGGGCGAGGCCTACGGGCCGCCGTCGATCGCCCAGGCGCTGCACATCTGCGGGGCGCACCGGATCGGGCACGGCTGTCGGCTGCGCGAGGACGGCGAACTGCTGCACTACGTGGTCGACCACCGGATCCCGCTGGAGTGCTGCCCGTCGTCGAACGTGCAGACGGGGGCGGTGCAGAGCCTGGCCTCGCACCCGATGCGCCTGTACTTCGACCTGGGCTCGCGGGTGACGGTGAACACCGACAACCGGCTCATCACCGACACCACCATCTCCAAGGAGTTGCACCTGCTGCACACGGAGATGGGCTTCACCCTCGACGACATCAAGCAGGTGATCCTCAACGGGTTCAAGAGCGCGTTCATGCCGTTCCACGAGAAGCGGCGCTTCCTCGAGGCGACCAGCGCAGAGCTGGCCGCGTTCGATCCGATCGGAGCGAGCGAGGCGAGCGAGGCGAGCGCGTCGAGCCCCGCGACGCCGTAGCCCCCGGCGGGCATGGATGTGGTACGACCGGAGGGTCGTGGACCCATCCCGCCTCGTCTCGGTCGTCGGAGCGCTCGTCATGGTGGGGGTGGCCTACGGGCTGTCCAAGGACCGCCGGGCGGTGAAGCTGCGGCTGGTGCTGTGGGGCGTGGGCCTGCAGTGGGGGCTGGGCGTCCTTCTGCTGCGGGTGCCGGCGGGGCGCGAGGCGCTGGCGTGGGCCTCGACGGGGGTGCAAGTGGTGCTCGAGCAGAGCTACGCGGGCTCGGCGTTCGTGTTCGGGGAGATGGGGGCCCCGCAGGGCGGGGACACGGGCCTGGGCACGCTGTTCGCGTTCCAGGTGCTGCCCACCATCATCTTCGTCGCGTCGCTGTTCTCCATCCTCTACTACCTCGGGGTGATGCAGTGGGTGGTGCGCGGCCTGGCGTGGCTGATGATGCGGACCATGGGCACCAGCGGGGCCGAGTCGCTGTCGGTGGCGGCCAGCGTGTTCATGGGGCAGACGGAGGCGCCGCTGACGATCCGGCCGTTCCTCGAGCGGCTGACCGAGTCGGAGCTGTTCTTGGTGATGGTGGCGGGGATGGCCTCGGTGTCGGGGGCCATCTTGGGGGCGTACGTGTCGATCGGTCAGGTGCCGATCGGCCACCTGCTGACGGCGGTGGCCATGACCGCGCCCATCTCCATCGTGATGGCGAAGCTGATGGTGCCCGAGGCGGGAGAGCCCGAGACGCTGGGGCGGCTGGAGGTGGACATCCCCCAGCCCGACGCCAACGTGCTCGACGCGGCGGCCAGCGGGGCGGGCGAGGGGCTGAAGCTGGCGCTGAACGTGGGCGCGATGCTCATCGCCTTCATCGCATTGGTCTCGCTGGTGAACGTGGGCCTGGGCATCGTGACGGTGGGCGACGAGCCGCTCACGCTCCAGCGGATCATGGGCTGGCTGTTCTTCCCGGTGGCGGTGCTGATGGGCACGCCGGTGGCCGAGGCCCACTCGGTGGGCTCGGTGCTGGGCACGCGGGTGGTGCTCAACGAGCTGTACGGCTTCGACATGATCCGGGCGATGTCGGGCGAGCTGTCGGCGCGCGCGGAGGCGATCGTGACGTTCGCGATCTGCGGGTTCTCGAACATCTCCAGCATCGGCATCCTGATCGGCGGGCTGGGGGGGCTGGCGCCGTCCCGCAAGCACGACATCGCGCGGCTGGGGGTGCGGGCGCTGGTGGCCGCCACGCTCAGCAACTTCGCGTCGGCGTGCGTGGCCGGGGCGCTGATGTGAAGTGAAGGAGGCGGCATGGAGCGACGAGCGCGTGGGGGAGGAAGCCTGCTGGTGGCGCTGCTGCTGGCGGCGTGGGGGTGGCTGTGGCTCGGCGCACCGGGGCCGAGCGCCCGACCGCTGGCCGAGGTGACGCCCGCGGTGGCGGGCGAGCCGATCGCCGCGGCCGAGGCGGCGCCGGCGACGATCGAGGCGCTGCAGCAGCGGATCGCCGCGGTGCTCGAGCGCGAGGGCGTGCCCGGGGTGGGCGTGGCCCTGGTCGATCGCGAGGGCGTGCGCTGGGCCGGCGGGGTGGGCATGGCCGACGCGGCGGCCGGCACCCCGGTCACGGCGGGCACCGTGTTCCGGGTGGCCTCGGTCACCAAGGGGATCGTGGGCCTGGGCGCGGCGCGGCTGTGGGCGCAGGGGCGGCTGTCGCTCGACGATCCGCTCGCGCTGCTGCTGCCGCGGCTGCGGATCGACAACCCGTGGGAGGCGGAGGCTCCGGTCACGCTCGCGCACGCGCTGGAGCACACGGCGGGCTTCGACGACATGCGCTTCAACGAGACCTTCACCGACCACGAGCGCACCACGCCCGCGCAGGCCCTGGCCCTCAACCCGCGCTCGCGAGCGGTCCGCTGGCGCCCCGGCAGCCGCATGTCGTACAGCAACGTGGGCTACTCGGTGGCGGCGCTGGCCATGGAGCGGGTGACGGGCCAGCCCTTCGACGCGTGGCTGCGCGCGCAGGTGCTCATGCCGCTGGGCATGGGGAGCGCGAGCTTCTCGCTCACCGAGGAGCGCCGGGCTCGGCTGGCCACCGGTTACGTCCAGCCGGGGCGAGCGGCTGCGTACGCGCCCATCGCCCATCGGGCGGCGGGGTCGCTGCTGGCCACGCCGGCGGAGATGGGTCGCTGGGTGCACTACTGGCTGACCCGCGGGGAGCCGTATCCCGAGGTCGCGCCGCTGTGGGCGCTGGAGCGGGTGGAGGGGTCGGGCACGCACCGGGGCCCCGGCACCGACCTGGCGTATGGCCTGGGCAACTACGGCGACGTGGCGCACCCGGTGCGGGCGCGCGGCCACGACGGCGGGCTGCCCGGGTTCTCGTCGAGCGTGCGCTACTTTCCCGAGCTGGGGGTGGGCTACGTGATGCTGCTGAACTCCACCCACTCGCGGGCGGCGTACGCCGAGATCCGGGGGCTGTTGTTCGCCTACCTGGCGCAGGGGCGGTCGCTCCCCGAGCCGCCCCGGACCCCGCCCGAGCCGAGCCGCGCGGAGGCGACCGGCTACTACGCCTACGCCAGCCCGCGCCTGGCCTTGTTCGGGTTCATCGAGCGGGTGGTGGTGGGGTGGAGCGTGCACCCGAGCCCGGCGGGGATCTGGGTCACGCCGCGGCTGGGGTCGTCGGTGGAGCTGGTGCCCACCGGGGAGGGCGGCTACCGCCATCCCCTCGAGAGCGGCACCTCGCTGCGGGTGGGTCGAGACGCCTCCGGGGAGCGGGTGCTGACGCTCGGCTGGGCGCACGCCGAGCCCCAGTCGTGGTGGTGGGCGACGCTGCGGCTGTGGGTGCTGACGGGCGCGGTGTTCCTGCTGCAGCTCGCTCCGCTACTGGGGGCGCTGTGGCTGGCGCAGCGGCTGGTGCGGGGGGCGGGGCTTCAGCGGGCGGGCCTGTGGCTGTGGCCCGCGCTGGCCGGCCTGGCGCTGATGGCCATGCCGTGGCTGCTGAGCGAGGCGAGCGCCCGCAATGCGCTGGGGCGGGTCGATCCCGCCACGGTGGGCCTGTGCGCGGCCACGGTGGTGTTCGCGATGGCGTCGGCGCTGGGGCTGGCCGCGGCCGTGCGGGCGACGGTGGGGCGAGACCGCACGGCGTGGCCGTGGCGGGTGTGGCCGGCCCTCACCAGCACCGCAGCGATGGGCCTGACCGCGTGGCTGGGAGCGCACGGGATCATCGGGCTGCGCACCTGGGTGTGGTGAGCGCGGTCTGCGAGGGCGCGCGTTGGTATAAGCGCGGGCGATGGGTCAGCTGCTCGTCGTTCGCCACGGTCAGGCCTCGTTGATGAAGGCCGACTACGACGAGCTGTCGCCGCTCGGGCAGGAGCAGGCGCGCATGCTGGGCGAGCACTTCGCCGCCCGCGGCTCCCGCTTCGACGCGGTGTTCAGCGGGCCGGCGCGGCGCCATCGCGACACGACGGCGCGGGCGGGGGAGGGCATGACGGCGGGCGGAAAGCCCTGGCCCGCCCCCGTGGTGCTCTCGGCGCTCGACGAGCACGATGCGTTCTCGCTGGTGAAGGCCGCCGCCGCGCAGCTCGCCGAGGATTCCGAGGTGGCCGAGGGGCACCGGTCGCTGCTCGCCGCCACCGCGCCCGACGAGCGCTCGCGCTCGTTCCAGCGGCTGTTCGAGGCGGTGATGCATCGCTGGATGCAGGGCGCGTTCGAGCCCGAGGGGGTCGAGAGCTGGCCCGTGTTCCGGGAGCGCGTGCTCTCGGGGCTCGACGCCATCATCGCCTCGGGGGCGCGCCGCCCGGTGGCGTTCAGCTCGGTGGGGCCGGTGGCGGTGCTGCTGCAGCGGGCGCTGGGCACCGACGACGCGGCGAGCTTTCGCACCGCGTGGCGGCTGCGCAACACGGGGCTGACCCAGTTCGCGTTCGATCGCCGCGGTCGCTTCACCCTCGACGGCTTCAACGCGCTCCCCCATCTCCCCGAACCCGAACGCTGGACGTTCCGCTGAGGCAGCCCCATGGACTTCGCGATCCCCGACACCCTCGCCCCCACCCTGGACGCGCTGCGGCGCTTCGTCGACCAGCGGGTCATGCCCGTGGAGCAGCAGGTGCGCGCGGAGGGCTTCGCCGCGGCCGAGGCCGAGCTGAGGGAGATGCGCGAGCAGGCCCGCGCCGAGGGCCTGTGGCTGCCGCAGCTGCCGAAGGACGAGGGCGGCATGGGCCTGTCGGTGCTCGAGCACGGGCTGGTCAGCGAGGTGCTGGGGCGCTCGCTGCTGGGGCACTATGCGCTCAACTGTCAGGCTCCCGACGCGGGCAACATGGAGCTGCTCATCGAGTTCGGCACCGAGGCCCAGCACGAGCAATTCCTGCGGCCGCTGCTCGAGGGGCGGGTACGCAGCTGCTTTGCGATGACCGAGCCCGAGCACGCGGGCAGCAACCCGGTGTGGATGAGCACCCGGGCCCGCCGCGACGGCGACCAGTGGGTGATCGACGGCCACAAGTGGTTCTGCAGCTCGGCCGACGGGGCCGCGTTCGCGATCGTGATGGCGGTGACCGAGCCCGACGGGGCGCCCCACGAGCGAGCCAGCATGATCCTGGTGCCCACCGACACGCCGGGGTTCACCCGGGTGCGCAACATCAGCGTGATGGGCGACGAGGGCGAGGGCTGGATGAGCCACTCCGAGCTGCGGCTGGAGGGGGTGCGGGTGCCGGCCGAGAACCTGCTGGGGGGCTCGGGCCGAGGCTTCGCGCTGGCCCAGGCGCGCCTAGGGCCCGGGCGGATCCATCACTGCATGCGCTGGATCGGCCTGTGCGAGCGGGCCTTCGACGAGATGGCCACGCGGGCGGTGACCCGCAAGCTGTCGCCCGACCAGCGGCTGGGCGACACGCAGACCGTGCAGCACTGGATCGCCGAGAGTCGGGCCGAGATCGACGCCACCCGGCTGCTGGTGCTGAACGCGGCGTGGCAGATCGACGAGGTGGGGGTGAAGGCGGCCCGCGAGGCCATCTCGCTCATCAAGTTCCACGCCGCCGGGGTGCTGCTGCGGGTGGTCGATCGCGCGATCCAGTGCCACGGCGCGCTGGGGGTCAGCGACGACACGGTGCTGTCGTGGATCTATCGTCACGAGCGGGGCGCGCGGATCTACGACGGGCCCGATGAGGTCCACAAGACGGTGGTGGCGCGCCGGATCCTGCGGCGCTACGGCACGGTGAAGCGATGACCCACGAAGCCCACATCGACGGCACCAAGCCCGTCCGCGACGGCGAGCAGCTCGACCTCGCGGCCCTCGACGCCTACCTCGAGCAGCACGTGGAGGGGCTGTCCGGAGCGCTGAGCGTGGAGCAGTTTCCCAGCGGCTACTCCAACCTCACCTATCTGCTGCGCAAGGGGGATACCGAGCTGGTGCTGCGCCGGCCGCCGCACGGGGCCCAGGTGAAGTCGGGGCACGACATGGGGCGCGAGCACCGGGTGCTGAGCGGCTTGCAGGGGGTGTACCCGCTCGCCCCGCGGCCGCTGGCCTACTGCGAGGACCCGGGCGTGCTCGGGGCGCCGTTCTACGTGATGGAGCGGCGGCGCGGCATCATCCTGCGCAAGAAGATCCCTCGGGCGCTGGGGGTGGGGCCCGACACGCTGCATGCGATGTGCGGCACGCTGGTCGACGAGCTCGGGGCGCTGCATGCCATCGATCTGGAGCAGGCCGGCCTGGGCTCGCTGGGGCGCCCCGAGGGCTACGTGCAGCGGCAGGTGGAGGGCTGGATCGGCCGCTTCGATCGGGCCAAGACCTCCGAGGTGCCCGAGATCGACCAGCTCGGCGCGTGGCTGCGCGAGAACCTGCCGCCGCCGTCGGGCGAGGCCACGCTGGTCCACAACGACTACAAGTTCGACAACGTGATGCTCGACCCCGAGGACCTGACGCGGATCGTGGCCGTGCTCGACTGGGAGATGTGCACGGTGGGCGAGCCGCTGATGGATCTGGGCACGCTGCTGGGCTACTGGGTGCAGGCCGACGACGATCCGAGGTGGCAGGCGATGGCGTTCGGGCCCACCACCACGCCGGGGGCGATGACGCGGCAGGAGCTGGTGGCGCGCTACGGGGAGGTCACCGGGCGCGACGTGTCGGGCATGCTCTACTACTACTGCTTCGCGCTGCTGAAGATCGCGGGCATCGTGCAGCAGATCTACTATCGCTACGCGCAGGGGCACACCAAGGATCCGCGCTTCGCCATGCTCGACCAGATCGTGCTGGCGCTGGGGCAGACCGGGGCGCGGGCCATCGAGCGCGGGACGTACTGAGCGCGGGACGTACCGAGCGCGGGACGTACCGAGCGCGGGCTCAGGAGCGGATCTCGAGCTGCTTGCGCATGCGCTCGCCTCGGCGATCCACGGTGACCTCCACGTGCGAGGCGTGGCGGAGCTTGCCGTACAGGCCCGCCACCGCGTCCATGGTGAGGGGAGAGCCGCCCACCTCGGTGATGACGTCGCCGTTCCGCAGCCCGAGCAGATCGGGCAGGGTGCCCTGCCCGACCCCGCGCAGGCGGAAGCCGGGGGCGCCGTCCTTGGTGGTGGCGGGCGAGGCTCCGCCCTGGCCCATCAGCAGCTTGGGGTCGGCGAAGAGCTTCTCCACGAAGGCGCGCTCGACCACGCAGTCGCCCTTGTCGCTGCAGGCGATGGCGTCTTGGGCCCCCTCGATGGCGCGGCTGTTCTTCTTGGCCACGGCGACCGCGGCCGGAGCGGTGGCGGCCGGGGTCGCGGCGCCGGGCGGGGGGTCGGGCAGGCCCTCGAAGGGGATGTACTCGAGCACGCCGTGGTTGACGATGTGCACCCGGCCCGGGGCGATCCGCAGGATCTCCACCTGGTCGCCGAGCGGATCGCCCACCGAGAACAGGCCGCCCACGCCGCGCTGGGTGTCGACCAGGGTGGCCAGCGAGCGCGAGGGATCGAGGTGCTCCATGGTGGCGGCCACGACCAGGGGCAGCTGGCTGCGTCGGGCGCGAGACAGATCGTCGTCGGCTCCCGCGTCGACCGACATGCCGCCGTCGTCCGGCTCGGCGGGCGGGGTGGGGGCGCAGGTGGGGCAGAACGGGCTGTGGCCCAGGATCCGCTCGGCCGCGCGCTCGGCCTGGCGCGCGCGGTCGAGCGAAGGGCCGGCCGCCAGCGCAGCCTCGGGCCCGCCGGCTGCGTCGTCGTCGTCGTCTTCGCCCTCGTCGGTGGTGACGGGAGCGTCGGCGCGCCCGGCCGAGAGCAGGTAGAAGGCCACCAGGGTGGTCGCGGTGTTGGCGATGATGGCGGTCACCGTCACCAGACCGACGAGCTTGACGATCCAGAAGTTGTGTCGGAGCAGCCAGGTCACGCCCGAGAGCAGAGCAAGCGGCCGGCCAGAACCGGTTTCCTCGTGCTCTCGCCTACTTGAGCCGCGGGCGAGAGCCGGCCCGGGCCGCTCCGTCACCGCCTCGACCGGCGGCGTGCCACCCTGGCACGCCGACGTGACGGCGAGGCATGCCGCGCTTCATGCAGCAAAGACTTCGTCGAGGATCTGCGCGGAGAGCACCCGCCGCGCCCACGACTGGAGCTGAGGAGGCGCCGCGGCCTCGATGCGGGTGCGAATGGGCTCGGGCAGGGCCCCGAAGCGCTCGGCGAGCAGATCGAGCAGGAGCCTGGCTTGGCCCCTGCGCTCGCCCTTGCGCTCGCCCCTGCGCTCAGCCTCCGTGCGAACCGCCTCGAGGTCCATCTCGTACAGCTTGACCGCATCGGCCCGCTCACGGGCGCGCCGCTGGGTGTCCGGATCGCACGAGATCTCCTCGAGAGCCTGCTTGGCGGTCTTCATGATCGGGTCCTCTACGGCGAGTCGATCGAGCTGGGCGTCTTCGTGCTCGGTGAGGAACCGAGCCCAACGCTCGACCCGGCCATCGTAGCCGATTGCACCCGACGGAGACAGACAAGAAAGCTGGAGGACGTGGATGGCGAGCTGATCGCTGAAGCGCAGGTGGGTGTGGCGATCGCGAAGTTCGAAGACGGAGTGGAATTGCTCGAGCTCTGGAAACAAAGGTTCCACTAGCCAGACGATCACCACGGTGGGGGTGAGCTTGCGGTAGTCGTCGCCGCGGCCGAGCTGGTTGGCATAGTCGCGGGCGGCGTAGTAGAGCAGCCGCGAGGTGAGCGCCGCCGTGACGCGGACCTGCATCTCCACGTCGACTCGGGTGCCGTCGGCCAACTCGACGCGGATGTCGAGGATGATCTCCTTGTCGCCGACCAGGTCGCCCGGAATGTCCGCGTCGAGGATGGAGATGCTCGCGATCGGCTTGGCGAGGATGCCCTCGAGCATGTCCTGCAGCAGCTCCGGCTTGCGCGTGAGCAGCAGCTTGAACACCAAGTCGAGGGTGGGATCGAGACGCTCCATCGAGAGGGGCCGACGGGGGAGATGCCGGCTTCGAAGCAGCGCGACGAGGGCCGACGACGACCGCTGAAGAACCTAGCTGGAACGACGCGCACGCCAAGCTCGATATGGGGACGAATTTCGGGGGTCTGTGGAACCAAGTGTTGCAGGTGTTTCCCTGCTACGTCCCGACGGGACGGAATCGATCCGGGCTGGCCAGCTCCCAGTGGCGCGCCAGGGCGGGCGGGGCCGTGCCGTCGACGAGGCAGCCTACGGGCAGCAGGGGGAAGGTCTCGGCCAGGGTGCGGATCTCGGTAGGCGACACGCGCTGGGTGATGTGCTCGCGTCGCAGCATCGCGGGCGAGTCGAGCCCCGCCGCCCCGCACAGCTCGAGCACCGACTCGACCGTCTTGCGGTGGAAGTTGGCGACCCGCACCGCCTTGTCCTCCACCACCAGCCCCTCTACGAGGTGGGGCTCCTGCGTGGTGATGCCGGTGGGGCAGGTGTTGGAGTTGCACTTGAGGGCCTGGATGCACCCCAGCGCGAACATCATGCCGCGGGCCGAGTTGCACGCGTCGGCGCCCAGGGCGAGGTGGTGCAGCACGTGGAAGCCGGTGGCGATCTTGCCGGCGCTGAACAGGCGCACGTCGTCGCGGATCCCGGCCCCGCGCAGGGCATCGTGGGCGAACATCAGCCCGTCGCGCAGCGGGGCGCCGACCGAGTTGGAGAACTCCACCGGCGCGGCTCCGGTGCCCCCCTCGGCGCCGTCGATGGTGAGGAAGTCGGGGCCGTCGTCGGCCTCGGCCATCGCCTTGACGATCGAGAGGAACTCGATGGGATGGCCGATGCACAGCTTGATCCCCACCGGCTTGCCCCCGCTCAGCTCCCGCAGCTGCGCGGCAAAGGCCACCAGCTCGCGGGGGGTGCCGAACGCAGAGTGGGCCGGCGGCGAGATCACGTCCTTGCCCATCGGCACCCCGCGGATCCGGCTGATCTCCTCGGTGACCTTCTTGCCGGGCAGGATGCCGCCGTGGGCCGGCTTGGCGCCCTGCGAGAGCTTGATCTCGATCATCTTCACGCTCGGCAGCCGGGAGCGCTCGGCGAATTTCTCGGGGTCGAAGCGGCCATCCTCGGTGCGGCAGCCGAAGTAGCCGGTGCCGATCTGCCACACGAGGTCTCCGCCGTGCTCGAGGTGATAGGGGCTGAGGCCGCCCTCGCCCGTGTTGTGGGCGAACCCGCCCCGCTTGGCGCCGAGGTTGAGGGCCCGGACGGCGTGGGTGGACAGCGAGCCGAAGCTCATGGCCGAGACGTTGAAGATCGACGCGAGGTAGGGCTGAGAGCAGCGCACGTCGCCCACCAGCAGCCGGTCGGCGCCCTCGGCCGGGTGCCGGGGCACCAGCGAGTGAGACAGCCAGGCATAGCCGGGCTCGTACACGCTGCGGCGCGTGCCGAAGGGCATGGTGTCGAGCACGTCCTTGGCCCGCTGGTAGATGATGGTGCGCTTCTCTCGGCTGTAGGGGTTCTCTTCTTGGTCGGACTCGACGAAGTACTGCCGAAGCTCGGGGCGGACCGATTCGAATATGTAGCGAACGCGCCCCAGCACCGGGAAATTGCGCAAAATAGTGTGCTGGGTCTGGCGCATGTCGCTGATGCCCATCACCCCGAACAGCAGCACCAGCGGGGCGAGCACGACCGCGGGCCACCACGCCCAGACGAGCAGCCCCACCACCAGCACCATGACGCCCAGGGTCACGAGGAACGGCCGTCGACCCCAGCGCTCCACGAAGGCCGGCACCCGGTCCCCATGACGTTCCCATCGCTTGACGTTCGGGCCGGTGAGGATCGACATGCGCGCACGCTAGCACCTCGGCCCACGGGGCAGGGGGCACGGGGCAGGCGAGGAGCGGAGGCCGGCGCAGTGGCGGGCGTCAGCGTCGGCCGAGGATCCGCG
>JGI12210J13797_10764889_pt1 | contig 13561 bp, 11 predicted proteins | sample ElkSlonscriptome_3_FD_13797 | JGI IMG/M metagenome (IMG submission 13797)
TTTTTTGAGCCACCCCCCGACCCAGTCCCGGAGCGCCGTGTCGCGAGAGGTGCTTCACGAGCTGACGGCAGAGTAACCACTATCACTTAGCGTTGGAAACGCCTTTGGGGAATCTCTCAGAGGGTAACGCAAGCGACCGGAAATTCTGGTGCGGTCGGACTTCCTAAAATCGTTGGGGTTTCCGGACGGGAAACGGGGCATGCGCCATTATCAGCAGCATCTGGCGATGGTGGTTGAAGAGGAGACGCAACGGGCGGAGAAACCGTTGAAACAGTTTACGCGAGGCTGAGCGCCTGGATCGAAAGGCGACAAGCGCGATGTGCTAAAAGAGCCACGAGGTATGGGGGGCAGAGCTGGGATCGGCCAACGGCAGAAATTATGCCGAGATACACGAAAGTATCAGGGAAAAGGCCTTGAGTGATCTGCTGCAAAAATCCGGAAAGGCAGCTGGAACGTTCCGGGATTGGCCAAAATCTGCAAGTTGGAAGGTTGAGATCGCACGAGAAATGAAAAAGAAAACCAGCGCCACCAATCAGTGGTTGGCAGATCAATTGGTGATGGGACATGCCAGCCGTGTCAGCGCTTTGGTGCATGGGCATCAACAAGTATCAAAGAAAGCTTAGAGAACCGACAAATGATAAGATGCAAAACTTACAGCGCTCACCCAGCGCTGGTACCTTATTGCTTTGCTGCCCGCACTCCTTGCCCTGCACAAGAATTTGCGGCGCAATCGCCTCACGACGTTTTGAAGAGAGACGGCTCAGGATGCGAATGCAGCTGAGTGAATGCGTCAGCCGCACCAATCGAATCGTGATTACCTGGTTCCATTCCGCACGATGAGATCGTGCTCGAAGCGGTCGATCTCGCCCTCAATTTCCCATTGCTGAAGGTAAGCCTTCGGAGCGTTGGCGAACAAGCGCCGGATCGGGGGATCGATGTAATATAGCTGCCCGGGATTGAGAATGACCGGATCGAACTCGATCTTGATTTCCGATAGTGGAATCCCGACGCACTCCTCTGGTTCGAACAATCGATTGGCCAGCACCTGGATGGTGACTTTCGTTCGCCCTTTCTCTGTCCTGGTGATCCGCATCGGATAGTAGAGATGATCGGTTGCGAAGTGAATGCGCAACGGGGTTTTGCGCAATTGATACGGTTTCAGCTCGACCAGATCGAAGAGAAACCATTGATAACCTTCCTTCGCATACTTGGCGATCGTCTCCAACAAAACCTCGGGCACCTCAAGCGGCTCCGATTCGGAAGCAAAATGCTCGGCCACCCAATCCCGGAAACGAGTGGCGTCGAGAAGCTGGACCACCTTCAAATCATGTTCCCCGATCCGCTTTTGTTCCACGACCTGGCCAGCGTCGCCCCCGAACCCGAAAGGACTGCTGCTCGCCGCCAGCGGCTTCGGTTTTTCAGGAACATTCGGCAAAAATTTTCGGCATCGATCGAACACCCCATCTTCGGCCGGCTTGACATCGGGCCTTCCGGGAAGCGGCATGACTTCCAATACTCTGGACGCTTCGGAAGCCTGCAGCGTGGTGCGAAGATAAAGCAACTGATGGGTGCCATTCCACGCGATGATCGCCTCCTGTTTCGGTTCCTTGATGTCGACCCCTTTCTTCAAGGCGATGCTGCCCATGTCGGCCCGTAGAAATGACGCCGATGGTAAAGAAAGGAACAGGAGAGCAATGAACGCCATCTTCATGAGCGTGAAGGTAACAGTTCGGTCAAGGATCTGGGAACTCCCCGCTCGCGGAAAGGATCATTTGTTTGCCCGAGTGACTTCATCTGCCACAGGGGGATCGATCCGGGCGGAGTTCAGCCGGCCCGCAAGGAGCTGTGTTGGGTGTTTTAAATGACACAATCTTTGAGGATTCGATTGCAACGCTTGCTCGGCGTCCGCCGGTTCAGGCCCCTCACAACTGGCCTCTGAACGTGACCTAGCGCTCTCGGCGAGAGCGCGCCACCTCGAAGTTATTACCGGCTCTTTCCGTGGTTCTGTTAGGAGGTTTCTCGTCGAGATTTTTGGGAAAAGAGGGTTTCACACGGTTTTCATCCAGTTTTCATACGGACTCCACACACCACTGCGATTCTTCGCCTATGCTGAATGGTATAAAATTCTGGAAACGACCGCTAGCGCTTGTCCTGGCTAGCGTTTTATTAATGGCGCTGACGTTTGTGGGGGTGGTGGAATGGGCGACGCGGGAATTGCTTGAACCCACTGAACAACCTCTCACCGAGTATACACGCGAGTGGGTCGAGTCACCTGCTGCCCATGGCATCTCCATTCGGAAAGCTACCTTCCGTTCGGGGCGATCCTCCTACCTGATCGTCGAACCGGCCGGAGAGAAGCCGGCAAGGCGCGGCTTTATCTTGCGGAAACAATTGCGGGGCAAGGGAGTGTTGCTTGAGGAATTCGGCGTGATCCGCGCGGATTTAATTCTGTTACATGGACGCGATGGGAGAAAAGAAGGAATGTTGCCAATTGCGGAACGGTTTTGTGCGGCAGGGTTCCGATGCCTGATTCCTGACCTCCCACCCGGGGGCTTTGCTGGCAACGAAGGGGAGGGGTCCATCGTTTTCGATCTCCTAACGGAATGGCGTGAGGGAAGCGGTGAACCGGTTTTACCATGTGGCATGTGGGGGTTATCATTAGGTGGCGCTTACGCCACGAGAGCAGCTGCCCTTGAATCGAAGGCCTGGTTCGGGATGGTGATAGTCAATACATTCGATCAACTCGATGCGGTGGTTCAAGGTCAAGCCAGACGGTATTTCGGCTTCTCTGGGACATGGATCCATCGTGCGGTCGGATGGAATGCCCGGAGGCGAAAAGGGCTGGACATGAAAACCATCGCTCCATCCGATTGGGCTGGGCAGGTGACAACCCCGGTGTTGGCGGTGCATGGAACGGATGATGTAGTGGTGCCGATCGGCCGGGGGCAGCGCCTTTTTGAGGTCTTTGCCTCGCAGGACAAGCAATGGCTGGAAGTCGAGGGCGGCGGGCACGACGACGTTCTGGTGACACCGATGCCGCTTTATGCGGCGATGTCCGCCTGGCTATTGAATCAGGTGGACCGCTCGAGGCACATGACAAAACGGTAACCTTGAGCCTGCCGCTGGAGCGCGACGATCAGCCTAATGTCGGCACTGCCGCTAAGAGCTTCTTGGTATATTCGTGCTGCGGATCTTCGTAAATCTGCTCGGCACTCGCGGCTTCAACGATTTTGCCGCGATACATCACCAATACTTCATCGCTGATATGCTCGACGACGGCCAGGTCGTGAGCGATGAAGAGGTAAGTCAGGCCGAGTTCCTCCTGTAAATCCTGCAACAAATTCACGATCTGCGCTTGGACGCTGACATCGAGCGCGCTCACCGGTTCGTCGCAGACGATGAATTTCGGTTTCACCGCCAAGGCTCGGGCGATCCCGATGCGTTGCCGTTGGCCGCCGCTGAATTCATGCGGGTAACGATTCATAAAATCGGCCGGCAACCCGACTTGCGTCAGCAGTTCCGCCACCCTCGCCCGACGATCTTCTCGGGACATCGACTTGAAATGAATCTCGAGCGGCTCCGAGATAATCTGAAAAATTGTCATCCGCGGATTGAGCGAGCCGAACGGATCCTGGAAAATCATCTGTAACCGACGGCGATATGACCGGAAGTCGCCTTCTTTCAGCGGAAGAATATCAGTTCCTTCGAAGTGAATTTGCCCGGCAGTCGCTGGCACCAGCTTGAGAATGGTTCGGCCGATGGTCGTTTTTCCGCTACCGCTTTCCCCGACGAGACCGACGGTCGTCCCTTCCCGCACTTCGAAGGAAACATCATCAACGGCTTTCACGTCGTCGATTTTTCGTCGCAACACGCCGCCGAGCACGGGGAAATAAGTTTTAAGATTTTTGACTTCGAGCAAAGCCATGATGGATGACCGTAGGAAGCGAAGCGTTCCGCCGCAACAGGAAAACGTGCGCGGACAGGCAGCCGGGGTGGATTGACCCTGGGAGAGGAGGGCTCTGTTCCGAGGCCATGAAACCGTTCAGGAATCGCTTATTCGCATCCGCAACAGAATTTGGTTCTTTTTTTTCAAAAAAAAATGCAATCCCCACTTGATTCAACGGCGCACTGCTCCTATTGAAGCATTAGCAAAACTTATAGACCGGCCGAACTGAGCGCCGGGCCGTGGGGGGAAGATTGTTGACGCGAATTTGTCGTGAAATAACGATGAAATCGATTCTTGACCTTCTGACGCCGAGGCCCTAGCAACGCTACGCTCAGCCCCGAACTCCGGTTGCAATTTTGATGAGACCCACCTTTTTCTCCCGACTGCATGGCTAACTTCTTCCCGCGCTGGACCAACTTTTTACCAATTAAAGTGGTGATCTGTGGTGGATTTGTCGCGGCTGCGATTGTGGCCGGTATCACCTACTACTTCACCCCTGAATTTACGAAAGTCGGCTATGAACCGACTCAACCCGTGCCGTTCAGTCACGAGATCCATGTGACCCAGCTCGGGATGGATTGCCGTTACTGCCATACGCAGGTCGAGGTCTCGAACCATTCCAATGTGCCGGTCACCCAAACCTGTATGTCTTGCCATACTCAAGTGCAGGCCAACAGTCCCAAGCTTCAGCCTGTGCGCGACAGTTGGGAAAGTGGGTTGCCGGTCAAATGGGTGCGCGTCCACAAAGCGCCGGATTATGTTTACTTCAATCACGCCATCCATGTGAACCGAGGCGTCAGCTGCGTCGAGTGCCATGGTCAAGTGAATGATATGCCTGTGGTTTACCACGCTGAATCCCAATCGATGGCCTGGTGCCTGCAATGCCATCGCAATCCAGAGGAAAGCCTCCGTCCTCTGGATGAGGTCTATAACCTCAATTGGAAACCCGCCGACGGCCTCAAACAGGCGTCCCTTGGCGAAGAATTAAAAGAAGAATGGCACGTCAATCCCCCCGTGACCTGCGCGGGGTGTCACCGCTAATGAAACGAGTTTTCGAACATCCCACCCCCAAAGAGGACGCGCCCAATGCCCATCGCCAATATTGGCGGAGTGTTGGCGAACTGGAAGACACGCCTGAATTCCGTGAATGGCTCCACAAAGAGTTTCCCGCTGGGGCTGCCGAAATCGAGGCCGATGGGGTCAGCCGCCGCAACTTCCTTCAACTCATGGGCGCTTCCCTCGCCCTGGCGGGATTCGGCGTTGCCGGTTGCCGTCGTCCAGAAGCCTATATCGTTCCTTACACCAAAGGCGTCGAATGGGTGATCCCCGGCAAAGCGCTTCTCTACGCCACTTCGATGCCGCGCCGTTTCGGAGGCATGCCGCTCGTGGTCACCACTTTTGAAGGTCGGCCGACGAAAATCGAAGGTAACCCGCTTCATCCAGCCAGTAACGGCGGCACGGATCTCTTCGCGCAGGCTTCCATTCTGGAACTCTACGATCCTGATCGCTCGAAACAATTTTTTGAAAATCAAAAACCCGCCTCCAAGGAAGGGTTCATCGAGTATCTGACGAAAGTTCGCGCCGATCTCAAAGCCAACAACAAGCGGCTCGCGATTCTCACCGACCCGGATCAGTCGCCCACCCGGCAACGGCTCCGCGAAGAATTGGAGAAAACCTTCCCGGACCTGCTCTTCGTCACGAACGACCCGCTTCAAGCACCGGATTATTCCGCCACCATCGGCAAACTCTTTGGGGCAGATAAAAAGCCGCACTACCGACTCGACCGTGCTGAGCGGGTGTTGGCTATCGATTCGGATTTCTTGAGCGGAGAAGAACTCGGGATGGAAGCCCCTCAAGGATTCTCGAATGGTCGTCGGCTGAAAACGGCGAACGACCCGATGAACCGGCTTTACGTCGTCGAAAACAAATTTTCCGTCACGGGCGGCCTGGCTGATCATCGGCTTCGTTGTCAGAGCGGCAAGCTTGGCGCCTTCACCGCGCAATTGGCGGTTGAAGTCGCGAAACAGACTGGCGACAGCGATTTGCAGGCCGCAGCCGATGCCATGCCGGAATCGTGGAAAAAAGTCGAGTTCGATCCAGAATGGATCCAGGTGTGTGTCAAGGATTTGGTCGAATCCGGCAACCAATCGCTCGTCATCACCAGCGCCCATCAGTCCGCTCCGATGCAAGCATTGGTTTTTGCCATCAACAAAGCGATCGGCGGTCTCGGCAACACCATCGAACTGCTGCCAGCTGTCGAAAAGAATGCCGACACGCTCGAAGATCTGGTCCAGGCCATGGAAGCCGAGGAAGTCGGAGCCGTCATGATGATCGGAGGCAACCCGATGTATGCCTCGGCGGACCGGAAAAAATTTGCCGCGGCCTTGGCGAAGGTCCCGGAAGTGGTCCGACTGGGACTTTACTTTGACGAAAGTTCAATGGTCGCCAAATGGCAAGTGCCAGCCGCGCATTACCTGGAGAGTTGGTCGGATGTCGTGGCGACGGACGGCACCTATGGCGTGGTGCAGCCGATGATTCTCCCCCTCTACGGTGGGCTCAGCGAATTCGATCTTTATCAACTGCTGCTCGGGCAGGAATTGGAAGAAGCTCCGACGGTCATTCAGGATACGTTCCGCAAACGATCCAATCCTTCTGATTTCGCCATGGGCTGGAATGCCCTCTTGCGTGACGGGTTTGTTCCGGACAGCGCGCCGGAAGCGGCGGTCATTTCGTTGGACACCGGAGCCGTGACCGAACTCGTCGGCAACGCTAAGCCGATCGTCGAAGGCATGGAACTCGTTCTGGTCGGAGACGCCTCCGTCGGCGATGGCCGGTATGCCAATATCTCCTGGCTCCAGGAGATGCCGGATCCGATTACCAAACAGACCTGGGGCAACAGCGCCCTCATGTCGCTCCACACCGCCAGCACGCTCGGAGTGGAGAAAGACGGGCAATTGGTCATGATTCAAAAAGGGGACGAAACCATTGCCCTCCCGGCATTTCGTTCGCCAGGCCATGCGGATGATTCCGTCACCGTGGCCCTCGGCTATGGTCGGCAGGTCATTGGCCGGATCGGCAAAGGGCATGGAGTCGATGCCTACGATCTGCTGACTCTGGACGACAATTTCGTTGTGCCGGATGTCCAAGTGACTGCCACCCCGGGTTTCGATCAGATCGCCCAAACGCAGGAACATCAGAGCATGGAAGGCCGCGCTCTCGTGCGTGAGGCGCCCATCGATTATTACAAAAATCACCAGGGCGTGAATCATCTCGGCAAAGGCTTCGCGGCCCTCATGTGGATCGATAGCCATGTTCCACCCAATATTGATATTTATCAGGGACCACCGCTCGATGCGCCGCATCAATGGGGGATGTCGATTGACCTCACCACCTGCACCGGGTGTAACGCCTGCGTGATTGCTTGTCAGGCGGAGAATAACATACCGGTTGTCGGAAAAGAGCAGGTCATTAAAGGCCGGGAAATGCATTGGATTCGGAATGACCGGTATTTCTCGACGGTAGAAGAGCAGCATGACGATCCCGAGATGCTGATCATGCCGATGCTTTGTCAGCAGTGCGAAAACGCCCCGTGCGAAACCGTTTGCCCGGTCAATGCCACCGTTCACAACGAGGAAGGCCTCAATGTGATGGCTTACAATCGCTGTATCGGCACCCGTTATTGCGCCAACAACTGCCCTTACAAAGTCCGCCGGTTCAACTTCTTCGATTACAACAAACGCGACGTCTTCGATGAAGTGAAAATCGGTCCGGTCGAGACGAACAATCTTTATCTTGGCCCCTTGGGCAAAAAGCAGGAGGTCGAGACGATCGAGATGCAGCGTAACCCGAACGTCACCGTCCGGATGCGTGGGGTCATTGAAAAATGCACCTTCTGTGTCCAACGGTTGGAGACCGCGAAGATCAACCGCAAAGTGGAAGTCATGCATCCTGGCCCGGTGGATCCGGCGGAATTACTCGTGCCTCCAGGCGGTGTGAAAACAGCGTGCCAACAGGTTTGCCCGACCCAATCCATTAATTTCGGCAACATTGCCGATCCTCGCTGGGAAGTGAGTGAGTTGATCAACCTCGACCGCGGATACAAGAGTCTCGATTATCTCAACACGCGGCCTCGCATCACTTACCTGGCCAAAATCCGTAACCCGAACCCGCACATGCCGGGCGCCGACCATGTCGGAATGAGCTCGCTCGGACAGAAGCATTAAGTTTTCCGACACGAACATGGCGAACGCAGCGACAGCCGATTCACAAGCGAATCCACTCGAACACACTCCTCTGGTCACCAGCAACCGGAGCATGAAGTGGATCACCGACCGGGTGTGCGGGATCACCGAACAACGCGCCCCGTTCTGGTGGTATGCCGCGGTGGGAATCACCGGGGTATTAGCCGCCATTTGTTTCCTTCTGGTGGCCTATCTCATTTCGACCGGGGTCGGCGTCTGGGGTTTGAACAATCCCGTCTTCTGGGCTTGGGACATTACCAACTTCGTTTTCTGGATCGGGATCGGCCACGCCGGAACCCTGATCTCGGCCATCCTCTTCCTGACCCGGCAGAAATGGCGAACTTCCATTAACCGCGCGGCGGAGGCGATGACGATTTTCGCCGTGATGTGTGCCGGTATTTTCCCGGCGGTGCACGTCGGCCGTTTCTGGATGGTCTGGTTCCTCGCACCAGTCCCCAACTCGAACGCGATCTGGCAGAACTTCCGATCACCGCTCCTCTGGGACGTGTTCGCGGTCTCCACTTACTTTACCGTCTCGTTGATGTTCTGGTATGTCGGACTTATACCCGACCTGGCTACTTTACGCGATCGTGCGACGAATAAGATCAGCAAATTCTGTTACGGCTTGTTTGCTCTCGGTTGGCGGGGCGGCAACCGACAGTGGCATCATTACGAAATGGCTTACCTGTTGTTGGCTGGTCTTTCCACGCCACTGGTGCTCTCCGTCCACACCATCGTTTCGTTCGACTTTGCGACCTCGGTTATTCCGGGATGGCACACCACGATTTTCCCGCCTTACTTCGTGGCCGGGGCGATCTTCGGTGGTTTCGCCATGGTGTTGACTTTGATGCTGCCGGTTCGCGCCATTTTCAAACTGCATGATCTGATCACCACCCGGCACATCGATGTGATGTGTAAGATCGTGCTCCTGACCGGTTCTATCGTCGGTTACGCCTATATCATGGAGTTTTTCATCGCCTGGTATAGCGGCAACCCATTCGAGCAATGGGCGTTTCTCCGCAACCGGATCGCAGCTCCCTTCTTTGGCTGGTTCGCTTGGGTGCCAGGCGGGTTTGGTGACTGGGCGAAATGGGTCGCATCCGATCCGGCGCCGTATTGGCCTGCTTATTGGGCGATGATGTTCTGTAACGTCATTGCGCCGCAGCTGTTCTGGATTAAAAAATTCCGTCGGAACGCCGTGCTGGCCTGGTGCGTGGTCATGTTCCCGAACATGGGGATGTGGTTCGAACGGTTTGTGATCATCGTGACCTCGATTCACCGCGACTTTCTGCCAGCATCCTGGGGGATGTTCTATCCGACCTGGGTCGATATATGGACTTTCATCGGCACCATAGGCTTTTTCTGCTGCCTGTTCCTGCTCTTCATGCGGTTCCTCCCCATGATCGCGATTTCCGAAGTCAAAGGCGTGTTACCGGAAGCGGATCCGCATTATGGCGAACACGATGATGAAGATGATGAAGCGCTCTCTGCCTCGAAGGAACATAAAGAAGGAGCCTCTTCCGTGAAAGGAGGCGCAGATTAACATGGAAACAACCAAACGTCTTCACGCTGTTGGCGCCGAATTCGACAGCGCCCGAACCCTTTATCATGCCGCGGAACATATCCGTGATGAAGGTTATAAGCGATGGGATGTGCATTCCCCATTCCCGATTCATGGCATGGACAAGGCCATGGGATTGCGCAAATCGATCATCAGTATTCTGGTCTTCGCTGGCGGGGTGTTCGGTGCACTCACTGCCTTCGCGCTTCAGACTTATACCTCCATCATTGATTATCCGTTGGTGGTGCAAGGCAAGCCGACCAACCTCTACACGATCCCAGCTTTTTTCCCGATTATCTTCGAATTGACCGTGTTGTTCGCCGCGCTGACCGCTGTGGTCGGCATGATCGTGATCAACCGGTTGCCGCGCTGGAATCATCCGCTCTTCAACTGGGAACTCTTTGGGAAAGTGACCGACAACGGCTTCTTCGCGGTGATCGAAGCCAAAGACCCGCAATTTGACGAAGCGGCCGTGCGGCAATTGCTCGAGGCGCAGGGCGGCCGCAATGTCACCGCGATCTACGACGAGGATCAATAGTCATCATGTTGAAATATTTCTTCCTATCATTCTTCCTTTTGATCGTCGCGATTGTCGCGATTGCAGGTTTCCGCGGACATCATTTCTCGGAACCGCCGATCCAGTTGTTTGACGACATGGATGATCAGGCGAAGCTCAAGTCACAGAAACCGAGCGAATTCTTTGCCGATATGCGTGCGGCCCGTTCACCGGTCGATGGCACGATGCCGATGGGTTACGATATCCCGGCTGAAACCTACCATCAAGAAGTTGCCAATCGGCCCGAAAAGATCCGGGTAACCAACTTTAAAACCCGCGAATACACCGGCGGCCCTGATTACCTGAATACCGGACGAATGGGAGAAGTTTGGGGAGATGGGATTCCTGTGGAAATCACGCCGGAATTGATGGCGCGCGGGCAGCAACGCTATAATATTAATTGCTCCGTCTGCCATGGGTTGGCGGGTCATGGCAATGGGATTATCGGCAAATTCGGCATGGTCGCCATTGCGACTTACCATGACGAACGGATGCGCAACATGCCTGACGGCGAAATTTATAATACAATTACCAATGGCAAAGGGACGATGATGGCGTATGGTCATCAGGTTAGCCTTTACGATCGCTGGGCGATCATCGCTTACATCCGGGCGTTACAAGTTTCGCAGAATGTCACCATGACGGAGTTGAGCCCCGAATTGCAGGAGCAATTGAAGGCTCAGTCCACTGCTGCGACAGAAGAAGGGGAGACTCCTTCGGAAACGCCTGCAGAGGAATCGGGTGACGCCCCCGCTGAATCCGGCGAACCGACCGGTTCGGAGGAAAAGGGCGCCGACGATGATGCGGCGCCAGCCAGTGATGAAGCTGCTGATGCCAGTGACGATGCCAACCAGAAGAATGAAGAATCCGCTGCAGGAGATGCCACCGAATGAGTAAGGTTAAACTGCCCAAAGAAGAATTTTTTGAATACCGTAATCTCGGCCCTCTCATGTTGGGCTTGGCTGCTGGCGGTGTTGTCGGCTTGTTGGTTTGTCTGATCGGCGCCTTGGTTTCGACCAAACAGTTTGCCTTTTCCTGGCTCGCCGCTTTTGTTTTCTTTTTCACCATCTGCGTCGGCTCATTTTTCTGGGTGCTCGTCCATTATGCCGTCGAAGCGGAATGGTCCGTGGTGGTGCGTCGGCTTTTGGAGAATCTTGCCGGCTTGTTTAAATGGATTTGGATTTTCTTCATTCCGATCGCGATTTTTCATGAGCAGATTTACGCGTGGATGACCTTGGCTCCGGGCGAGGATGCGTTGCTCGATAATAAGGCGGCCTTGTTGAATATGCCGTTCTTTTGGGTGCGGGTGATCTTCTACTTTTGCTTCTTCGGCATCATGGCATTGTTCTATCGCCGGATGTCGATCAAGCAGGATAGCAACGGCGATCCATTTATCACGGCCCGAGCGCGTGGCATCTCATTCGTGACCCTTCCGATCTTCGCTGTCTCGCTCACCTTAGCCGCCATTGATTGGTTGATGGCACTGAATCACCATTGGTTCTCTACCATGTGGGGCGTCTATATTTTCTCAGGATCAGCTCTAGGCGCGATTTGCCTGCTGGTCATCATTACGACCCTGCTTTGGAATGCCGGTTACTTGCGGAATGTTATTTCGCTCGAGCATTTCCACATCATGGGCAAGCTGATGCTCGCCTTCACTGTGTTCTGGGCTTACATCGCTTTCGGCCAATTCTTTCTGATCTGGTATGCCAATATCCCGGAAGAAACTGTCTGGTTCATCAAACGCAACACGGGCAGCTGGAATGCGCTCTCCATTTTCATGGTGGTCGGCCACTTTTTCATCCCGTTCCTGATCTTGCTCTTCCAGTCCATCAAGAAAAAGCCCGCAGTTTTGTCGGGAGTCGCTTGTTGGTTGTTGTTCATGCATTTCGTCGATATTTACATCGTCGTGCTCCCGGTCTTGCATCCGTTCGGATTTAAACCGAGTATCCTCGATCTGGCTGCGTTTCTTGCCATTGGTTGCCCGCTCGCTCTGCTCTTCTTGCAGAGCCTTGGAAAAAGCTCTCTCTTCCCGGCGCGCGACCCGCGATTGGCAAAATCAATCGGCATCCAAAACTAATTTGCTGAGATGGAAAAAACTGCGACCACCAAAATTCCGATCTTCCTGGCTGTCATCTTCACTTTCGTGGGGCTGTTGCTATTTGCGGTCTTCATATTGTTAGCCGGCGTTGGCTCCGAGGGGCGTGAAGACCGTTTCGAAGAGCAACGTGCCAAAGAACGACTCGCCATCCACGATGAGCTGCTCGAGGCGGACCTCAAAATGCTCGGGACCGTCGGCTGGGTGAATGAGAAACAGGAAATCGCTCATGTGCCAATCGACTGGGGCATTGAGCGTGCCATGGCGGAGCTTTCTAAAAAGCCAGTGACAGCGAGTGATGTGGCGGTCCCGCCTCCAATGCCGGCGCAACCTCCCCAGGCGGAAACGCCCGAAGCGGCCACGGACGAAGGAGCGACGAGCGAGGATCAACCGGCTGACGAAGCGGAAGAAGCTGATCAAGCAGCTTCAGGTGAAGCTGCTGGCGCTCAAGAAACCAGTTCATCGACGACAGCCGGAGAAGCATCGGCTGCGACTGGCACCCCGGCCCCGGAGGAGGCCGCTTCGGAATAAAACGCCATGACGATGACATGGCCGGCATTGATCCTGTTAGTGATTGGGATCCTTTTAGCACTGACGGCAGTAGCCGCGCTTTATTGGGCGGCTAAGACCGGTCAGTTTCGCAACATGGAACAAGGGTCGAAAGAGATATTCGACGAGGAAGAACCAATCGGTCAGCCGACCGATATGTTCTTCAAGAAAAAGAAGAATTTGGAGAAGAATAAATCATGAGCGCAGTTGCAGAACGAGTGGAATTGCCCCCCGCACAGGTGCCGGTCAGTAGCACCCGTAAAGACTTCAGTGAACGCAGCCTGATCGACCAATCGTGCCGGGCGCCGGTCCTGTTCTTTTACACGTCAGCGGTGCTTTGGCTGTTGCTGGGAACCTTGCTCGGCTTTTTAGCCTCTTACAAAATGCATGAGCCGGCTTTTTGGGATGCCTGGGCCCCCTTGAATTTCGGACGAATCCGGCCCGCGCATCTCAACGTCGTCGCTTATGGCTGGGCCACTCAAGCAGGGCTCGGGACCGCGATCTGGCTGATGGCGCGACTGAGCCGGACGACTCTCGCTAATGGGTGGATGCTGATCGTCGCCAATGTCTTTTATAATCTCGGCCTCACAGTGGGGATTATTGGCATCCT
>JGI12210J13797_10998061_pt1 | contig 13558 bp, 12 predicted proteins | sample ElkSlonscriptome_3_FD_13797 | JGI IMG/M metagenome (IMG submission 13797)
GCGACGGCCCCCCCCGACGGCTTCGACGCGTCGACGTGGGATGGCGTGCGCGCTGCACATCGCGGACACCAGCTCGGCCTCGACGCGCTCTGCGTCGCCGCCATGGCCGGCTGTGACACCGCGTTCTTCGAGCTGAGGGTGGAGGACGACCTCTCGTGCACCATTCCCGAGCGCCTTCACGACCCCGATCTGCAGGCCCGCATGCTCAAGGTCCTCGCCCCGCCCCCGGTCGCGAGCGCCAACGAGATCGTCGCCGCGACGGGGGGCATGTTCTACGCACAGGAAGCGCCGGGGAAGCCACCGTTCATCGACATGGGCCAGCACTTCGAGGCGGGCCAGCCGCTCTACATCATCGAGGTGATGAAGATGTTCAACCGCATCGCCGCGCCCTTCGCTGGCACCGTCGACGAGGTGCTCATTCCGGGCGGGGAGGGGGTCATCGTCAAGAAGGGCCAGCCCCTGTTCCGCGTCACCCCGGACGAGAAGGTCGTGGAGGCTGACCCCAAGGAGGTCGCGGCCAAGCGACGGGCCCTGACCGATCGCTACCTCGATGCCCTCGGCGGATGAGCGCCTACTGCTGGTAGAGTCAGCTCATCGAACGCCCTTTCGAATACCTCGGCGTAAGCGAAGACGTCGACGACAAGACCCTGCGCCGCGCCTACCTGCGCATGGTCAAGAAGCACCCACCGGAACGCGATCCGGAAGGCTTCGCGGAGGTGCGCGCGGCCTACGAAGCCGCGCAGGCGCAGCTCACCTTCGGCGTCGCGGTCGCGACCGTCGAAGCAGCGGCGGAGCGACAGCACGACGGAGAGGGCGCAACCACCGACGAGGATGCCCCTGACGGTGACTCTGCTGCCTCTCAGCCCGGGCCTGATGGCGCCATCGATGAGCGAGAGGCGACGGAGCGCGTGGAGCCGGTGTCCCTCGAAGCCTGGATCGCCGAGGACGAAGCGCGACGGCGCGCCATGCTCGAGCAGGTGGAAGAGCTCGTGGCGCGCTTCGAGGACGATCCCGAGGGCGTGACCCACGAGGTCCTCGAGCTCGTTCACCAAGGAGAGGGCCTCGGGCACGATGCGGCGGAGCGATTGGTCTTCGTCGCGGCCTGGAGCGGGGTGACGCTCGACCCCGAGCTGGAGCGGGTGGCTCACGCCGACCGCACCATGGTGGTCTACGCCCAGCGGCTGGGGGGCGAGGCGTCGGCGACGTGGCCCAAGCTTCCACCCGTGGTCCGCCGACTGTTGTCCTGCCCGCCGGGCATGGTCTTCGAAACCCGCCAGGTCCTGGCGCGGCAGGCCAAGGCGGAGCCAGAGGCATTCCTCAGGGGGCTGCTCCGCGTCGACCACGCCAGCGGCGCCGCCGTCGACTACCTCGCCCTCTTGCTCGGAATCGGACCGCTAGGCGCCGAGCCTAATGCCTACGGGGTGGCGCCGGACACGGTCCCTGACGACGTACGGGCGAGCCTCGAGGCTGCAACCGGGACACCACCCGGGTACCTCTGGCTGGTCCTTGCTTTGATGGCGCAGCTCGTTTGCGCCGTCCCGTTTGCGGCGTTCGTCATCCTCAACGACGCTTGGTCCGCGAGCTGGCTCTTTCCTTACGTGTTCGCGCTCGTGGTCACCACCGTCGTCCTCTTCATCACGATCAACCGGCACTATCGTCGGGTGGTGCGGCCCGCGCTCGTCCGGTTCATCCTGAACGAGGGCATCCATCCCCGGACCGTGGTCGCCTGGGGCGAAGCCGATGGCCGTCGCAGCCTGGCGATCTTCGTCTCGGACATCAAAGCCGACCCCTTCCTCACCCTCACCGCGGCTGTCGTCGGGGTCCTCGTGACCTCAGAGGGAGACGACGACCCGTGGCTCGACGGAGAAGACGAGGGGTTCGAGGACGAGGACGGGTTCGAGGACGAGGGGTTCGAGGCCGATGACGGGGACGGGTTCGATGACGAGGGGTTCGATGACGAGGGCGGGTTCGAGGACGACGACGACCTGGGACCGAGAGCCCATCGAGAACGAGCGCGGCGGCGCCGGTCGCGACGAAAAGGCGATCGGTGACGGCTCAGGCCATGACCCAGAGCGCAGACACGGGGCAGGGCTTCCGGACCGGACGGAGACGCAGCAACGGGCGCCGGCTAGGGGCGGAGCTGGCTCACCAGGCTTTGAAGCTGCTCGCGCAGGGGCGTGATGAGCTTCTCGTCTTGCGTCTCGAGCGCGATGCGAAATCGCTGAATGGCATCGCCGAGCATGTCCCTATCCATGCCCGAGAGCTCGGCGTAGAGCGCGTCGGCGCGAGCGAGGGCGGTACGGTTGGGAAGTGACTCCCGGGGGTGAAACTTGAGGCTGGCCATGGCCTCGCGCGCCTTCTTCACCTGCGCCGGGCTGAGGGCCCCGGGGGTTCGCTGAAACACGACCGCCTGATGCTCCCCCGTGGCTTGAATGGTCGACTCGACCTCGAGGACACCGTTGAGGTCGTAGGTGAAGCGGACGTCGATCGACTGCTCGCCGGCTCGGCCACGGGGGATGTTCTTGACGTGATACTCGCCGAGCTTGGTGTTGTCGCGGCAATTGGAGTGCTCGCCCTGATAGACTTGGACGACCACTTCGCGCTGGTTGTCGCTGAGGGTGGAGAAGGCCTTCATTCGGCTGGCGGGAAGCACGGTGCCGCGCTCGAGAATGGGGGCGTAGATGCTGTCGATGAACTGGCGGCCCAGGTGCTCGGCGGTGGCGATCCCCATGGTGAAGGGGGCCACGTCCGTCACCACCAGGTCCTCGACCGCGGCGTCGCCTGCTTTGAGCCCGGCCTGGACGGCAGCCCCGAGGGCCACGGCCTCGTCGGGCGGAAGGTCACGGCGCGGCAGACGTCCGAAGAGCTCGCTCGCGAGAGCCGCGATGCAGGGCATGCGGGTGGCCCCCCCGACGAGGAGGACCTCGTCGATGTCGTGTGCCTTCTGATCCGCGTCGCGGAGGGCGCGGCGAATGGGGGCGCGGATCCGTTGGAGCAGGGACTGCCACATCGCCTCTACCTCTGCCCGCTCGAGGTCGAGCTCCAGGTCGTGGGTGCCCGTGGAGGTCGTGAGGCCGGTGAGGACGAAGCGTGCGGTCTGAGAGGTGGTGAGCTGGCGCTTGGTGCGCTCACAGGCCTGGCGCACGCGGGCGATCGAGATGGGATCCTCCACCTTTCCCCAGCCTGCGCCGATGCGACCGGTGAGGGTTTCGACCATGGCGTCGAGGAAGTCGTCTCCCCCGAGGCGACTGTCGCCGGCGGAGGCCTGGATTTCGATGACGCCCTCCATGATCTCGAGCACCGTTACGTCGAAGGTCCCACCGCCGAGGTCGAGGACCACCGCTTTGAGCTCGCGGTCGACCTCGTGGAGTCCGAAGGCGAGGGCGGCCGCCGTGGGTTCGTTGATGATGCGTTCGACATGAAGCTCGGCGATCTCGCAGGCGTCCCGGGTGGCGCGGCGCTGGAGCTCGCCGAAGTAGGCCGGTACCGTCACCAAGGCCTCGTCGATGGTGCGCCCGAGCTGGCGCTCGGCGTCCCGACGCAGCTCGGTCAGCACGAGGGCCGACAGCTCTTCGGGACGGAAGCTGCGCTTGCCGAGGTGGCGAACCGTACTTCGCCCCATGTCACGCTTGAAGGAGGTGGCCGTGACTTCGGGGTGGGTGGTGGCGCGGGCGAGCGCAGGCGCGCCGACGAGCACATGATCGTCGTCGTCGATGGATACCGCTGACGGCGTCAGGAGGTTCCCCTCGTGGTTCGGCACGACCTCCGGACGCCCATCCACGAGGAGGGCGAGCAGCGAGTTTGTCGTACCCAGATCGATGCCGACGACGGTCCGCATGGGGAAGGCGCCCGGCGGGGCGGGTGACCCGCCGGGCTCAGGAGGGATTCAGAGGCCGCCGGGGCCCATGCCCGGGCCACCGGTGGCAGCGAGGGCCTTCAGGGTGGAGGTCGGCAAGTCGAAGACGACGTGCAGCTTGCCGTCGGCGGCGCCGAGACTGAGGGCCATGCCGTCTGCGGTCGGAGGCGGAGCGGGCGGCGCAGCCCCCTTGGTGCCCTCGGGCTGAGCGGCGGCCATGACACTGGCCATGATGGCGGCGGGGTCGCCCCAGGCGATGAAGAAGGTGCCCGGCGCCTTGTTCTTCATGGCCCGAACCACCGGAGGTGCCTTGTCGAAGCCGCCGGGGACCTTGCCCTCGAGCCAGGCGGTGATGACCTTCTGGGACTCGTCGCCAAAGGCCGAGACCTGGAGGTCCTCGCCGATGATGTTGTGCTGCTCCTTCATGGCTCCGAGCATGGCTCCCGCCGGATTCTTCTTCGGGTCGACCTTCATCTCGACGACGGTGGCCTTGGCGCCGGCGACCTCGTAGGCGTTCTTCTTCACCTCGTAGGTCATGCCCATCTCGCCCATGCGGTCGTTGAAGGCCTTGTCGTCGTACATGCTCATGAGCGTGTCTTGGTACTTCTGCGCCGCCGCTTGGTCGGTGATCCCAGCGATCATCGTGACCTTGGAGCCCTTGGTGTCGGGGATCTCGGTGAAGGCGTAGGCCATCTCGCCGGTGCTCGCCTTCCAGTACTCCTTGGAGGCCTCGACGAGCTTGGGGTCGTCGATACCGAGCGAGGCCCGCATGGACCAGCTGAAGATCTTCTCGGCCAGTCCACCCATCTCCGGCTTCATCGCGAAGACGGCGGCCCCGGTGGTCTTTGGAGGAAGCTTGGCGAGGAAGCTCAGCGGTTGGGGCTTCATGCCCGCGAGGCTCTTCTGTAGCTCGGTGTTGGCCTTGGGCGTGGCCACGATGGTGGCGGTGCTGCCCCCGTCGACCGGGTCGAGGGTGATGGCCACCGTGTCGACCTCCTCGAGGGCGTCACGCACCCCGCCCATCATGCTCTCGAGCTGGCCGGCGGCGAGACCGGGAGTTCCGGGGCCTTTCCCCATCTGCTCGAACGCCTCGTCCATCTCCTCCTTGAAGACGGTCTGAGCGTTCACCACGCTCACGATGACGGTGGCTCCTCCCTCGACATCGGCTCCGATGACCTTCTTGAAGAATGCCTCGTTCTTGCTGAAGGCGTCCTTAGTGCGGGTGAAGACGGTGTAGGGCTCGACGAAGTTGACGAAGATCTTCTTTCCGCCGGGGTCCTTGTAGCTATGGGCGTTGCCTTCGTCGTCGGCCTTCTTCTCCTTGGGGAGGACGGCTTCGCCCCCTTTCTTGCCGCCGAGGTCGAGCCCCACGATGAAGGATCCCTCGGGGTTCTTCTTCGGGTCGGCCAACATGAAGCGCATGGGCTTGTCGAGCTCCAGCTTGCTGAGGGCGAGGGCGCCTTTGACCTGCTCGGTGATCATGGCCGGGTCGAAGATGCCGCCGAGATTTTTGGTGGCCGCCTGAAGATCCTGGGCTCCGCCGAAGGCGACGACGCCGGCGGGGGCCGTCAGCTTCTCCACCGGCCCAGAGCTCACCAACTCTTTTTTGGGGGTGGCCTCGACCTTCTTCTCTTCCGACTTCTTCTTCTCGTCGTCCCCGCACCCGGTCAGGGCCACGAGGGCGGCGAGGAAGAGCACCACGAACCTTCCCGTATTCAACATGACCGGCCTTTTACCAGAGAAGGCAACGGATGACGTCGCACGGTGTTCGTCGCACGATTTCTACTCTCGTCGAGGCTTTCTCCACCCGACCGGGGGGGCGGTGGGTGGTGGTCGCTGCTGGGCGACTCCGCGGAGTCGCAGGTGGTTCTTGGATTCCGCGGCGTCGTTGGTGCGGTGCGACTCCGCGGAGTCGTGGAGCACCGTGCGCCGATCAGTTGAGAACCGTCGCATCGAATGAGGGCGCCGGTGGAGGCGGGCCCAGGTCCTCGAGCCAGGCGGCGCACTCGTCAGCGCCGAGCTGGGCCATATCGCGGTGCACGGTTCCGAGGCGGGCGTGGTGGTGCAGAGCTTCGAGCGCCCGTGGATCGGGGGTGTGAGCGAGGATGATGATGGCGCGGAGTACCGCCTCGCCCGTGGCCCGGGGATCCTCGAGCGTGCTCAGGGCGAGCGTGAGCTGCGTCCACAGGTCGGTCGGGCTCCGAGGATAATCGGGCGGGATGAGCGCGTGCGCTTCGATGTAGGCGATGTGCGTCTCCATCGGGATGGCAGGCTCACCGATCACGTGGACGCCTTCGGCAACGAGGGTGCGTCGGCTGCGCTTGGCTCGCCGCTTGGCCGTATTGCGGTTTCGGCGCTCGGCGCGGCGCTGGTGGGTTTGACTCTGCTTGCTCTTCTTGGACATGGCGGCTCCTGGATGGGAGAGAGAAGTCCCTCGTCCCTTCATCGACGCGAGCCACCAGCTCGTTGCACCGCGTCCTCGACCAGCAGGATTTGGACGCCGCCTGGGCTGTTACCTCACGGACGCCGTCGATTCGGCGTCGGCCTCAGGGAAGCTCGCGGTAGGGCGCGTGGCCGTAGTACTTGGGACGGCTGTCGAGGCGGACGTGGAGCCACGGCACGCCCAGACCCGCCGTGTTCAGCCATAGGGGGGAAGGTGCAACCCGGTCGAGGAGGGTTCGCCCCACCGTGGCGAAGAGCGCATCGACTTGCTCGGGCGGGGCCTCTCGTACGAAGGCTGCGAGATGTCCGTAGGCGGCGCGCGGGCCCATCGGCAGCGGGACCACGAGGGTGGCATCACCGCCGAGGTTGTCGAAGGTAACGGCGGGCCCACGAACTCCATCGAGCTGCGCACGGAAGGCGGAGGGATCTGCCTCGCGGGTCGAGAGCGCGGGGTGTTGATGAGCACGAACTCGAAGGCTCGCCCGAGCTGGTCCTCGTTGACCGGGGGGGGCTCCCACCGGAAGGCTTCGAAGGGGCAGGCACGGAGATGATCGATGATCATGCGCCGCAGCGCGGGATCTTCGCCGAGCCCGCGAGCGAGCTCCCCGAAGCCGGTCGCGCGCTCGCCCCCTCGGAGCCGAGCCCGGAGCGTGGTCGGGGACAGGTCGTCCTGTTCGAGTGCCCACATGAGCGTAGCCTGCCACGAGCGGGCAACTCGTCGCAGCTTGGTGAGGCAACCCACCGGAGTCGATGGACCGCCCTGTGTACGCGATGGCAGCTGCTACACGATGTACGACGGGAACGTCCTCCGGCAGATGACCTATGAGGTTGGGGGGCCGAGCAACGCCACCCCGGAGAGCATGTCGCCCGACCAATCCCGATCTCGAGGCCATGACCGAGATCGAGCGCTACCTCGCCGACCCCGACGGGTACGTCCCCCCCCGCCGCTCCGTCCAGGGCCAGCACCTTCGCGGCACCCGCTTCGCCATCCTTCGAGGACCAATGGAGTGCGGCTCAGCTCAAGCGCAATCGCGAGATGGTGACCCACTATGCGCCCGAGCCCATCTCGCCTGCGGCGCACCACTCGGCGGGGCTTATCAAGGGGCTCGGAAGCGGACTCTGGGACGCCGCGACCGGAACCGTCGAGTTCGCCGCCAACGCTAGCCAATACGCCACCATGCTCTCACCCATCGGTGCGGGCGTGCGCGATCTGTGGGCGGCCGGGGAGTACGGCGAGGCCATCGGGCGCAGCACGGCCGTGGTGGCCGAAGTGCTCGTCGGCGCCAAGGGCGCGACCCGCGCGCGGAACCCGAAGCCGTCGAGGCCCTCCGTCGCGAGGGCATCATCGATGCAGAGGACATCGCCGAGGCCGAGGCCCTCAAGAAGGCCGACGACGCGGCGGAGGCGAGGACGGGGTTCGCATCGAGGGCGAGCGGGTGCCAGAAGAGCCCTTCAAGCCGGTCGGCTGGACTCTGGAGGAGGCGCTCGCGAGCGGGATCAAGCCGGCTCAGCTCGACGACGCCGCGCGCAAGGCCTGGGAAGCGGCCCCGGATGGGACCACCTTCTACGGGCTCTACGATACTCGCGGTGGGCGACGCGCTCGTCGCTCCCCAGATCGTGGGGGTCGACGAGCCCGAGCACGAGCCGGGAAAACGCTATGCCCGCAAGGTTTGCGCCTACCTCACCTGGCGCCTCGTGCTCCCCAAGACCGACGCGATTCGTCGTCTCGAGGGTCGCATGGTGCCGCTGAGCGAGGTCGAGAAGATGCAGGCCGACCCGCCGATGTAACCCGCTGCTCGGCCGTGGCATATGGCGGGGGATGACGACGCGAAGGGGAATCCTCGGCCTCGGCCTTTTGGCGTTGGGGGGAGGCGCGCTGGGCATGAGCACGTCGTGCCTCAGCGTACGGGCCCAAGGGCCACCCGCTGCCGCCCTCGCGCCGGCCTTTTCGCTCGAGGACCACCGCGGGCACGCTGTGTCGCTCGCGCAGATCACCGCCGACGGACCGGCCGTCCTGGTCTTCTATCGGGGTCATTGGTGACCCTACTGCCGTAGTCAGCTCGGGGAGCTGGCCGAGAGCTACGACCAGTTCGTGGAGCGTCGGGTGCCGGTGGTCGCCATCAGCGCCGACACCGCCGAGGACAGCATCGCGCTTGCGCGGAAGCGGGACATCCCCTTTCCGCTGGTGCACGACGAGGACCTGAGGGCTGCGCTCGCCTACGGGGTGGCGATGGACGGCGAAGACATCGCCGTACCCGCGGTCTTCGTCATCGATGCCGAGGGACGGATCCGCTGGAAGCAGGTGGGGGAGTCGCTCTGGGACCGACCGAGCGTGGAGGACATCCTCGCTCGGGTCGACGAGGTGCGATGAGCCTCAGTTGATCTGCTTGTCGTGCCCCTTCCAATAGGGGGCGCGCAGCTTGAATTTCTGGAGCTTGCCGGTAGCGGTGCGGGCGAGGGCTTGACGGAACTCGACCCGCTTGGGGCACTTGTAGCCGGCGAGGTGCTCACGAGAGAACGCGATGACGTGGTCTTCGGTGAGCTCGGACTCTGCGTCCTTGACGACGAGCGCGGTCACCAGCTCGCCCCACTTCTCGTCGGGGATCCCGATGACCGCGACCTCGGTGATCTCGGGGTGCTTGAAGAGAACGTCTTCCACCTCGATCGAGGAGACGTTTTCGCCGCCCGAGATGATGACGTCCTTCTTGCGGTCGGTGATGACCGCGTAGTGGTCGTCGTCGATGGTCCCGCCGTCACCCGTGTGGAAGAACCCGTCTCGGATCACCCTCGAGGTCGCTTCTGGCTGCTCCCAATAGCCGGTCATGACCATGTTCGCTCGTGCCTTGATCTCTCCCTCGGCGCTCGTCTCCAGCGTACAGCCCACGACGGGGGCGCCGGCGCGTCCGAGCTTCTGCGCGCGTTCCGACGGCGTGAGGTCGTCGTATTCGGCGCGGCGACGGTTCATGGTCAAGAGGGGCGCAGTTTCGGTCAGACCGTAGATCTGGATGAACTCCCAGCCGAGAACGGTCTCGCAGCGCTCGATGGTGCGGGTGGGCGGCGGGGCGCCGGCGACCACGATGCGCACCCGACCCTTGCCCGGGATGGGGCCATCCCAATGCTGCGCGGCATCGAGCACCATGTTGAGCACCACCGGGGCGCCGCACATGACCGTGACGCCGTGCTCGTCGATCCGGCGCAATATTTCCCCGCCATCGACCTTGCGCAGGATGATGTGCTTGCCGCCCATGGCGCTGACCGCGTACGGCATGCCCCAACCATTGCAATGGAACTGAGGCAGCGTGTGGAGGTAGACGTCGCGATCGCTCACCCCGAGGTGCCACCCGAACACGGCTGCGTTGAGCCACAGGTTACGGTGCGTGAGCTGCACGCCCTTGGGGCGTGCGGTGGTGCCTGAGGTGTAGTTGATGGTGGCGGTCGCGTTCTCGTCCGGGGTCCAGGGCTTGGGTGCGACGCCGGGCTTCATGGTGGCCGCGTCGGTCGCCGTCCCGATGACGAGCTTGCGTTCGCAGGTGACGTGGGCGAGCGCGGTCTCGAGCTCCGGATCGACCAGGAGCATGCGAGCCCCGCTGTGCTCCACGATGTACTGAACCTCCTCGGCCACCAGGCGGTAGTTGATCGGTACGAGGATCCGGCCCGAGCCCGAGACCCCGAAGAGGGCGGTGAGGAGACGGGCCGAGTTGTGGCTCACCATCGCGACCCGCTCGCCCGGCGCGATACCGAGGGCGTCGAGGCCCGCGCCAAAGGCCCGCGCTCGCTGGGCCATCGCGCGGTAGGTGAGGGTGCCCCAGCTCTCGGCCGGCTGCTGTGGCTCGTCGACGATGGCGACCCGATCGGGGTAGACGCGCTCGCCGCGTTGAAGAAAGTCGTTGATCGTCAGCGGGACCTGCATGGGCCAGCAGATTATGCCTGGTGCGCGTGCCTGCCTACTCCGAGCGTCGAAACACGTTGCTGTGGAGGGGCACAGCGCCATCCTTTACTTCGCCCTTCAGCGACAGGACCGAGAGCTCGCCGCCGGGCACGGGGTATCCGCGGGCGATGACCTCGAAGTGGCTGTCGTCGATGCGACGCACTTCGTACTGGTAGTGCTGGGGCCGGCCGTGCAGGTGGAAGCCGATGCACGACCAAGCCTTGGCGTCGTACACGTCGTCGGGGGCGATGTAGCTTCCCTTCAGCTCCGAGAGCTCGGTCGGCACGGGCGGCGTGGCGGGGCACAGCGTGCCGTTGTGATTGAAGGCGTCGGACTGGCCCACCATGATCATGCGGAGGTCGTTGAGCGCAGTCGTCTCGCGTACCTGAGCGAGGTACGCGCCGAGCTGCCGCTGAAGGAGGGTCTTGCACCGTGGGTTGCTCGTGTCGTCCTTGAGCGCTTCGAGGAGCTTGACCGTGCCGTCGAGTCGGTTGGAGGCGCCCTCGACCTTCTTCGACATCGCCTGGGTGTAGCTGCCGCAGTCGCGCTTGAGCTCGGCTTCTTCTTCCTTCGACAGCGGTGCCACTCCCTTTGGCTGGCTCTCGTCGACGCGCACTGCCGCAGCTGGACCCGGTGCGGGCGATGTCGTGGGAGCGGGCGCGACAGGGGCGGGGGCATCGCCGCTCGGGACCGCCGCGGGAGCGGGGACCGGCGCCGCCGTGGGGATCGGCTGCGGTCCGGGTCCAGCGCTCGAGCCGCCGGAGCAGCCGATGAGGGTGACGAGAGCGAGCACAGAAGCGGGGCGGAGCATCGTGGCGACGATGACACACCCGCGGGCGCAGACCCACACGGAGTCCCTAGGGGGGCATGTAAGTGTCGAGGATGGCTGGGCAGTAGGTGTGGAATGGGGCTTGCGACGTGATGAGGACGACAACCCCAAGCGCACCCTGGAGGTAGCCATGAACGTCAAGCTCCTGTCCCTCATCTCTTTGCTCGCCATCCCTGCTCTCGCCGGTTGCGAGGAGCAGCCATCGTGGGCCGAGGCCTCTCTCGGCCGGACGGTGACCGCCCCCGCTCAGGTGGCCCTCGCCGAGCAGACCAAGCAGCTCGAACGCCCCGCTCCCGAGCCGCCGGAAGCCACGCCGGTGAAGATCGACACCCCCGATGACGGAGTGGTGGCGCCCGAACCGCCGGCCATCGACCGAGACGCGCCGCTGAAGGTCAAGCGCCTCATCGTGGCCGAGGGGGTCGAGAAGCGCGAGCCCGTGGCTTCGGGGGTCTCCTTTGGGGACGACACGCCGCGGATCTACGCCTTCGTCGAGATCGGCAATCCAGAGCGGGCCGAGAGCGAGATCGCGATCAGCATCACGCCGCACGGCGAGCGCGAACGCGGTCGGGTGACGCTGAACATCGGCGCCTCGCCGCGATGGCGCACCTGGTCCTTCACGCGACTCGCTAGCGAGCCGGGGACCTACGACGTGGTCATCTACGATGCGAAGGGCGATGAGATCGGACGTACGGACTTCGAGGTGGTCGACAGCAAGGCGCCGGTCCCCACGGCCGCCGCCGACCCCTACGCCGACATCGACGTCGGCTCCGACCCGTCGGCCATCGATCGCGACGGCTGATTCTCTCGGGCCCGAAAGAATCGGTGCGATGGCGATCTCCGCTCTCGACTCGTCCGGCGGCAGTGTAACCTTCGGAGCATGCCCGTTTGCAAATCCTGCGAAGACGAAGTCGACGAGCTGGTCTCCATCCGCGTCCAAGGTAAGAAGGCGCGGCTCTGCGAGGACTGCGCGGACCGCGCCCGCGAAGAAGCGGAGATCGCCGAGGAGAGCGAAGCGGTCATTCAGGAGATGATGGGCTTCAAGGGCCGCCGCTGAGGCTGATGGTGCCGGTTCGAAACTGCCTCGCGCTCACGCTCGCCCTGGCCACGCTCGCCTGCGGGCCACCTCCTCCTCCCGAGAGCCCCACGGATCCTGCGCCTGAGGCTTCGCCCGACCCTGAGGGCAACCCTGCCCCGGAGGCGACCGCCTTCGAGGTCAGGGGCGACCTCGAGCGCGAGAAGCTGCCGCCGGCCATGCCCGAGGTGCCGCTCACCAAGCGCGCGCTCGTGAAGGCGCCACCGGGCGTGCCGCCCGCTCCGCCGGAGTGTGCGGCCTTCGTCCGCCGAAAGGCGAGCGCGGCGGCGACGTGTACCTCCGATGGCGAGGCCCGAGCCGCGCTCGTCGATGCCATCGCGATCGGAGCCCCCGACGCCCGCGATGCGGCGCTCGCGGCCCTCGAGGCTTGTGCGCCGCTTCCCCCCGGAATCGCGCGGGCCCTTCGCATCGAGCTCGCACCAGTGGCATGCGCCGATACGCTCGCGGCGCCCTTTCTCGCCGCGCCAGCACCGGGGACCGGAGGGCTCGTCTACGACACCATCTATGGGCTCGCGCTCACCGGCATGCTCAGCCGCACGGTGCAGACCCCCCCGGAGGCGCCGCTCCCGCACGACAAGGCCAACCTGAAGAAGTGGACGGACACCACCCTCAAGTCCTGGATCCAGCAGCAGGCGGGGGCCATTCAGACGCTCTCCGAGGCCGGGGCCAAGCTTCGGTACTACGGCCGCGCCGTGGTCGCCGTCGAAGCGGGCATGGCTGACATGCGCTTCATCGACGTGGCCCGGAAGGTGGCCATCCCGAGCGAATTCGACAGCGACGCCGAGCTGGCCGAGGCCTACTACCAGGGGCTCGAGGACGCCCTCGAGCCGCGCAAACGCCGGGGACGAGACGCGGCGCTGGTGGGCCTTGGCAACTTCGCCACCATCGGTCTCCTGCGCGACCCTCGGGTGACGCGAGCCCGTGAGCTCTTGTCACGCATGTACGGTGGCGCTCCTGTCGATGCACTCGACGCCTTGCTTCTACCGCCCCTCGAGCCCGTGGCTCCGAAGACGGTGGACGAGCAGATCGCAGCCCGCGTCCAGAGCTTCTACGCGTCGCTCCTGCTGCCGCCAGAGCGCGCGGTGCCATTGCTGCGCTTCGTCATCGAGCGGGGGCTCGCCCTCCCGCACCGCATCGCCCTCGCCAAGACCGAGCTCTCACCCGAGCAGGCGCTTCTGGTGGCGCGAGCGCGACTCGAGATGGGGCAGGCCTATTGGCGCAAGACCGACATCGATGAGGCGGTGGCTCTTCTGGCGCCGCTCTCCGCCGCCGAGCGGGGCGAGCGTGGGCAGCTACTCATGGCGACCGCCCTCGCCCTCCGAGGCGGCCCGGCCAACGCGATGGTCATGATGAACCAGGCCAAGGGCCTCGGCATCGGCAACGTGAAGGCCCTCGACAAGCTCGCCGCTA
>JGI12210J13797_11152313_pt1 | contig 13556 bp, 11 predicted proteins | sample ElkSlonscriptome_3_FD_13797 | JGI IMG/M metagenome (IMG submission 13797)
ATTTTTTGAAAATTATTTACATAAATATACTTCCATAATTTTGGCTAACCTTCTCTGTATAGGATATTCCTTACTAATTTGCCTACATGTAAATATTTATCCCATATTTTGTAGATTAAAGCAAAATGTATTCTCTTGACTTAAACCACACTCGTATCGGCAATCAGTGAGCCGACTTATATTTATGCCAGCTAACGGAACTGAACTCAAAAAGTCATACCAGCCAGAGCAAGCTACTTCTCCTAATAAGTTGGGGACTTTCGGAGGGGTATTTACTCCCTCTCTACTCACTATTCTGGGGGTAATTATGTATTTACGCTTCGGTTGGGTAGTGGGTAATGTAGGTTTGATCGGCACCTTAGTTATTGTCACGCTTTCTACCAGCATTACCTTTCTAACCGCTCTATCTATTGCCTCCATTGCTACTGACACCCAGGTGAAAGGAGGCGGGGCATACTACATGATTAGCCGCTCGCTCGGAATAGAAGTGGGGGGTGCGGTAGGTATTCCGCTGTTTATTGCTCAAGCTCTTTCAGTAGCATTGTACGTAATTGGATTTGCCGAAAGTCTAGTAGCCGTTTTTCCAATGCTCAACATGACGCTGGTAGGCTGCGTAGTCACCGTTGCGATTGGGCTATTAGCCCTATTCTCAACTGAAGCTACTATCCGTATTCAGTACTTCATTCTAGCGGCTATCGTGATCTCGCTGCTTTCGCTGGCATTTGGTAATCCTCTGGAAAGTGTCTCAACAGAAATGCTGGATACCACCGAACGACAGAAGGAAGGCTTCTGGATAGTGTTTGCGGTATTTTTCCCCGCAGTAACGGGCATTATGGCTGGAGTAAATTTATCGGGTGATCTAAAAGACTCAGCTAAGTCAATTCCTAAGGGCACCTTTCTAGCGATAGGTTGTGGCTATTTAGTGTATATGGTCTTACCAATTATCTTAGCCAGCCGGGTTGATGCCAACACGTTAATTGATGACCCTTTGGTGATGCGACGTATTTCACTCTGGGGTGATGCTATTCTGCTCGGAGTATGGGGAGCTACGCTATCCAGTGCGGTAGGCAGTATTTTGGGGGCTCCTCGAATTCTACAGGCCCTAGCGCAAGATCAGGTGCTCCCCCGTAGCTTTCACTGGTTGGGCAAAGAGCATTCGGCAAGCGGTATTCCCCGGGCTGGTACCGTCTTCACAATGGTACTAGCAATAATTGCCGTAATACTCGGCGATCTGGATATGATTGCTCCTATCCTCTCTATGTTCTTTTTAACTACCTACGGAGTGCTAAACGTTGCTGCGGGGGTAGAGCGATTGCTAGGCAGTCCATCTTTCCGCCCGAGTTTTCGTACGCATTGGTTCTTCTCCTTGCTGGGGGCAATAGGTTGTGTCGCCGTCATGTTTCTCATCAACCCTCTAGCTACTCTCATTGCCATTCTTTTGGTTGGCACTACGTTTATCTGGTTAAAAAGAAGAGGGTTGCGGACTACCTGGGGCGATGTGCGCCGGGGCATGTGGTTGGCACTCACCCGCACGGCTCTACTACGAATTGACCATACCCCTGACCCCAAAAATTGGCGGCCTCATTTGCTGGTATTATCTGGGGCACCGACCCGGCGCTGGCATCTGATTGAGCTGGCCAGAGCTATTGCCCAGCGAAGTTCGCTATTAACCGTAGCCACCGTATTGAAGACTGATGACATTGCCTACGACCGATTAAAATCACTAGAGAGCAATATCCGAGATTATCTGGAAGAACGAGGGGTAGAAGCACTCGTAAAAGTTACCTCAGATGAAGATCCATTTAGTGGTGGAGTTCGCTTGGTTCAGACGTATGGCATTGGGGCACTAATTCCCAATACTATCATACTGGGCGATACCCGCGAACTCACTCACCACGGCCCCTATTGCGCTATGATTCAGCAGTTCTATCAGGCTCGTCGTAATGTAGTGATTGTGCGGGATGATGAAAAAGAAGGTTTTCAGCGCAAGCAAACAATTGATGTGTGGTGGGGAGGTCTTCGGAAAAACGGAGCCCTGATGATGATTCTGGCGTACTTAATCAGTAATGACCCTGCTTGGCGATCAGCCAAGATTACGGTGAAGATGGCCGTACCCTCCGAAGCCGCAGCAAAGGACGCCGAAGCTAACCTAGAGCAAATCATCCAGAATATGCGAATTCCCTTCCAGCATAAAGTTATTGTGAACGAGCAAACTCCCTTCTGGACACTGCTTAAGCAAGAATCGCAATCGGCAGACTTAACCATGCTAGGGTTGGCCGAGCCTAATGAAGATTTTCTAACCTACTACGAGCAGCTCTCGGAGCGAACCCAAGGGCTATCGGCTACGATGTTTGTGCTAGCCGCTCAGGAGATCGCCTTCGAAGAGATTTTACTGTGATAATAAATGAATGTGTATGTTCATTTACCTTCCAAGGCAGCTTTCTAGAGTGCTTGACTAAAGTTACTTCAGAAACCGTTGCGCTGCGTATTCTCCCTTTATTTTTAGAGAAAAATCCCGCGTAGTGGTCGTCGTAAGAATTTTATATATCTACTTACCTTGTTCAGATACTTCTGGAATCCCGTAAGGTCCATCTTTCAGTAGTACGATAGATGGTTCTGATTCATCCGATGAGCTTATGGCTCGTTGGATAGCTGATTCCGTCACCCGAATTATTTTCTCCTCGTCGGTAAGGGTTTGCCACTCAGACTGGTTTACTAATTTCCAACCCGGCACACCCGGTAGATACTCATATTCAGCATCAGGAATTTCTAGGGCGCAGTAGATCAGATTGTTATCATTCTTGATACGGGTAAGTACTTTGCTCCACATTTGCACCTGCCACTGTTCCTGAATCATCTCCCACTGCGGATCGCTGATTGTTTGTAGGAATTTTACTTTCCCTTGCTCCGCTAATAATTCTAAAGATTGTTTGTAGCCCTGCCCTCCAACTGGATCGGTATCAGTGTTCTTGGCTACAATAATAATCTGCCCTCCTGGTTTTACCGCCCGGGCTGCTTCAATTGCTGCCTTCCCCGCTTGGTAATGATTGATTCCAACAAAACCTGCCGGGATAATGACAATATCGTAGTAACGCTTCAGCGGAACCACTACGTACCCCCGAATTTTCTCTACCGCAGCTTGGTGCGCTTCTACCAAATTACCGGCGTACACTCCGGTCATGCGCTTCTCCGCATCTAGGGTAGCATTCACTAAGAAATCGCAGCCAGCCATTTTCGCCACTTCCAACGATTCATCGCTAAGCGGATTACCTTCCAGCACCAGATCAGCCGCTTTAGCCGAACTCAGGAACTTAGCTCCGTGGAATATTTTGAGCGTCTTGATGCCTACAATACCCGGACATATTCCCTTACGTCCGCCTGAGGCTCCGGCCATAAAGTGGCTTTCTACCAGTCCGGTCACAATCTTCAAATCAGCTTCGTAGTACTGTCGGTTTATGGTTACTTCCGAACCGCGGGAGGTAGTTCCTAAATTAATTAGATGATCGTTATTATCGTACTCGTGGTTGGTCACGTTCACTTCCCCCAACTCCGATTCCTGCAAACCCAACATCCGCTCAATTTCATCAGAATCCATATTCCGATGCGAACCCGCTCCAATAATTACCGTAATCTGCGATTGAGCAAGCCCCGCTTCCAGCAGAGTACGGATGATGTAGCGCATAATACCGTGCTCGCCCCGATAGGGCACCGGCCGGGTATTATCCGACACTACAATCACTGCCTTAGCATCAGGGTTATCGGCAAGCTTATTACGAGCTATATTTAGTAATGCCGGAGAATTGATTGGGTTCTCTAACGCATCAGTAATGCCCTCTGGCAGTGCTATCGCTTCCGGGTTTCCAGCCATACCGTGTACATCTACCGAGTGGTCGCAGTTGACATCAATAAATCCAGTGCCGTATTCAATTTTTAGTTTCATTTTCTAAGTCGTTAGAGTATTCTAAACCAATCGCTTCCGAATGGGAAAGGCCTCGGCCGGATTCTTTACTAGCAATTGATCAATATCGGCTTGGCTGAAGTCTTGCTTTTTGAGTTCGGGAACAAATTTTTCAAATAATACCGCGTGGCTGCGGTACTCACCGCCGTTGGGCTCACCTACGTGGTACCAGCCCGCATCGCAGGAAACGAGTACTTGATTAAGAAATCCGGCTTCTTTCAGTGCCTTCACTTGTTGAGCGTGATTGCTGTAACTACTTTCACTAATGCCATCTAATTCTACCCAGGCTCCTAGCTTGGCTGCTTTCACGTGATTTTCGTAGCCTTTGCCCTGCGCATGAACCCAAATAAAAGCACTCGGGTGTACTCCGGCATCCTGAACAATCTGTAATTCTTCCAAAGCGGCTTTCGCATCACCAGTGTGAGCCGCAATAGTCAAACCGGTTTCTTGGTGAGTGAGGGCGGCGGCCTGCACCAGCTTTTGGTCGTAGTCTACCAACGGGCCGTTATTAACACCAATCTTGATAAATCCCGGACGAATACTAGTACCATCAATACCGTTTTTGTACTCATCTACCCAGCGTTGAGCGAGTTGTTCGGGTGTTTCTTGTGCTACGTAGTCCGGCAGAAAAATACCGTTACGGGCTCCGTATAGCCCAGTATTAGTCAGTATGTTTAATCCGGTAGCTTTCGCTAACCGCTCTAGCAAACGAACATCGCGGCCCAGGTAGTTGGGGGTACACTCCACAAAAGTCTGACCGCCCAAACGCTGAATTTTCTGTAGATAAGGAAGTATCTTCTCAAATGCTTGGTCAGCATCGTAACGGTCAGGGTCGACCTGGTCGGCACCTACAAAGTCTACCAGTACATGCTCGTGCGCCAGTGTTACTCCCATTTGGTTAGGAGCTATTCTGCCCGAAACAGTTCGAACCATAGCTTCGTCAGTGAAGGCAAAAGGCAGCGCGAGTCCAGCTACTCCGGCAGCAGAAGTTTGTTTCAGGAAAGTACGGCGCGATAAAACCATAGGTTAGACAGGTAAGCTTACTTTTAGAAGACTCAAATTATTGTTTTCTTCGCACAATCGCTAACTTGAAGTGGGCATGAATACTGTACCCGAATACACCATCCAACAACTGGCGCTTCGCAATGGACAAGACCGGGAGGAGGTGTGGTGCGCTTACCAAGGTATTATCTACGATGTGAGCGAATCGCGCATGTGGCGAAGTGGAAAGCACTACGAGCATTGGGCAGGGCAAGACCTTACGCCCGAATTGGCTGATGCCCCACATACTGAAAAAGTATTTAGCCGTTTTACTCCCGTGGGTAAACTGAAAACTCTAAGCTGATGCGGGTACGACGATTTATAGTGCTAGTTCTATTGCTGGGTATTCCATTTTTCATTGGTTATCACTGGAAGACCTGGACAACCCCATCGGTGCCAGTGCTATCAGAAACTGAAGTGACTACTACGCTGATTACTGAAATTGAAGCACTGGGTAAGATGGAACTGGTGAAGTACCGATTTCAGGAAGTGACCGAAGTACAGGAAATGAGTCGAGAATTTTTAAATATTCTGAAACTCGATACTGACTCTAAAGCCGTTTTAATTACTCAGGGTGAAGCGGTAGGTTGCTTAGACCTCCTGAAAATCAGTGCTAATGATGTTAAAATTACGGGCGACACCATTTGGATGCACCTTCCCGAACCCGAAATTTGCTACTACAAACTAGATTTAGAGAAGACCCGCCTTTATTCGGTAGAAACTGGTTTGTTTACCAATCGCGATCAGTTCATTTCCCGCGCCTATCGGCAAGCAGAACGCCAGATTCAAGAGGCCGCTACCAATTCTGGTATTTTAGATGAGACGGAAGTGAATGCCCAGCGCATACTACGACCCATGCTAGAAGAACTTTCCGGCAAAACAGTCATCTTTACTGAGAAGCTTCCAGAAACTCGGATTGATTTGAGTGATTAGTTAGGTGATTTTACTTTATTTCAAACGTCAACGTAGCCCAGTTCGATTCGTACTCTAATGTGTCCGTACTGCTTTCTACCATTTGAATGCTACGCAGATACCACTGCCCAGCGTGATCTAACACTACGCTTACCATCCCCTGCCCATCGGTTTCCAACTGCTCTTCATCGTGTTGGTGCCCTGAATTAGCGTGACTATGTTCGTGCTGCTCCGAGAAGCCAGCGTATACATATTGGTCAGCTAATGGCTCGCCATTGGCTAGCAATTGTACACTCAAAGCATCGCCTACTTCCAAATTGTAAGGATTCTCCTGCGGAACAAACTCTATCGGATACCCGAGAATCTCCTGATAGTGAGTAGACCGTTCGTCGCCTACCTGAAAGATAGCTTTCACGTGTTTAGCGTATAGCTCCCGTGCCGGCTGGTTTAGTTGCTTCGTTCTTTTTCGTTCGGCCAACACATCTAGTATGCCATCGTGTTCCAAATACCCATTGAAATCTTCAGCAGATAACTCAATTGTACTCGGTTTTACTGAAACCCCCGCCATATATGTCCCTCCTCCGCTAGTAGTGAATGATAAGTAAGTTGCTTGATTACGATCCGTCCACTGATCGTCCTTGGGTGTTTGGGTGCCCTTCGGACCGACTATTTTCACGTTCTGCATCCGTTTCCGAGCGATCACGTTTTCGCTAGTATTGAATGTGCCATTAAACAAATACAGCTCTACCAATTCATTGGTAGGCAGAAAATAGGTATCAAGCTTAAGAAACAGATCATGCGAACTAATAGCAATACACAAGAGGAAAAGTACCGCAGTTCTTTTTAGCATAGTTTGAAAGATTAAGTAGGGTGGGTATTTAATTACGCTCGTCGGTAGTATCCTGCTCAGAAAAGTCAGTGTAGCAGCGGTTGATGGCCAGCACCAGATCGTACTGACTAGAACGCTCGATAAAATCATCCTCGAAACGACAGAAAATCATAAAATCATCCAGCGACCCATCGTTGAGCCCAGTAATTTCACCGACCATTTCGCGATTATACTTATGAGAAAGCCGCTGCCGCCGATCATAATCTTGTTTGGCTTCTCTCGCCATACGCTCATACTTAGCTCGGCGGCTGAACTGACTGGCAATGAACGAAACTGGATTGAGCGGGCTCGCTTTAGGATCGCGACGAGGGCCATCGTAAGAACCAGGCACCACTACTTTAGGTGAATCTTCAGGCAAATCATCTAACGCCAAAATTGCCCGTTTAAACGATTCTACATCTTTAAAAGCAAACACTGTTACATTTTCTAGTTCGTAAGTTTGCTCACTCATCCGAATTTGCAGATCGTAGTTATTGGCTTGAGCCGTATCACCAAAATAAATAAATGCTGATTCAAAGCCGACCGACGAAACTCGAATGGTATCATTCTGCTGAAAGGTCAGATAAAAAAAACCCTCTTCATCACTAATCACTCCGGTTTCAGTAGTAAGATTCGTAACCGTAGCAAATGAAAGTGGCTGGTCCTGGTCATTAATAATGTTACCCGAAAGCTTAATACTTCCCTCTGGTGAGCTTTGAGCCGTAGCCCAAAAAGTGAGCGAGCAGAGACCAATAATTAAAAGAAAATGTCGCATAACTAAACCACTAAATTACTGAAAATTTCCACGATGCGCCAGCCGTTAACGTTTTTTAACTTTAGAAATAGAATAGTCATCAGCCCACAGTTGATAGTCGACAGTGCTTGATGCTCAAATTATATCAGAGACGTGCAGTATTTCTATCTTCTCGCTCCGTGCTTCCACCTCCCTCTATCCCTTCCACTTAATATTACATCCAACGCTAGATGTCTGGTCTTTACTAACTGCCACTCCAGCAACGAGAGAATCCAAAGCCATCCGAATGTCTCGGCCGGTTATCGGATTTTTGTTATCCGGGCGCGATTCATCCAACTGACCGTGGTACACCAGCTTCAAACTATTATCAAATACGTAGATATCGGGGGTGCAGGCCGCATCGTAAGCTTTAGCTACCTCCTGCGACTCATCGTACAAATACGGAAATTTAAACTTCCATTTTTTAGCGGTTTCTTTCATTTTATCGGGGCCATCGGCCGGATACTGCGCTACGTCATTAGAACTAATAGCGGCAAATGCTACTCCTCTCGACTGATAATCACTAGCCAACCGAGCTATCTCTGACTTTATGTGCTTTACGTAAGGGCAATGATTGCAAATGAACATAATAACCGTGGCTAGTTCACCTTGCACATCGGATAGACTTAATGTTTCGTCGGAACGAGTGTCTGGTAATGAAAAATCCGGAGCAGAAATACCTAAAGGCATTAGGTTAGATTCGGTACGGGCCATAGAATAGTTGTTTGGGGATTACGAAAAAGTTTTGATATTTTACCCTTCCTAACTGATAAACTCGAAAAAAGATACAACAACCTTATGACAAAATGTAAGTTAAAATTCTTTAGCGCAGCGATTGGTTTACTACTCTTCACCGTAAACGCTTACGCCCAATCGTCAGCTGATCGGCCTAATATTGTTTTCATCTACGCCGACGATATGGGCTACGGCGATGTAGGCTGCTACGGAGCCGAAGACATTAACACCCCCAATATTGACGAGATTGCCCAAAATGGCATTAAGTTCACTGAATTCTACTCAGTATCACCAGTTTGTAGCCCTTCTCGCTACGGATTAATGACTGGACGCTACCCCGCTCGCGATGGTATTCATGGTGTATTTTTCCCCGAAAGCTGGACCGGAATGGATACCGCAGAAGTTACCATGGCCGATATGCTGAAAGAAGTGGGCTATGCCACCGGAGTAGTGGGAAAATGGCATTTGGGTCATCGGCACGAATATTTACCATTGCAACGCGGCTTCGATTATTACTTTGGCATTCCGTACAGTAACGATATGGAAGCGGTCGTATATCTGGAAGGAAATGAGTTAGCAGAAGAGGATGTTGATCAGCACTACACTACTCGAACTTACGCTGAGAAGGCAGTGCAGTTCATTGACGATCACCAGGATGAACCCTTCTTTCTGTACATGCCTCACTCCATGCCCCACGTACCGCTGTACGTATCCGAAAAATTTGAGGACTCTTCTAACCGAGGTTTGTACGGCGATGTAATTCAAGAGCTAGACTGGAGTGTAGGCAAAGTGCTGAAGAAATTGAAAGACGCGGGAATATACGAAAATACCATTGTGGTAGTATCCAGCGATAATGGCCCCTGGCTTACAATGATCGATCACGGTGGTTCGGCCGGTCCGCTTCGGTGTGGTAAGCAAACTACCTTTGAAGGTGGGATGCGCGTGCCCTGCGTAATGCAGTGGAAAGCCCAAGTAAAATCCGGCCAAACAATTGGAGGAATGCATAATATGATGGATTGGTTTCCTACTTTCGCCGCTATTACCGGGGTATCGGTTCCAAAGGATCGTCCCATTGATGGTGAAAACATTGCGCCAGTATTATTAGAAGGAAAAGAGCGACAGGGCGACCAATTTATGTACTACTCACACCGCACCGGCGATGTAGCTGCCTACCGCAAAGGTGACTGGAAACTGAAGCTTCCAATGGAAAGACCGTACAAGGGGCGTTATACCTACGAAGGTGAACTACCGCACGGAATGCTACTGTTTAACTTAACTGATGATCTGGGTGAGCAGAATAATTTAGCCGATCAGCATCCCGAAAAAGTGGCACAAATGCAGCAAGATATCAGTCAGTTTAAAGGGGATTTGGGTGAGACCCGAGAAACGCACCGATTTAAGCCTCCTTCTGACAATAGTCATCATCAGTATCTTAAAGAAAAATACGGAAGCAAAGAATGATTACTCGAGTTGCCGCTACACTTTGTCTGCTGAGTTTATTCGCTTGTCAGAAGTCACCTTCCAATGAGTCTGAGGAAGAAGAAAGGCCCAATATTGTCATCATTATGGCAGATGATATGGGCTATACCGATCTGGGTTGCTTTGGCTCGGAGATCAATACACCTAACATTAATCGCTTGGCAAACGACGGGTTAATTATGACCCAGTTTTATAATACCGGCCGTTGCTGCCCCACCCGAGCATCACTACTCACCGGACTATATCAACATCAAGCGGGTATCGGTCATATGGTGGGTGATATGGGTCGCCCGGCCTATCAGGGCTATCTCAATCAGCAATCGGTTACTATTGCCGAGGTATTGAAACAGGCAGGGTATAATACAATGATGACTGGTAAGTGGCACGTAGGCAGCCGCCCCGAACACTGGCCCCTGAAGCGAGGCTTTGATCGATTTTACGGTGCCCCAACCGGTGGGGGAATGTATTATTATCCATTTAATGGTCGGAAGGGGCGTTTCATAGCATTGGATAGCACCCAAATTGAGTTAGATAGTGCCAATTTCTATTCTACTGTTGCTTTTAACGATTATGCAGTGCGTTTCTTGGAAGAGCAGCGTAACGTGGCTGATCCGTTCTTTTTATACGTTGCTCACATTGCGCCTCACTTTCCACTGATGGCTCCCGATTCGGCTATCGTTAAGTACCGGGGGAAGTATCGGGCAGGTTTTGAGAAAATCCGGCAAGATCGTTTCCAACGAGCGCAGGAACTAGGTATTATTCCCGAAGAACAAACCAAATCACCACCCGATAGCCTGGTGTGGGTATGGGATAATCTGACTCCAGCGCAACAGGATACGATGGACCTAAAAATGGCGATCTATGCTGCTCAAATAGATATAATGGATCAGGGTATTGGTGACATTATTAATAAATTGGAAGATATGGGTGAGCTAGATAATACGGTCATTATGTTTTTGTCCGATAACGGAGCCACCCGAGAATATATTGACCGTAATTCTAGTCCAGCTGATACGGCGGCTATTGGTACCCGTTTCAGTTGGGCATCCTACACCGCTTCTTGGGCCAACGCCAGTAACGTACCCTTTCGGCTCTACAAAAGTTGGGTACACGAAGGAGGTATTGCTACGCCATTCATTGTTCACTATCCTCAAAAGATTAAACAGCCTCGTATTGACCGACAGGTTGGCCATGTGGTTGATTTAATGGCTACCTGCGCTGACCTAGCCCAAGCCAACTATCCGCAGCAGTATCAAGATCAGGAAATACAACCTACCGAAGGTATTAGCTTAGTCCCAGTGATTCAAGGAGGTTCGATTAGCCGTACCCAACCCCTATTTTGGGAACATATGGGCAATCGGGCTATTCGCGATGGCGATTGGAAACTAGCCGCTCCCGGCCCAAATAAGGATTGGGAGCTGTATAATATGGCTGAAGATCGCTCCGAAACTCAGAATCTAGCAGATCAGTATCCTGAGCGTACCGAAGAATTAGCCCAAAAATGGCAAACTTGGGCTGACCGAGTGGGAGTTGTTCCCTGGGATGAACTGGCCAATCATTAGAAAAGGGGTTATGGTACGTTTTATTCAGGTGTTTATGATTTATATATTTGCCTGAACATACAAATACTATAATACTCAGCACCAAGCACTATAACACCAACCCCAGCACTCTGACAATCTGTCATAATACACCTGCTTGGCATACCCATTGATGTTATAGAGTTGATAAACTAAACTCCAACTTTATAAGATATATTTATGGGAAAAGTAATAGGAATAGATTTAGGAACCACCAACTCTTGTGTGGCGGTGATGGAAGGTAACGAGCCGGTCGTCATCCCTAACAGTGAAGGAGGTAGGACTACCCCTTCCATCGTAGCGTTTTTAGATAACGGCAATGGAGAGCGTAAGGTAGGTAGCCCGGCCAAACGGCAAGCAATAACGAACCCGCAGAACACGATCAGTTCGGTGAAGCGGTTCATGGGTAAAAAACATTCAGAAGTCTCAGCCGAGATGAAGAATATTTCTTATCAGATAGAAAAAGGAAACAATGATACGGTTCGCGTAAAGATTGGCGATCGGTTGTATACTCCGCAGGAGCTTTCCGCTATGATTCTGCAAAAGATGAAATCAACGGCGGAAGATTACTTGGGAACCACTATTACCGAAGCAGTAGTTACCGTACCCGCTTACTTCAACGATGCTGAACGTCAGGCTACGAAAGAAGCCGGGCAAATTGCCGGATTGGATGTAAAACGAATCATTAACGAGCCAACAGCAGCGGCACTAGCTTACGGTCTTGATAAGAAGAATCAGGACATGACTATTGCGGTTTACGATTTAGGGGGAGGAACATTTGACGTTTCTGTTCTTGAATTAGGCGATGGTGTATTTGAAGTAAAATCAACTAATGGTGATGTTCATCTAGGTGGTGATGACTTTGATGCTCGCATTATTGATTGGTTGGCTGATGAGTTTGAGAAAGAAAACAACATTGACCTTCGGAAAGACCCAATGGCCTTACAACGCCTGAAGGAAGCCGCGGAAAAAGCGAAGATTGAGCTATCTAGTGCCACCAGTACTGAGATCAACCTTCCGTACATTATGCCAGTAGATGGTATACCTAAGCACTTAGTACGTAGCTTAAGCCGTTCCAAATTTGAACAATTAGTAGACGATCTAGTACGAAGGACGTTAGAGCCGTGCAAGCAGGCGATCAAGGATGCTGGAATCTCTACTTCCGAAATTAATGAGGTAATTCTGGTAGGAGGTTCTACTCGTATTCCTAAGATTCAGGAAGAGGTAGAGAAATTCTTTGGTAAAAAACCCTCTAAAGGAGTAAACCCCGATGAGGTAGTAGCCGTTGGTGCCGCGATTCAGGGGGGAGTATTTAGTGGTGACGTGAAAGACGTATTACTGCTAGACGTAACTCCGTTATCATTAGGTATTGAAACCATGGGCGGTGTATTTACCAAGCTGATTGAATCTAACACTACGATTCCTACCAAAAAGTCAGAAACTTTTTCAACGGCCTCAGATAATCAGCCGTCAGTAGAGATTCATGTACTACAGGGAGAACGATCTATGGCGAAAGATAACCGTACCATCGGACGCTTCCACCTGGATGGAATACCACCGGCACCGCGTGGAGTGCCCCAAGTTGAAGTAGCCTTCGACATTGATGCCAACGGTATCATGAATGTATCGGCTAAAGATAAAGGCACCGGTAAAGAGCAAAAGATTCGCATTGAGGCTTCATCGGGGCTTACCGACGAAGAGATCGAGAAGATGCGTCAGGAGGCTGAAGCTAACGCCGAAACTGATAAGCAGGAGCGCGAGAAGATCGAGAAGATCAACGCGGCCGACTCGCTTGTTTTCCAAACGGAAAAGCAGCTAAGTGAGTATGGTGATAAGTTATCCGAAGGAAACAAAAAACCTATTGAAGATGCCTTGGCTGAGTTGAAGACCGCTCATCAGTCTCAGGATATAAGTGGAATTGACGCAGCCATGGAAAAGCTGAATGCCGCGTGGCAAAACGCTTCTCAGGAGATGTACCAAGCTGCCGGTGCTGATGCTACTGGCGCAGCCGGATCTGAGTCAGCAGAGGCTGGTGATCAACAAGCTAGCGCTGACGATACTGGCGATGCTGATGTATCTGACGTGGAATACGAAGAGGTAGACGATAAAGACAAACAATAGCTCAGCCTCCTTTCTGTTTTAAAAAAGCCCCATTTGGGGCTTTTTTTTGTTATTAGCCGGCTCATTTCC
>JGI12210J13797_10014810_pt1 | contig 13550 bp, 7 predicted proteins | sample ElkSlonscriptome_3_FD_13797 | JGI IMG/M metagenome (IMG submission 13797)
TTGATCAGCTTGGCGTAGCCTCGCTTGGCCCGGTCCATGTCGAGGCCTTCGCGATGAGCGCGCTGCCCGCAATACTCGCAAAAGCAGGCTGGTGTCTTCCCCATATGGGCGTGGAACGCATCGGAGAGCGGCCCTTCATCTTCATTCATCTGCAGCCAACCATCGAGTTTGATGGGAGCTGTTTTGAAGAAATCCTCAGCCATCCCTTTTAGATAAGCCCGATAATCCGGATGATTCCAGCAAGGACGCCCGATCGGGCTTCCAGTATAGTCGATCGCGAGGAGGTGAGAAAAGGCCTCGCGCTCCCGATCTGGCCCGATAATCACCCGCGCATGGACGGTCATGCCGCGGGCGTGGGCTTTTTCCATGATTTCATGGAACAACTCCATCCGTCTGGCGGCCGGGACGGCGCCCATGAAGGGGCGGGGCGTGAACGATGTTCCGCGGTAATTGGCAGGGTTCATGGGCGTGCCAGCGATATTGAAGGTGGGCGATTCGCTTTCGAGTGACAAGAGGTGGCGATTGGGAGCGATCGCATCGTCGGCATGAATCCGGAAAGAATTAACGCCGGCCTTTTCCTGGACCAGATCGAGAATGGGATCGACGCCGAACTGAAGAAAGCCGGGGAGGGAGATTTGAGTTCCGATATAAGACATGGAGAAAGATATAACGATATATATTCGGTCTGGCAATTCTGAATTTCTTAGGGAGCCTAACAGTTACTCTATAAAAGGGTGGATTCTCGTTCGGTTGCCGTGATTTATACTGGGCGTTTATTGTTTCTGATTAGTTAATAGTGGTTAAGGAACTGCTTGGAACAGACCATGGTATGGTGGTTGTTTCGTCATTTTCTGTTGCTGATCAACCCTGGATAACGCATTTTCTATATGAACTTTTTGATCATGGTCTCCCCATTCCATTTATTCCGATTCATCAGTTGTCTCGCGACCGTTACTGTTTTTTGTCTGCTAACCGGCTCCGCGTTTGGCGCGGGCGTTGTCTATTCGAAAAGCGGGCAAGCTTATCAATACACCGAAATTGAAGACCAAGGCGAAATGATCCGTTTAGAAGTGGATCAGGGTTCGATCGTGGTCCCCAAAGCGTTGTTCCATCCAAAATCCCTCGAGCAGGCGTTGGGCACGGTGAAAAAGGAGAACCCCGCGCCCGAGGCCCCCGCTGCGGTGGAGTCGACAGAATCTCCGGCTCCCAACCTTCCTGAACCGGCCGAGGCGAATTCCCTCAGTCAGAACCGTCCCGATCTACGCGGACTCCTCTCCAAGTATTGTTACGAGTGTCACGGCGATCAGAAGGCTGAGCAGGATGTGAATTATGAAGCAATGACCGATGCCGCCTTGCTCTCGGATGGCGAGCTGTTGGATGTGTCGCATTTCATGATCGAAGCGAATGAGATGCCGCCAGCCAAGGCGACACCCCTCGCAAGTCTGGATCGGGCCGAGATTCTGCGCGGGTTCGAGCATGCCTTGGCCGCGTTGCGCAATGCGCGTCCGGGCGATCCTGGTGTCGTCGTTGCGCCTCGGATTAATCATAATGAATACGATTATGTCGTGCGCGACCTGACCGGTCTTAATCTTGGTCTGGGCAAACTTCTAGTGCCCGATAATCAGGCTGGTGAAGGTTTTGTGAATGTCGGGGCCGCACAAAACATGACGGTGGGGCAGTTCGAAGCCTACCTTTCCACCGCCAAAATGCTCGTACGCCACGCGGTCATCACTCCCGAGAGCGGGATCGCCTGGCAAGAAATCCCGCTCCCAATGGAAGCAACCACCCCCACGGGCTTCCGCAACAAGCTCGCTGAGCAGTGGCGCGAATGGCACGACACCCAATGGGATGAGATGTTCGAAGCGCATCAGAAAGCTGTGAAAGAAAAGACCGGGATGTTTCTTGGCGCCTATTTTGAGGCGGCTTGGCAATACCATCATCGGGCAGCGCTCGGGATGCCGAATGCCACATTTGACGACATTGCGGCCAATTACGAAGAGCCGCTCTACACGACCGGGGTACGTGAAATTTATGAGATTCTCACGGAAAATCCGGAGCAAAATGGGTTGATGGTCGAATGGCTCAGCGAACGCTGGCATGCCCTGCCAAAACCGAGCAGTAACGACCGGACCGCAGATAGGAAAGCCATCCAAGGCTTACTGGCGTTCATTGAAGAATACGGCGAAGGCGGAGATGATTATAAGGGCACGCTCGATTTCGAGGTTTACTCGGACCGTGCGGAACGTCAGCAGATTCGCGGCAAGGTCCACAAAGGCACCTGGCCTTACCAAATCGATTTGTCGAAAACGAAGGGCAACACGCTCTACCTTGTGGTGGCAGATGCTGGTGATGGGAGTGAAGGGGATTACGGCTTCTGGGAAAATGGGGTCGTCCATTTTAAAGACGGCACCAAGAAGCCTATCAACGAATTGCGGCTTTCGACCGAAGTGGTGGAAGGCGCTCAGCCCGAAGTGCAGGGGGATAAGTGGCGCGTCAAGGCGCCCTCTGTGCTGAAAGTCGAGTTGCCGTCCGATGCTAAGAAATTCGACATCGATCTGCGGATGGATCCCGCCCACAAAGAAACGGCCAGTTTGCAGACGATCATCCTCGACCGCCCGCCAGAGACGACTGGACACATTGCCGGACGAGGATTTCCTGGTGCGCAAAGAGGCGGATTTAAACAAGCCCGCAAAACCGCGAGGTCCGTCGAGTTTATTCGTCAACTGGATAGCACCGACCACAAGCATCCTCGCGATGATTACGCTTTCGGCGCCTGGCCGGACGGTTACGCAAAGTATTATGATATCCCATCTCAGAAAAAGGAACCGCGAGGACCTTTCGGGCCCCTACCGATGGAGATGTATGAACATATGGATGCGGAACAACTCGCCGAGCTAGAGCGGATGAAGCAATCGGCAATCGATGCCGCTCAACCCGCCCTCTATGAATTGTCGCAGTTTTTGAAAGAAAACGGGCTCGAACTTGCCGAGGGAGTGTTGCCAAGTGACGCTCAACTGGCTCGCCTCGATCCCGGCACCCGAGGCGAGGCGGAGCGACTGATCGAGGCCGCGCGCCAGCATTTGGCGAAGCAAAAAGATCAAGTGCGAGAACTGCTCTATCCGTTTGTGGCCCGCGCCTGGCGGCAACCAATCGATCTGCCTGTGCTCGATCCACTCGTCGGTTTCTATGATGAAGAACGTGCTGAAGGGGCCAGCTTCGACGGCGCGATCAAGACGGCCATGACCGCAGCGCTGATGCATCCCAACTTCCTTTACCGGTTCACTCAACGAAATCCGAATGAGGGTGAACGCCGTCTCACTGGCAACGAACTCGCCACCCGGCTCGCCTTCACTCTTTGGGGCAGTCTGCCGGATGCTGAACTACTCGCCCTCGGCGACCGGTTGCAGGAGGATGATGTGCTCCGGCAACAGGTCGAACGAATGAGGACCGACGATCGGATTATCGCGCTGGCTCGCGAATTCGCCTCTAATTGGCTGCAATTTAGCGACTTTTCCGCCACCGTAAATCCGGATCCCGACCGGTTCAAAGGATTCGATCAAGTGAAGGGTGATATGCAACGGGAAGCTGAATTGTTTTTCACGGATCTCTTCAAAAACAATCGTCCGGTGACTAATATCATCGATGCGGACTATACGTTCCTGAACAAAAATCTCGCGCAATGGTATGGCATCGGTGGCGTGGATCATTCCGATTTCCGTCAGGTGGCTTTGAGCGGAAAAAACCGGGCCCAGCGAGGCGGCATTTTTGGAATGGGCGCGGTGCTGGTGAAATATTCCGAGCCGCTGCGAACCAGTCCGGTCCGGCGAGGTGCCTGGTTTTATGAACACTTCCTCGGCCATCATTTACCAAGTCCTCCGGCCAATGTGCCGGCGATTTCGGATGATGAACGGAATGAAGAAGGCCAATCGATCCGCGAACAGCTGGAAGAACACCGGGATAACCCGGCCTGCTTCAGTTGCCATGATAAGATCGATCCGCCAGGCATCGCTCTTGAGAAATTCGACGCCGTTGGTCGCTGGCGTGAACAGGACTTGGCAGATGAACCGATCGATGACCAAGGTAAATTCGTTTCCAATGGGCTTGTGCTCGATGGGGTCGAGGGGCTTCGCCAGTTTGTCCAGGATCAGCAGGATGTTTTTCTCAATAACTTCTGTCACGAATTGCTCGGCTATTGTCTTGGGCGCACCTTGGAACCGACCGATGAACCTCTCGTCGAACAGATGATGCAAGTATTGAAAAATAACGAGTATCGGCCCGCTGCCGCGCTCGAAGTCATTATTCTCAGCAATCAATTTCGCACCCGCCGCAACTCCAATCTCTGATAACCCAAAGAAAAACCCACCATGAAAGAACCGCTTTACATCCACCCGATGAGTCGCCGTCATATCCTGAAAGGGCTAGGCGCCACCTTGGCATTGCCGTTCTTACCCAGCCTCGCCTGGGCAACGAATCGCAAGCTAGAAAATGAACTGCCTCCTCGCCGGCTCGCTACGATGATCTTTGCGAATGGCGTGAATGTCGACCACTGGACCCAGCAAGCCGGACCGGGTAACTCGATCAAGGGAGTTGGCTCCACCCTGGAACCTCTCATCCCCTTTCATGACGACATCGTCTACCTCAACAACCTGCGCATGTTCGAGAGCACGCCCGGGATTCATCGGCTATATTTCGACAACTTCCTCACGGGCGAACGCAACCCGCGCGGTGGGGTGCCGAAGCTAGCGGAATCGCTCGATTGGCGCGTGGCTCGTCAGGTTGCCAAAACGGTGCCGGTCCCTGTGTTGCCCTTGAGTGGGAACGGCGGCCAGACCATGTCCTGGAGCTCACCGACGACTCCCGTGCCGCCGGAAACGCAACCTCGCCGCGCCTTCGACCGTCTGTTCGACACCAGCACGCTGGAACGTGATGGCTCCATCCTCGATTATGTTTACGGTGAAGCGAAATCGGTCCGGCGCGGACTCGACACCGTTGACCAGAATAAGCTGGATGAATACTTGGAATCTATTCGCGAAATCGAGCGACGGATCGAACTGGCCACCTCGGAAGATCGCCATGCGACGGGATGGAAACCGAGCCTTGATGAGCCGAATATGCCACGGCCTGAAGCGGGGCGGCCCGACAATTTTGGTGTTCGCATCAAGCTCCTGCTGGACATCAGCATGCTTGCCTTGCGAATGGACAAAACGCGGGTAGTTAACTTTCTGTTCTCGAATGATGTGGGCGGTCAGCAGTTCGACTTCATCGATGGAGTGAGCAACAAAGGTCATCACGACATCTCACATCACCGGAAGCAGGCAAATGAACTCGAAGATTACCGCCGCATCAATCGTTGGCACGTCGAACAACTCGCCTATGTCATGGGGCAGATGCAATCGGTCGACGAAGGGCATGGGACCACCTTGCTTGATAATACGATGATCCTCTTTGGCTCAACCATGCTGGATGGGGATATTCATGATCACCAGCGGTTGCCACTGGTGCTTGCTGGCGGGAAGTCAGCCGGCATCAAGGGTGGGCGTGTGCTCGGCTACGACAAGGCCGAGGATCGCCGCCTCTGCAACCTCCACCTCGACCTCGCTCGACGCATGGGTTGCGAAGACTGGAATGACTTCGGTAATAGTCATTATCCGCTTCCCGGAATCGACGGTTAGAATTCTCATCGACCTGGCAATGGCAGCCCGCCATTGTTGGTTAGGAAACTGAGGCGGGGACGTCTCAGTTTCCCTTTCTTTTTTAATATGCAAACCATCAGTAGCTCCACCTCATCGAACAAGTCTCCCTGGATCGGAATCCAAATGGGCGCACACACCCTCTACGATGAAGGGATCGATCACGCCCTCGATTTGCTTCAGGAGACTTGCCGTCTTAATGCGCTCGTTGTTTCCGCGTTTGGAGGTGGCTGGCATCATGGCAAGGGTTGGCCGGTTCAACATCGTGCGGATCATGGCCGGCCGATTCCTGATCCACCCAAGCATTCTCCCTTTAGCTGGGTGAAAACCCACGAAGCACATTATCGCGGCTTGCGGCATCGTCTCCCCTCCGCGCCCGATTCCGATTACGGCGACTGCGATATCCTCGATGATTGCGCCGAACCGGCGGCGAAACGCGGCATCGCCCTTTACCCGCGCTTTTTTCAATTACGCGCTCAGCACGGTTCCAGTGCCGATGACTGGGATGAAGTCGACGCGGAAGGACGCGCCACGGGAAGTAAATGCGTGCGCAATCCTGATTGGAACGCGTTTACCCATGCCTTCGCCGAAGATTTTGTCGTCCATCATCCTTACATCGCTGGCGCCATGTACCTTCAGGAACGGCATGGGCCGCTCGATGAAGTTTTCGGCAAGCAAGCAAGCCCGGATCATATCGGTCATTGTTTCTGCGAACATTGTTGCCGAGCGGCTCGCGATCGCGGACTCGATCCGGAGAAAGCTAAGACCGCTTACCGTGCTCTGACCGAACTCGCGATTGCCGCCAACGAAGATGCCGAGCGCCCTTCCGATGGGTGGTTCATCAGTTTCCTCCGATTATTCGCCCAATACCCCGAACTCTTTGCTTGGCAGGATTTCTGGTGGGATGGTTTGCACGGTCATCGCCAAGGCATTTACCGGGCGTTCAAACGAATTCGCCCCGATCTTCAGATCGGTTGGCATCTGCATCATCCCATGAGTTTCCAGCTTTTCTACCGTGCGGGCATGGATTTCTCACGCGTGCGCCACTACAGCGATTGGGTGAAGCCGAATGTCTACCCGGCAGCCAGCGGCGGGCGTTCGCGCTCAAGCTGGAATAACGGGATTTTCAATACGTTGTTTAAGGATGTGCGACCAGAGATTGGGATCGAATTGATGTTCGATCTGCTCGGTTATGATTCGAAGCAGATGCCTAGCGTCGCCGACTATCTTTCCGAGGGCAACGTGCCCGGTTGGGGCGCTCACTATGTCGGACGCGAAACAGCGAGAGCGGTCGCTGGCTTTCCAGGGGTGGACGTCTATCCCGGGCTCGGGTTCGATTTGCCGGCAGGCGGCGATACTCCGGATTCCGTCCGGGCCTGCACCAAGGCGGTGTTTGAAGCGGGAGCGCCAGGCCTCTTGCTCTCCCGCGAATACGAGGAGATGGAGGTCGACCACCTTCGCGCCGTGGGAGGCGCGCTGGGCGAACTCGGCTTGTAAGAGCCGCCCCCACACGATGGGCTCCTGTCGTGCCGCTAATCTCGGGAGGACAGGGAGCGTCGCTTGCATTATGGAGTGCGGCGGTCCCCTACCGACTTGTCACGATTGACGAGCGGTCGTCGGGGGCGATTGATGCAAAGGCTCGCCGCACGATTGGGCGGGGGTCTTGGTGGTAGGTTCGAAAGGTTTCCTGGGGATCAACGCCCAGCGCCTGCCTGATTCGGGCGAGCCAGAGATCGAGACGCCAGAGATGGTCGTCGACCGCCATCGGCATGGACCGGGTAATATCTTTCTGTTTCAGTTCAAAAGTAGCATCGGCATCTTTCAAGAAGGCGTTTGCATTACCACAGAGATCATACTTGTTGGCGTGACGGCTGCCGGGAACCGGACGTTGACTCAGGCGGGTAACCATCGCTAAAACAGTCTCTTTATTTTGCGACGATAGGGTGTTCCGCTGGAGAATCGATTCCAGCGCCCGCAGTATCAGCACCCGGATGTCGAGCGTGAGATGTTCGGGTGTCCGGCTGAGCTCGCCCAGGGCAGGCAGCGCCGCACAAGTGCCGCACCGACCTAGAAGCGCAAGCGCTTTGGGAAAATCATAGAGATGTTCAGGGGCGGAACGAACGATCTCGAGCATCATAAGTTCGGCTTTTTCGGAGCCGTGAAATCCCGCGATCTTTGCCGCAACCCAACGTGTCGCCCACGGGAGCTGTTGGTTTTTCATGCGTTGCTCTAACTCGGGTAACATCTCCGAATTCCGCTCCTTCAACACCCACAACTTGCGGCTCTGGATTCCCGAATCGAGTTCTGCCAACGCCTCCGCCATCGTCGGTCGTTTGGGCGGCGAAGCGAAAAGTTCCATGTCCGGGGGATTCCCCATTCGCCGGAGTGCCGGGTCATTACCTGCCGGAATGGCGCCGCTGGCTTTGAGACGTTGCTTTAAAGAGTCATAATCGATTTCGCGTGACCCAATGGGCGTCTGGCCGCTGACAGCAAGGGCGGCCGCTACTCCTGCGGCTTCACCGATCCGCTGAATATCGCGTTGTTGCCGGGCGGCATACTGGACAGCTTGTGAAACACCGAGAGATCGTGAACCGATCCAAACATTCGCGAGCGATTTTGGCAACAGACTGCGGTAAGGAATGGTCCCGGCGATCTGGGCACCCCGTTGGTTAATCACCCAACACCAGAAGAATGTGTCGTCATCTTCGAAATAGGCGTCCGGGTTATGGGTGTCCTGCTGACAACAATAATAGGCAATCGCATCGTGAAAGAGACGCGGAAACACCGCGTCATCTAGAGTGAGGGTGGTATCGCATTCCACCATTGGCCCTTGCCTCAGACCGAGCGCGGGCGCGATGTAAATCCAGCGTCCTTTGCCGGACTGGACCTCTTCGTGGTATTGATCGATTCCAATCATCCGGGCTCGGGTAAGATCTTCTGCATCGGAGGAATCGCACCAGCCGGAATCGATATTGGTGGTGGTGCTGCGTGGACCGGTCGAGTCAGTGCCGAGCAGCAGAGTGGCGCTCTGACTATAACATTGGGTCTGCCGGTCGCCCGCCCGTCCGAACCACGTTTTGCCGCCTGCATGCGAGGTTAGTATGGCGTCCGCGGTGCCGTCCACCCAGGCGGCGGCTTTGATTTTCACCACGCCATTCGGTCCGGCGATTCGTATCGATTTCACCCACCCACTGTCGGTATCGGTTTCGGCTGCGATGACCCGCTGTTCATGGCGTCGTTCAACGCCGGCATCATTTAACATTTGTGTCAGCACGATCTGTTTCGCCCAAGGCGAGAAGGCGCCCATTTGGAAAACTCGCGGCCACCGGGTCATGAGGCTCATGACGCGTTGATCCACCTCGTGCTGCAGGCCACCCATAACCCCTCGATGATACTTGTGAATCCCGCCGACGGTGCCGATGCCACCTGGCAACCAGAGCGGATCGAGCCCGATAACCCGGACATCCGCCGTGCGACGGGCGGCGATGGCCGCAATAGCCCCGCCGGTCCCGAGACCCGCGACCACCAGATCGGCTTCGGTTTCGGAGGCCAGCCGCAAGTGCGCGGCTTCGGGATCGGGTAAGACCGAAGACTCGCTGGTGAAACATGCGGTTCGAACTTGGCGCGCGGCCCACAGCCCGAGTTGATATCGTTCCGCGAGGGTGTTGACCGGTTCCGGAGAAAGGGCCGGGGCTGCTAACGCCAGATTACTCGGCGCCGACGTCGCTTCTTTCGTCCCGTGATAGAGGGGGAACGGAACCATGCTGCTGTGACTGAGATGCATGTCCTTCATAAATGACTCCCCAAGCATGTTCGCCATGGCCTCAAGCGCTTCGAACATCCAGAGTGCCAGATTTTCCGGGGCATCGTTGAATCGCGCGACTAAGAGCCGCTCCCACTCATTGGCTCCAGAATGCCACATTAACGTCTGCCTGCCATGTTGGGTCCCGGGTGATGTTAGATCCTCGGTTTTGATCTGGCGCCATGCCTGAGATTGCAGACCGAGTGTGAGTTGATAATTCACCGGATTTCTCATGGTGGCTTGCGGATTCATCAATCGAATCAGCAGGCCGGTTTCCGTTGCGTCGATCCACTGATCCGCCTTGAGCAGTCGCAAACCGCTCGGAGTGGCCACCGTGACGGCCATCAGGTCCGACTCCTCCATGGTGACTGCCACTGGGTTAACATAATAGAGCGTCTCAATCTGTTGCTGCAGAATGTGGCGTGTGGCGAGAACCTCGGTGGCGCCGCCCGTCAGCGCATTTTCCGACAACGCTTTTGCCTCCTGCATCGTTGTTTTCCATTGATTCCACTCCGGAGCATCGCTGTCACCCAGCTGCGGCATAAACGCCCGCGTAATTTCCCAGAGAAGATCCCCCCGCTCATCCACCAGAAGGACGGAACGGCCCTTGCGCCGCGCCTCCGTCGCAGCGGCAAACCCGCTCATACCTCCCCCGAAAACGATGGTGTCGAAGTGCCGATTGAATACGGATTGATAGGGGCGACGATGAAAGAAGGTATGGGAATCGAGTAGCGGCATCGGGTTGATTGTGCATGAAAGACGAGCTGGGGTAATGCCGCCTTGCGTGGAAATACTGGCTTTTTGTGTGGTTTAGAGCTTTATTTGGCCATAATGGAGGCTTCTGTCGAATCGATGCACCGGATGGATCGGCCGCTCGCTCAAGTGTTGCGCGCGTTCGAGCGCGCCACCGGATTCCAGATCTGTTTCCGCGCCCTTTCACCTGATTGGCGGCAGCCATTGTTGGGTGAATTGCCCACGCGATTCGCACAGCATGCTAATCCGTTTTGTCAGCGCACGAAACGACGAAGGGATGGGGCTTGCCGGAAGGATTGTCCCGTGCTGCTCGGAAAAGCCAGCGCAAGGGACAAGACGCTAGCCAATCTGGAGGTCCGGCGAACCTGCCATGCGCATGCTTCGGAGTTACGCTTGCCGGTCCTGCTCGATGGCGTTTACGTGGGGCTCCTGCATCTTGGACCTTACCGGTTGCGCGAGGATCAGCCGTCAACATTGTCCAAGATCGAACCGGAACGGGAAGTTTGGTTGGAAACGATGTTATTCGCCCTTCGTGACCGGTTGTGCGCAATGCTGCGGGAGGTGCAAGCCGGCGCCGCAGATCCAGTGAACCCGCTCCTTATCCGGATTGAACGTTATCTGGAACAACACTTGGCGGAAGGTGTTGATCGAAAACAGGTCGCCCGCTTTCTCGGAAAATCTCCGCATTGGGTGAGTCGATACATTCACGACAACACTGGGCTTACTTTTCGAGAGATCAAGGATGCCTGCCGCGTCGCCGTGGCGCGGCGATCGTTATTAAACACCGATCTACCAGTGGAGTCGATTGCTGGGGAGGTCGGGATGGAGCCGAGTTATTTTTACCGTTTCTTCCGGACGCGGACGTTAATGACACCGGCCGAATATAGAAAACAGTATCGCCCCGCACCCGAGATGGTATGAAAAAACCTCGTAGAGGAAGTCGGAACGACTTTCTGCAGAGGAGAGCCTGGCAGGAAAGGGAAATCCGCGGCAGAAATTTGTTCCAAATTCCTCTACTGGGGAGTGGCGGCGCTCTGTGGGCGTTCCGTCTTTGCAGGCGCTCGTTGAAATAAATGAAACGTCGAATGACACGCTTCCAATGGTGCTCGATCCTCCGGCGGAACCTTCTCGATCGGGCAACTCTGCATTTCACCAGGCTCGGTTTCCAAATCGAACCATTGCGACGCGGGTTCGCCGCGGAAATAGTGGCACGATTTGAATCGTCGGCCTACCACGGCATGACCGATTTCGGATTCGATCGGAACGACTTCTCGTGTCGCTGTTGGATCGTGGACCGGACGCAAGATCGATTGCCCGGAACAGTGGGCTGGAATCGGGACGTCGAACCAGTCACAAACTGTGGGCGCCAGGTCGAGTCCGACGTTTGCAAGCCATTCCCGGCCGATGATCCGCGAGGTTTCCATGCCGGGCAGATGTAGGAGTAGAGGGATTCGGCAGGCTTCCTCATAGAGAACGTCTTTGTGTTCCAAACGGTGCGCCGCAGCCATATCGCCATGATCGCTTGTGAAAAGGATGCCGGTATCATCGGCGAGGCCGGAAGCTTCCAGGGCATCGAGGATGAGGCCGATTTCTTGGTCGACCTTTTCCGTGAGACGCGCATAGGCCCAACGATGCAGACGCCACTCGCGCTCGGTCCAATTATCGCGGCAACCGCGGCGGAAAGGACGTCGGATCAGTTCGTGGGCGATCGCTTCGGGCTCGTCGAGTTGTGGCTCGAAATTGTCGGGGAGCGCCGGACAGATCGTTTGGAAAAACGTGGCCTCATCCATGCCTGGCGGTAAGGCGAGCGCGCGGTCGAGCTCGTCGATGGCGGTCTGACTGTTGCGAATTAGGGCGTGTTCGAAATCGTTCTGAGCAAAATCGCGCAACCCCATATGACAGATGTCATGGGGATTGATCAAATTTGCGATAAGCAGAAAGGGAGCTTCCCGAGGTTTGGCGCTCAGCTGCTGCAATAAGCTAGCGGTCTTTTCTGCGAGTGGCTGGCGTTGGTCCTTTTCAAAATCGTCAAAACCGATGCCTTCCGCGGTCATGGGGCGTGGAAAATGTTGTTTGCCGCCGAAAAGCGGCGTGACCCCAGCCGCGCGCATTACCCAGCCAAGGCCGGTTTCCAGAATCGACTCGGGCACGGGCCGACGTTCGGAATCCGGTCCGGCATGAATCCCGACTTCCGAGGCGGGCCGACCCGTGAACATGGAGAAACGCGAAGGCACACACATTGGGTTGGAGCAATAGGCCCCTTCGAACCGAACCGATCGGGCTGCGAGTCGGTCGAGGTTGGGTGTGTGCACCCAGGAAGTGCCAGCGGCTCCCAGCATGAAGGCACTCTGCTGGTCAGTCGTGAGGATCAGAAGGTTCTGTTTCGGCATGGAAGTCATGAAGTCGCAATGCGCCGGACGGACCCAGTGGTCCGGCCGACGCTCTTGAGCAAAGAGAGGACTGCGGAATTAGTCACGCCGATTTTCGCCGGCGCGGGAACAGGAAGAATGTCGCAGCCGCGCCAACGGCCAGAAGAGCGACTCCGCTCGGTTCCGGCACCGCGGTCAGGGTCAGGCGATGTTGATCTGCGGTCGGACCGTTTGCCGTGAAGCTGTTGAAGTTCGGGCTCACGCCCGTGGCATCGGCAGCCAGGGCAAAGTAAACGACGCCGCCGACCTCGTAGTTCGTGTTCAGGTAGCTGACGAGGCTGCTTGTGCCGGACGCGTTCAAGCCATTCAGGCCCGTCGTCGACGACGGCGTCAGAAAATTATCCTGAATCTTGATGCTCGCCGGCGTCGGGGCGAAGGCCGTGTTGTCCCAGGTCAGGGAGTTGGCGCCCGTCTGGTGATCCGGGTTGGGATCGCTGCTGGTCACATCTCCAGTGTCGTCCGTCAGGCGCACCGCGTAGAGGTCCGCGTTGTAGCCGCTGGCGATGTCGGTAATTCCCAGGTCGAGATCAGCGTCCGCGACGGCTTGGCCTCCCAGGTCGGGGAGAACGAAGGAGACAAAGAAGACGTCCTGGTCGGCAGCCGACGTGCCGCCATTGTTGCCGATTCGGTTGCCATTTTGGCCAGCGCTAAAGCCGTCGGACTGCACTCGGTAGACCTGGGTGAAAGGGACGATCACTTGGGCAGAAACGCTCATTGTGAGCAGCAAGCCAAGGAACAAGGAGAGAATAGAGGTTTTCATCACAAACAAAGTTGGCACCCGGCTTGGCATGCGAAAAATAGTTTGTTGCAAAACCTGTTTTGCATGGCTTAGGCTCTTGCTCGATGTCTGATGCTCCTGCGTCGAGTCCTCCAACC
>JGI12210J13797_10259633_pt1 | contig 13550 bp, 9 predicted proteins | sample ElkSlonscriptome_3_FD_13797 | JGI IMG/M metagenome (IMG submission 13797)
GGAACCGAGTGACCTCGAGGCATCGGGATCTTGCTCCCCTGGAGGTAGAGCGAGACGGCGCAGGTCAGTGAGTGCCTACTGGCGCCCACCATCCCTAGGTCTGGGTCCTCTGGATATGCAGGCACCGGAGCTTCGTAAGGTGTCCCAAGGCCTTCAAACCGAGGCCCTTGGTCTTCGCGTTCGACATCTCGAATTGGCGTAGCTACGAGATCGGCGCGAGGCTGCCGAGGGGTTGTCGGCTGATGTCGCGTTGCTCGACAGGGCCTGGCTCATCGCTGAATGATACCTCGGCCCACCCAAGCCGTTCCTCCACTCGAGCGGAGTGCAATCGGGGTCATGGGTAGAATGGGTGGAGCTCAGCGTGGCCGAGCAGCTGGTGAGCCCGTTGGTAGAGCTCTTGCGAGTTCACGCCCAGAAGCTGTCCGAGCGGGCTCTGCATTCCGAAGATCGCACGCAAGAGCAGTGCGCGGGCCTCTTGGGTGGAGATGGCCTCGTGGGCATCCTGCACGAATCCCATGTCGTCGCCGCGAGGCATGACGGTGAAGCGATCGCCGCTGCAGGCACGCAACCGGAACGACGAGATGGGCCCCTGCCGGCGGAGCTGAAAAGACGCGGTGGTGGTGGTCGGCGTCTCCGACCAACCCAGGCCGAAGACCGCTGTGGCTGCGTAGCCCGCAGCGTGGCTCGCCGCAGCCTGTGCGAGCGAAGAGTCCCAGCGAAACTCGAGCTGCAGCTGCCCCTGCGGATCGACGAAGCGACGCGTGCACTGCTGGAACTCGGCCGCAGCCACGCACTCGAAATCGTCGGCGGTGAGGGGGCTGAGCCAAAACCCATGGCTCTGACCACGGCCGTAGCGTTGGTTCCGCTCGAAGAGTTGAATACGCCGCACCATGTCGAGCCCGGCAGCGACCGGCATCCCCTGCTGAAGCGCAGCCCGCACGGTCTGCAGCAAGAGCGGAACGCGAGGATCGACGAGGCTCGGCGGGCGCGTTTGAAGCGCGGCGATGGCGCCATCGACCCCCGTGGGGTCGTGGGCTGCAACCGACACCAGCTCCGTGTGGGGCGGAAGGACCGGACGCTGTTGCGGATGCATCTGGCACAGGCTGCCGAAGAATGCGGCGAGCTGAGCCTGACAATCCAGGGATTCCTTCCTCCCCTGGACCCGTCCCTGAACATCAACCCCTTGAAGCTCGAGGCCCGACGCGGGCCCCTTCTTCAGCTGCGCGCCCTGGACCCCCTCGAGGGGGAAAACAGCCGGGTCGAGGTTGCCGAAGATGAAGCGTCGCGTCGTGAGCAGAGCGCCTACGAAGTGCTCGGCTTCCCAGTTGTCGTTGACCCAACCCATGAGGGCACCCGTCGTCTCTGCCGTTTCGCGCTCGTAGGCCAGCGCGATGGGCTCCTCGCCACCGAGATGGTCCAGCCCGATGCCGGTGTAGACGGCACAGAGCCGCATGTCCGCCGGGTCCGGCTGAAAGGAGATCGTGTCGTGACGTAGGTGCTGGTGCGCGAGGTTCACCAGCGGTGGATGCTGAGCCGAGGGCCATCCGGTGGCGGTCATCGTGGACGATGATACGTCCGCCCGCCGCCGCTCTTCCTTCTAGAGAGGGAAGTGTCGGGTTTGGGTGAACTGCCTACGGAGCTCGGGGCGGAAATCGGGGTGGGCGATGGAGATGAGGGCCTCAGCGCGCTTGCGCAGCGGCAGGCCATGCAGGTTGACCGCGCCGTACTCGGTGACCACCCAATGGACGTGGCCGCGCGTCGTGACCACCCCAGCCCCCGGCTTCAGCTCGTGCGTGATGCGCGACACCTGCCCCCGCCGCGCGGTGGAGGGGAGCGCGATGATGGGTTTGCCTCCATCCGACTCGGCCGCGCCGCGGATGAAGTCCATCTGGCCGCCGATGCCAGAGAAGATGCTGTGACCCATCGAGTCGGCGCATACTTGGCCAGTCAGGTCGACCTCGATCGCTGAGTTGATGGCCACGACCCTGGGATTCTGTCGAATGAGCGATGTGTCATTGGTTCGATCGCAGGGATAGAACTCGACCATCAGGTTGTCGTCGACGAAGTCGAAGAGCCGTTGGGTCCCCGCCACGAAGCTGGTGGTGGTTCGTCCTCGGTGCACGGCCTTACGCTGATTATTGATGACTCCCTGCTCGACCAAGTCGATGACGTTGTCGGAGAACATCTCGGTGTGCACGCCGAGGTCGTTCTTGTCTCCGAGTCGGCGAAGAACCGCGTCCGGAATCGAGCCGATGCCCATCTGAAGCGTCGCGCCGTCCTCGATGAGCTCGGCGATGAACATGCCGATGCGGGCCTCGACCTCGCCTTCCTCGGCCGGGTGATGCTCGATGAGCGCGCGCTCGGTCGCGATGTGACGCGCGACGCGCGAGAAGGCTATGGCCGAGTTGCCCGTGGTGCGGGGCATGCGCTGGTTCACCTCGGCGATGACGGTCTCGGCCGAGGTGGCCGCTGCCAGGGCCGCATCGACGGAGGGGCCGAGGGTGGCATCGCCGTGCTTGTCCGGAGGCGACAGCTGGATCAGCGCCACGTCGAGGGGCACCCTCCGGGACAGAAACAACCGCGGAATGTCGGAGAGAAACACGGGGATGAAGTCGGCACGCCCCTCCGCGATGGCCCTGCGACAGGGCGGTCCGGTGAAGAGCGAGTTCGAGAATAGATGCCCCGCAGCCGCTTCCTCGGCGAAGGGCGCCGGTCCCGAGGTGTGCAGGTGGTAGAGCTCGACCCCTTCGAGGTCGGTACGGCGGGCGAGGGCCTCTACCAAGGGCGTCGGGGTGGCACAGGCACCGTGGATGAAGACCTTCATCCCGTTCTGGATCACGGACACGGCTTCGTCGGCGCTGACGGGGTCGCGGTTGACATCGCTCATGGCCCTGAGCTTGTAGCATCTCGCGTCGTACCTTCGGTGACGTTGCACTGCTGCATCAGGCACACCCGAGGTGACGCTCGCCTCATGACGGGCCACAGTCGCGGCATGCCGTTTCTAGCTTCCCGACGCCTCCGGGCGTTCTTGGTGCTCATCGTCGGCTGCGGATGCGGGCAACGAGGGGATGGCGCCCCCCCCGCGCCCACCACCTCGGCAACCGCTGGCCCGTCCGCAACGACCACGACATCAGCCGACGAGCGAATGACGGTGGCCGACTTCTGTGCGGCCCACGACGCCAAGCTCGACGCGCTCCTCGGCTCTTGTAGCGCCGAAGAGGCACCGACCGTGCACGCCCTGCTGTCCTCTGGCATTCAGACCAGCAAGCGACAGTGTCGATCGCTGAAGGAGGTACGGGTGGAGAAAGAGCACGTCCCTGCTTGTCTCGACGAGCTACAGACCTGGCACCGCGCCTCACTGGCCCACCTCCAGTTCGCCCCTGCCTGTCGCAAGGCCCTCGTCGGCCTCGCCAATGACGGCGACGCGTGCACCTTCGACCTCTCATGTCCGGCTGGCTCGTTTTGCCTTCCCAAACCGGAGGGCGACGAAGCCGACCCGGTGTGTAGCCCCGCTCCCGAGGTCGGCAGTGCGTGTCGCCCTCGCGCCGGCCACTCTTGCGGCCCTGCGCTCGACTGCGACCAGAGCACGAAGAAGTGCATCGCCCGCGCCAAGGAAGGCGAGGCATGTGGCTCGGGCCAGGCCGCCTGCGAAGAAGACCTCGCCTGCCTCCGGAATCACCACAAGGACCCCACCGGCAAGTGCGGCCCACTCCGCAAGAAGGGCGACGGCTGCCACCACTGGGCCGAGTGTGCTGGGCGCTGCAAGACGGCGGCCGAGACCCTCAAGGACGGCTTCTGCACGCCCTATTGCAGCTCCGACGAGTGAGCCCGGGCTCGAGCCTTGCGTGTAGCCCGCGTCCGTCGCCGCCGACGGCGTGGGAACCCGTCGTGGAGCCACGATGGCCCTCTCGGCCATGAGGTCGTCATCAGGTCCTTGCGCGGCGGCTTCTCGAGGTTCACCCTAGGCGCGCAATGTGCAGATGCGCCGCCGCCCCCTCGAGGCAGCGGGCCCAACTGGCCCGGACGGTGTTCTCTGCCTTCTGCCTCACCTTCTTCGTCGTCGTAGCCCTTGCAGCCGCCTCGGGTTCGGCCCGGGCGCAAACTCCGCATCAGCACTCCGTCGCCCGAGCCATCGACCTCGACGCCCCCAGCGATGCCTTCGCCATGGCTGGCTTCGTCGCCGGTGCGCCTTGGCTCGATGCCTGGCTCCCCGAAGCCCTCGACGATGTCGGAATGGCCGAGCCCGAGCTGGAAGACGACGACGACGCCCATGCCCAAGGGCCGGCCCTCGCCCCTCGCGCGCCCGAGGTCAAACTCCTTTGCCCATCTCTAGAAGGTCCTGCCAGACCTAGAGCAGCGCATCGTATCCCAGCGCGGAAGGCGATGTCCGGACAACCGCGTGGCCCCCCCACCGCGCAGCGCTAGCCCTCGACATCACGCACCGGCCTGGCGCTAGCCCCTTCCGCGCAATGGTCCACCCGCTGGAACGCTCGTCTCATCGCGCGAGCGTGCCGTTTCCCATCAGGGGAACCCATGAACCGCATTCAGCTCCCTTCGCAGGGCGCCGCTTCGACGGCGCTATGCCCATCCACCTTTCTCAACCCCTCCACACGGCAGGGTGCATCGTGAAGCTAGGACACCTCTTCGTGAGTGCCTCGCTCTTGCTCGTCGCGAGCTGCGTCCCTTCGCTCGACGACAACCCACCACGCGAACCCAAGCTGGCCCTGCCCGACGCCTTCACTGGTGGCTCGACCACCTCGTCGAGCAAGGCCGAGAGCTTGGCAAAGAGAACGTGGCGCGAGGTATTCGACGACCCTCACCTGCAGCACCTCATCGGCCAGGCGATGCAGCGGAACCAGGAGATGAACATCCGGCTTCAGGAGATGATCATCGCCAAGAACGAGGCTCGGATTCGCGACGGTGAGATCCTCCCCAAGGTCGATGCTGGGGTCGGAACCGGCCTCGAGAAAGTCGGGTCCCACACCAGCCAAGGCCGCTCCGATGAAGCGCACGACGTCCCGGAGCATCTGCCCGACTTCCGCTTCGGCCTCACGGCTTCATGGGAGGTCGACGTCTGGGGCAAGCTTCGCAACGCCGCCAAGGCAGCCCGTCTCCGCTACCTCGCTACCACGCAGGGCCGGAAGCTCATGCAAACACACATCGTGGCCGAGCTCGCCCACGCCTACTACGACCTCCTCGCTCTCGACCGCAGACTCGAGGTCTTGAACCGAAACATTGCCATCCAACGCAATGCCCTCGACGTCGTTCGTCTTCAGAAAGCCGCCGCACGAGGAACCGAGCTGCCCGTTCAGCGATTCGAGGCCGAGGTGCTCAAGAACCGAAGCCTCGAGTTCGAGCTCAGGCAGCAGATCGTCGAGACGGAGAACCGAATCAACGTTCTCGTGGGGCGCTATCCGCAGACAGTCGACAGGGACCCTGCGCAGTTCGACCGCTCCCTCCCCAAGACCATCACGACAGGGTTGCCCTCCAGCCTCTTGGAGAACCGCCCCGACATCGTCGAAGCCGAGCTCCGCCTGCAGGCCGCCAAGCTCGATGTCGCGGTGGCCAAAGCACGGTTCTTCCCGTCGCTGAGTCTCGACGCTGAAGTTGGCTACGAATCGTTCGACCCGAGCCATCTCATCGACACCCCCGCATCCATCATGTACGGCATCGCGGGAAAACTCACGGCACCATTGCTCAACCGCAAGGCCATCGAAGCCCAGTACGGCTCAGCCAATGCGACCCAAATCCAGGCCGTCTTCGCCTATGAGCGAACCGTCCTCGACGCCTTCACTGAAGTCACCAACCAGCTCGCCATGGTCGACAACTTGGCCAGCAGCTACGACCTTCAATCCCAACAGGTCGCTCGTCTTCAGCGCTCGATCGAAGTGTCCAAAATTCTCTTTCGCTCCGCGCGTGCGGACTACATGGAGGTCCTGCTCACGCGTCGGGACGCACTCGACGCTGAGATGGATTCCATCGAGACCAAGAAGCGACAGCTACACGCATTGGTCAACGTCTATGAAGCATTGGGGGGAGGCTGGCGCTAGCCCCTCCCCAGTCCTTTTGGTTGTTTCGGCGACGAGGACCACACTAAGCACCAATGATGCCCCTCTCACTCAGCCCCCATGAGGCCCCGGCCCATGGACGTCGATGCGCCCGCCGCGCCGGCGTTGATCTGGGGAGCGCCATCCGCACGCGCCTATTGCAGGGAATCATTCTCCTCTTCGCGCTCGCATTCATCGGCCGCCAGGCCGCACCACGCCTCACCGAGCTCGGCGTCGCGACTCATCGGTCCGCCAGCACGGTCACCCCGGCCTCGGCCCATCGCCTGCACGACCACGGCGAGCGCATCCTACTCGAGGCCGAGGGCGACACCGTCGACGTCGAAGAGGACGACGAGCAACCTACCGGCCCATCATTGGTGCCGAGTCTGACCGACGAGGGGTCCCGCGGTCCGCTATCGCTCACAACGGAGCTGCCTGCCCCGATGCTAGGCGCGCCACTCCGCGACCAGGCTCGCCATCGCCCCGGCCTTCCACGCGGGCCGCCGCCAGCCTGAGCACCACCAAAGCGCCCGCGGGCCCACCAGCGGTCCGGCTCTCGCTCCACGGTTCCATACTCCAGGTGAGACTATCGAGCTCCCTCGGAAGATGGCTCACCCCCTGCCTCCCTGGCGACCCACCGCGGCGGCCTTCTCGCTCCGCTGTCCGCACTCATGAGGCCGTCCGACGCGCCGGCATCGACCTATCGGTGAGAAGAACCCGCGCCGTTCCCCTTGATTCCACCCGACACCGCGGATGCGCGTCGTCGCACCCACCTTGCCTTGCTCACACGTCAAAGGCTTTCCGAATGCACAAGCTCTCATCCCTCCCCCTTGCCCTCGCCATGATCCTCCCTTCCCCCCTCCCTGCCTGTAGCCACAGGCACGATGCGGATCACGAGGCTCACGAGGAGCACCACAAGCTCGTGGTGACCACGCCAGTCGCCAAGGATGTCGTGAGCACTCGGCGATACGTCTCCCAGATTCACTCGCGGCGACACATCGAGGTCCGCGCGCTCGAGACGGGATACCTCGACGAAGTCCACGTCCAAGAAGGCCAGACCATCCAGAAGGACGAGGTGATGTTTCGCATCATTCCCGTCCTCTATCAGGCCAGCTTGGACACCGAGGTCGCCGAGGCGCGCCTCGCCCAAATCAAGTTCAAGAACACCAAGATGCTCGCCGACGAAGACATCGTCTCCGACCAGGAGCTCGCCCTGTCTCAAGCCGAACTCGCCAAGGCCATGGCGACGGTCAACCGGGCGCGTGCCGAGCTCAACTTCACCGCCCTCAAGGCTCCCTTCGATGGCATCGTCGATCGCCAGCGTGCCCAGCAAGGCAGCCTCGTCGAGGAAGGCGACGTCCTCTCCACCTTGTCCGACAACGAGGTCATGTGGGTCTACTTCAACGTCCCCGAGGCAGGGTACCTCGACTACCAGGCGCACCTGAAAGACAACGAGCAAGGCATCGAGGTCGAGCTCGAGCTCGCCAATGGCCAGGTGTTTCCGCAGCCGGGAAAGATCACCGCGATCGAGGCCGATTTTAACAACGAGACCGGCAACATCCCCTTCCGTGCTGACTTCGCCAATCCGAACGGCCTGCTACGCCATGGCCAGACGGGTACCATCCTCTTGCACCGCAAGCTGCACGACGCGGTCGTCATTCCGCAACGGGCGACCTACGAGATCCTCGCGAAACGATACGTCTTCGTCGTCGAGCCCATCGCCGACGCCGAACGTCTTCGGCCGCCCGCGAATCACGGAAAGATCACGGGTGGAAGGCTTCGCGGAGTCGTGCGCCAGCGCGAGATCGTCGTTGGTGAAGAGATGGACGACCTCTACGTCGTCGACAAGGGACTCGGCGTCGAGGACCGCATCATCTTCGAGGGGATCCGTCAGGTCCGAGATGGTGACGCCATCGAGTTCGAGCTTCGTCCCGCCAATGAGATCCTGGGCCATTTGAAGCACCACGCGGAGTAGCCACGCCATGTTCGCAAAGTTCCTCCGCCGGCCGGCGCTGGCGATAGTCATCTCCCTGCTCATCCTCTTCATGGGCGGTCTCTCCATGAAGACCCTGCCCATCTCTCAGTTTCCAGCTGTCGCACCACCCACGGTCCGGGTCTCCGTCTCCTATCCCGGTGCAAGTGCCAAGATCCTCATCGACTCCACGATGGTCATCTTGGAACAGGCCATCAATGGCGTCCCGAACATGCGCTACATGATGGGCGACGCCACCAGTGCCGGCGAAGGCACCATCACGGTCGTCTTCGAACCAGGCACGGACCCGAAGGTGGCGGTCATGCAGGTCAACAACCGGGTTCAGGCGGCCAAGAACAATGTCCCCCCCATCGTGCAACGCGAGGGGATCATCGTGCAGCAGAACATGACCAGCATGCTGATGTACGTGAACGTATACAGCAAGGACCCCAACGTCGATCAGAACTTCCTCTACAACTACTCGACCGTCAACGTCAGCCGCGAGCTGAAGCGTATTCCGGGAGTTGGACGCGCAGCCATCCTCGGCAACCGGTCCTACGCCATGCGCGTCGAGCTCGATCCCGAGAGAATGCGTGCCTACAAAATCTCGGCCGAGGAAGTCATGAAGGCCCTCGATGAGCAAAGCATGATTGGCTCTCCGGGTCGGCTCGGCCAGGCGACGGGGGTGACGTCCCAGACCCTCGAGTACGTCCTTACCTGGGAAGGTCGCTACAAGACCCCTGAGAAGTACAAGGACATCATTCTCCGCGCCACGTCTGAAGGTGAGGTCCTCCGGCTCGGCGACGTCGGCGACGTTAGACTGGGCTCATCGTTCTACGACCTCTACTCCGACCTCGACGGCTACCCCTCTGCAGCCATCGTACTCAAGCAGACACCGGGCTCGAATGCGGCCGAAGTCATCCGCCAGGTCAAGGAGAAGCTGGAAGCCATCAAAGCAGAACGCTTTCCGCCCGGCATGGACTACGCCGTGACATACGACGTTTCTGGCTTTCTCGACGCCTCGATCGAGAAGGTGGTCCACACATTATTCGAGGCATTTCTGCTCGTTTCACTCGTCGTGTTTCTCTTCCTCGGCGACCTCCGCAGCACGCTGATCCCTACCCTCGCGGTACCGGTATCGCTCATCGGCAGCTTCTTCGTCATCAAGAGCTTTGGCATGTCGGTGAATCTCATCACCCTGTTCGCACTCGTACTGGCGATCGGGGTTGTCGTCGACGACGCCATCGTCGTCGTCGAGGCGGTTCACGAGAAGATGCATACCAAGCATTTGAGNCCCTATCGGGCCACGCTCGAGGTCGTACACGAGATCAGCGGCGCCATCGTCGCCATCACGCTCGTCATGACGGCGGTCTTCGTGCCGGTGACCTTCGTTCCGGGGCCGGTTGGCGTCTTCTATCGTCAATTCGGCATGACCATGGCGTCATCGATCATCCTCTCAGGTGTGGTCGCATTGACCCTCACCCCCGTGCTCTGCGCCATGATCCTCAAACCTCACACGGAGAGGCAGCGACGACCGAGAGGGCTTCTCGGCGTAGTGCAGCGTCGCCTCGACCGCCTGCCCATGAGGCGGGCAGCGCAGCTACGCGTGGGCGCCTCGATGATCCTCGGCCTCGTCGTCGGCGCCATAGCCTTCGCCGCTTTGCACATCGAGGTCGTGCACGAAGTCCTGAGCGAGCAGCTCGAGCTCACGACGCTAAAGATGAGCTTCCTCAGCGCCATCGTAGCCATCCTCACCACCTCGTCGTTTCGCTCTACTCTCTCGCGGCAAGCAGACGGCAAGCCGCTCCGGGGGCCCATTGGTTCGTTCCTTCATTGGTTCGACCGCGGTGTCGAGAGAACAACGGGCCTGTACGCGGCTAGCGTGCGACGCATCCTCTCGCGCCGAACGGTGACCTTGGCCCTCATTGGAGCCGCCATCCTCGGAGTCGTGACCGTCAACGACGTCCTACCCAGTGGATTCATCCCCCAAGAAGACCAGGGGATGATCTATGGGATCATCCAAACACCACCCGGCTCCACCCTCGAGTACACGAACGCGAAGGCTCACGAGCTGCAGAAGATCTGCAAGGGCATGGACGAGGTCGGCTCCGTGGCCTCCGTGGCTGGTTACGAGATCCTCACGCAAGGCCGGGGGTCCAATGCGGGCACGGTGCTGATCAACCTCAAGGACTGGTCGAAGCGCGAGCGAACCGCCAAGGAGGTCATCGAGGAGCTCGAGAGGCGGGGACGGGACATCGCCAACGTCAAGCTCGAGTTCTTCGAGCCGCCGGCCGTACCGGGGTTCGGCATGGCGGGTGGCTTCTCGCTGAACCTTCTCGATAAGACGAATAGCGACGACTACGACCGACTGGAAGAACAGACCCACCGGTTCATGGCCGCACTGTCGGAGCGAAAGGAGCTGAAGGGCCTCTTCACGTTCTTCTCGGCCGACTACCCACAGTACGAGATCGTGATCGACAACCAAGCCGCAATGCAGAAAGGCGTCTCCATTCGCGACGCGATGGACAATCTGTCCATCCTGGTGGGGAGCACCTGGGAACAGGGCTTCGTCCGATTCGGACAGTTCTACAAGGTCTACGTACAATCCAAGCCGGAGTTTCGGCGGTTTCCCAGGGACCTCGACACGCTCTTCGTCAAAAACGACCGTGGCGGGATGGTCCCCTATTCAGCCTTCATGAAGCTGAAGAAGCGACAAGGCCTGAACGAGATCAGCCGCTACAATCTATACCCTACGGCGCCCATCCAAGGGACCCCTGCGAAGGGGTACAGCAGTGGCCAAGCCATTGCGGCGGTGCAGGAAGTGGCCAAGGCGACTCTGCCACGCGGATTCGACATAGGGTGGCGCGGACTGGCCTACGACGAGTCGCAGTCCGGCGACGAGGCGCTGTACATCTTCCTCATCGTGGTCGCATTTGTCTACTTGGTCCTGGTTGGACAGTACGAGAGCTTCATCATTCCCCTCGCCGTCATCGTGTCGCTTCCCATGGGTGTGTTCGGGTCGTTTGCGCTCTTGCGGCTCATGGGGCTATCGAACGACGTCTACGCGCAGATCGGCTTGGTCATGCTGGTGGGCCTGCTCGGCAAGAACGCCATTCTGATCATCGAGTTCGCCGTGCAGCGTAGGCGGGATGGCCTCAGCATCGCGGAGGCCGGAATCGAGGGTGCCCGACTGCGATTTCGCCCCATCATGATGACATCTTTTGCCTTCATCGTGGGGCTTCTGCCATTGGTACGCGCCACCGGCGCCGGGGCGATCGGTAATCGCACCATCGGAGCCACCGGCGTTGGAGGGATGCTGGTAGGCACCTTCGCCGGTGTCTTCGTCATTCCGGGCCTCTACTACCTCGTGGCCAAGCTCTCGGACGGGCGGGCTCTCATCCGCGACGAGAGCGAAGAACCCCTTTCCGAGATCCTCGATGACGACGTCGCGATGGCGACGAGGAGCGAATCATGAAGAAGAAGCAACCGATTGTCGTAGCGCTCTCACTCGACCAGGAGACGCCCGACATCGTGTCGGCAGCTCTCGAGCTGGGTCGAAGACTCGGGGCGCCCATCGTGGCGCTGCATGCGATACGGGAACGTGCGCTCGAGGGACACGAGCATCTCGAGGCACGAATCGCCGAAGCTCGAGATCGAGTGGACGGCCATCTCGCCTCTCTGCGAGACGCCGGCGTCGAGGTGCGAGATGTTCGGGTCGAGGTAGGCCGTCCGGCCGAGTTGGTGCTCATGACCGCATCCCTGGTCGCGGCACGTCTCGTGGTCACGGGGGGAGGACGGCCGGCCACGGTCCGGCGCTGGGTGTTTGGGTCGGTGGCGGAATCGGTGGTGCGCCACGCATCGGTCCCAGTTTGGGTGGCGCGGGGACGCTGGCCCGTCGGTCGTCCGATCATCTGCCCTATCGACCTGAGCCCCGAGTCGTTGCATGGACTGGAAACGGCGGTCCGCATGGCCAGGGCTCTCGAGGCACCACTGGAGGTCATGACGGTGCTCACCGAAGACGACAAGACATTGTCCGACCGACGTGAGGTGCAGCCTCGTCTCGACCGGAGCAAGGTGGGTGCCAAGCAACAGATCGAGGAGGTTCTTCGCGGCTACGACCTAGCGGGCTTGCAGACGACGGTGACGGTGGAGAAGGGCGAACCCGCCGGGTGCATCGTCGACGCCGCAGACAGCGCGGGGCTCTTGGTCGTCGGAAGCCGAGGGTACGATCCGCTGGTGCGGGAGTGGGTAGGCCCCGTAACTGCACGTGCACTCCGTCACAGCCTGTGCTCGACGCTCATGGTGCGACAGGTCGGTGAGGGCCACGAGGAGCGCGAGCGCGCTGTCGTCCGCCTCGCCGAGCTCTACGAAGAGGGTCGAGCACTACTCGACGACGACCGCGGCGAGGAAGCCTTCCCACTTCTCGAACGAGCGGCGGCGCAGGCGCCGGCCAATGCGGCCGTTCAAGAGGCATTCGCGATGGCACTCGACCGCGTCGGTCGCCCGGTGGAGGCCACGAGCCGGCGCGACCTCGTCACCATCATTCGTCGTCGTCTAGAGAGCTGAATCGGTTGGCCTCTCGGGAGGGCAGATGTCTGTCGGCTCACGGGGTAGGCAGCCGGATGAGAACGGTGGCTCCGCGACCCCGAATCGGGTCGACGAACTCGATGACCCAGAGTGATGCTGGACGATCCTCTCGCAGACCGAAAGGCCGATGCCGCTTCCGGGGTAGTCGTGCCGATGATGTAGCCTGCGAAAGACCTCGAACACGACCTTCCTCTGCTCGGTGGGATCCCCATCCCGTCGTCCTCGATGGACAGAGGACTCCCCCGGCGAGCGACGCGCCCATGCTTGGGTCCGTGGCTCTCGAGGGGAGAGCTTCAAAGCCTTGCCCAGCACGTTCTGAAGGAGGCGAACGAGCTGGCCACGGTCGGCCTCAATGCGCGGGAGCCGTTCGACGAGCAGCTCGGCATCGGCCTCCGAAGCCGTGACCCTGAGGTTGCCCCAGGCTTCGTGGAGGGCCTCGTTGAGGTCGAGCTCCACCACGGGCTGCGCCCGGGTCGCCACGCGCGAGAAGAGGAGAAGGTTGTCGATGAGGGTCCGCATCCGCTTGGCCCCATCGGCGAGAAGTACCAGATGGGTCATCGACCGCTCCTCGAGGTCTTCGCCCAGATTGCGCGCGAGCAGCTCGGTGAAGCTCTCCACCATGCGCAGCGGCTGCTGCAACTCGTGGGATGCGACAAGGCGATGCGTTCGAGCTCTCGGTTGGATTGGTCTAGCTTGCGGTGCTTCTCAGCCATCGCCGCTTGGGCAACGTAGAGGGTCGGAGACGTCCTTGAGATAGAACAGGCCCAGCCGGCGATCGCTGGGGTCACGCACGGTGTCGGCGCTCAGCCGACCGTGAAGCAGGCTGCCGTCGGCGCGGTCAACCTGGCACTCACTCAAGAAGGTGGCCCCCCTGTTCCAGAACGTCGATGGCCTGTGCGACGACGGGCAGTCCTTCGGGGGTGACGAGGCGTTCGAGCGCCTCG
>JGI12210J13797_10847729_pt1 | contig 13549 bp, 8 predicted proteins | sample ElkSlonscriptome_3_FD_13797 | JGI IMG/M metagenome (IMG submission 13797)
GAATTGGCAAACCCGTGCCATGAGTGCCTCTATGGGCGAAAAGATACTGATGAGGATCATAATCACCACCCAAAATGGCAGGGAGTAGACTTTTACCGGTAACTTCCTGATCCGGTTCAATATTGGCTGCGTCGAGCAAAGTAGGTAATATATCCTCACCGGAAACCAGTACTTCAGATAGTTTATTTGAGGGAAATCCTCCAGGCCATTTGATAATCAATGGTACATGCAGCCCCAAATCGTAAAGTGTGCCCTTACCTCTAAGTAATGCTGCACCATTATCCCCCATAAAAATTATGATGGTGTTAGCTTCCAGTCCCCTTGTTTTTATTTCATTTAGTACCTTACCCACATTATTATCCAAACGATTTATTTCTCCTAAATGTGCAGCCAGATCTGCTCTGACTTCCGGCAGGTCAGGCATGGATTCGGGTACAGTCACTGATTCTGGGACCGGCTCGTAATCGTCTGCGGTAAATTTCCGGTGTGGATCACTGTAGTTCATCCACATAAAAAATGGTTTTCCATCTGGTACCTGTTCCAAAAATGCAGTGAACTGTTCCAGCACCTCATCGTCTGTCCCATTACGCAGATAATTCACCCGCTCAGGAAAAGTTATCAAATCATATTTCTCAAAAGCCTGAGCAGTTGCATCCGCCATATAAGACGATCCATCCAGGTGATAGTGTCTTCCACATATACCGGTAAAATAGCCTTTTTGATTCAGGTAATCCGGAATGGTCTTGACATTAGCTGGTAAAGGCGCCGAAAACCGGGCCATATCTACATCAAGCACCGATCTCCCGGTAAGTATGGAAGCCCTGGATGGCACACACTGTGCGGCTGCAGTATAGGCATGGTTGAATAATACGCCTTCGCTAGCTAACCGATCTAAATTGGGGGTTTTTAAATCAGGATGACCATAACAGCCCAAATAGGGATAGCTATGATCATCGGAAAGGATCAGCAGAACGTTGGGTGAATCGTCCGGCTGGCTTTGTGCCACTAAAGAGGAGCCCGAAATCACTAACAACAGAATACGGAAAATCAAAATTGATCGAATCATCAAATTTTCACCTAAAAGTTTTTACTGTTTAATATTTGCTCGGCGGACAGCAGGTAAGCAGCAGCGCCATATTCCATCGAATCATCCATGCTCACAGAACGCGGATCGTGACCCACCTGCTGCACATAGCCTAACTTGCCGGAATCATGCAGCACCTGATTGAGCCCGGTCCAGGCTTTTCTGACCACCGGTGCGAATTCAGCGGCGGGCAACAGGCCATTGTTAATCCCCCAGGCCAACCCATAACAAAAAAACCCGCTGCTGCTGGCTTCCGGAGCTGGATATTCTTCAGGATCATACAAGCTGGACCGCCAAAGGCCATCTTCGCCCTGTAAGCTGGCAATTTTAGTAGCCATCGCCTTGAAAACCTCTTCGAAGGCTGGCCGGGTAGCATAATCGGCAGGCAACCATTGTATTAGTTTGGCCAGTCCCGCCAAAACCCAACCATTACCACGACCCCAGAAAACTTTCTTTCCACTGGCAGTTTTACGGCCTGATCCATCGGGTTGAATTACATAGCGCTGATCACGGTAAAACAGACTATCCTCTTCAGAAAATAGATGGTGGTAGGCTTCCCACCACATGGTATTCATCTGGTAGAGATATTTTGAATTGCTGGTAAAATGGCTGATTTTGGCCATCGCCGGGGGAGCCATGTATAAAGCATCACACCATGACCAATTTTTGCTTTTGCTCCAGCCGGTAATCGGTCCTGGATGTGGAGATGATATCATTTGATCATAGGTGTGGCTGGCCGGTTCGATCATTTGTGACTGGTGAAAATGACCATACAGGTCCGCATAGGTCTGCGCTACCACCTGATCATCGGCATGCATCTTCCGATCTCCTAACTGCCAGCGGTTCTGTTCAGCCCATTGATAAGCTGAATCCAGGTATCGCGGGTGGCCGGTAGTACGGTAAGCTGCCATCACCCCGGTATAAAATACGCCCCGGATCCATCCGGTGGGAGGTACTGGTTCGGTACCACCGTCACTAAGTGGGGTTACTGTATGTAAATGGTTAAATTGCCAGTCACAAACCTTTTGAGCAGCGGATCTGATGTAATCTTCGGTAAAAAACCGGTTGTTTTTTTGAGCTTGAACACCTGAAGGAAGTAGGTATAAAGCAACCAGGCACAATGAGATGGAAATCTTATGAATCATTCTTCAATAAAATTTAATTGTATTAAATATTATGCTAAAAACTCCAATCCTGATTCGATTTTTGGTTATTATCTGCCAGATGAATTCGCATAAAGCCGGCGGCCAGGTCACCGATTCCTAATTTGGCTTCGTAATAACGGTCATTTTTCTGGCGTAAATAAAAGTTGTTTCTCCACAAATGATCGATCGCAATTTGAGCATACTCCCTGGCTTTTTCCAGGTATTGCTGTTTATTGGTAATTTGGTAGAGGTCCATGTTTAAATTTATCGCCTCCCCGATGTTTTGAGCAGTGAACTTGTCCGGCAGTGGGAAAGAATTTACGGCCCGGGCGGATTTTTCGGCTATCTCGCGGAGAAATTCCTGTTGCTCCTTTTGATACAAATATGCAGCCACCCTTCCCATCACCAGCACACTGGAGGAACCATAGCCGATTTTCCAGGGAGTGGCGAGTTTTGTACCTTCAGGAATGGTTGCATCCAGGTTCAGGTTTTCAAAATAGCCCTGCTTTTCTTCATTCCAGCCATGTTTATCATAAGCTGACAACATGCTCAGGGCGGCCTCCTTCATTTCCGGGATGTTGTTAAGTTCGGAGGCTTTGTACAACCAATAGGAATATAAAGCAGTGCCTCCTACCAGAGCCAGTTTTCCGGCATCAGTTTCAGAAGCATGGTAGTAGCAGTTGAACACCAGTTCCGTTTCCTGGTCCCTGAGGTTCCAGTAAAGCATCCCGGCATCACGACTCCATTGTTGCCATTTTTTGTCATTGGTCTGGTCGTACATGAAGGCGAAAGAATAAGCATAAAGGGCTGCATGTTTGATCCAGGGCATCACTTCCTGCTGATATTCGGCTTTATTCCAGTGGGCGTGACGGTTAAATAGATATACTTTGGGATCAGGACCATTATAATGATAAATCAGTCCTTCGATAGCCTTTTGGGTGGCTTGTTGATCGATCGGCCACATCCGGCTCCAGGGAGGTGTCCAGGCGATTAGTTCATGGGGAATACCAAAATAGTCGCGTGGATCCAGAATTCTGCTTTCACTGATGCTAACGGTATCAATATAGAAATTGTAAAACAGATGTTCTCCCCAGCCTAGTAATCCGGTAGTAGGATTTTGGGCATAGCGGAGAAAACTTTGGGTATAAGACCGGGCTGCATCCTCATATTTAGACTCTCCGGTTACCTGACTCAAGGCATCGAAAACTTTCATGGTAACCACATCATGGTATAAATTACTACCGCCCAATGCCCGGTCATGTGGTCTGACGCCTTTGGTTGGGGGCACATCCCTGACCGGCACTGAAAAGTTTTCAACATCAATCACCGATGCCCACATGGGAGTATTTCGGGGGCCATAGTTATCCTGTCCATGCTCAAGCAGGTTGTCGGCAAACTTACGTACATAATTTAAATAATCGGCTTTTTTAGGTTTACCTGATATTTGTTGGTTGCCGGCCAGCACCTGGGCCATTAAATTTGCTCCACTAAACAATAATAGTATGGTGAAGGGCCATAAAAACGTTCTTAATTTCATTTTCGCTTTTTTATTTTCTATTCCGTTTATTAATATTTTCTGTCCAGTTTAGCCAGATTGTAAAAGCTTAGCATCAGGTCGGCTCCACCTGATATTGCTTCATAATGATCAAACTTTTCTGCGAAGACTTTTGGCAAGGGAGAAGATTCATCCATAAACATGTCTTTTGCCATCGCCCCGAACGCCAAAGCCTGGTCCAAATACTGTTTATTTTCAGTTAATTCATAAGCATGAATTTGTAAATCAATCGCCGCAGATAAAGCCGTAGGCCTTAGATAATAATCATCACATACCGGTCGACTTCCCAGATACAAGTCAGCTATTCCCAAACCTAAATCTTTGAATAAATCATTTCCGTTCTGCAAATACCGCTTCATTAATTCTAACCCTCCACGAGCCAGGGAACTGGCTTTGCCGTAACTGTTACACCACAAATTGGCACTGTCAACTTTGATGATATTCAATAGCGTATCGGCCAGGGCAACTCTTCCAAGCTCAACTTTTTGGTGAACCTGAATAAAACAACCGTCGGTATAGCTGGTGAATTGTCTCAGTTTATTCTGAATGGAATCCGGCAGATTGAGAGACAATGCCCGATGGATTTCATAGGCTGATTCAATATTTCCATACGGTTTGTATACTACCCCTTCTTTGGGATGCAGAAAAGGCAAAACCTTAGTTACTGCATTTCTTCGCTGGTTGTGGGTAGTCACAATTTTGTCGATAAAACCAATCATATCTGTTTTTACTTTTTGATCATCAGTGGTTTTGTAAGCCAGTGACCATAAGTAAATCATATGACCTGCCATCCTGGGAAAAACGTATCCGCTGTCTGGTTCAAAAGTATCGTACCGGGTTTGATGGGCATGTATTCCAGCTTCCTGATCGTAAACATGGTAGTTCCAGAAACCATAGGCATAATCTATTGCTGCTGACGGCTCCAGTTCGAAAACTTTGGGCCACAGGGTCCAGTATCCATGGATTTCATGCTTTAAATCACCCCAATTAGAGTCTGGATGCCTTACGATTTGATCCAGGTCACACCGGTAACCCAAATGTTCACCCCATCCTATCAATTTCGTTTCGGGATGTTGGGTATTTCTGATCAGCCAGCTTAAAGATTGATCTGCAGCCTGTTCATATTTAGGGTCTTTGGTTTCCTCCGATAGCATGTATAATAAATTGTAAAGGCCCTCATCATTAAATGGATTGGCACCATTCAGTGAACGGTCACTTACCCGGATGCCGGTAGTTGCCCGGTCGAAGTAAACCGATTCTTCCGGATTGTTGATGATTGAATTAGTAGTTCTGTCGAGCATGGATAAAAACACCGGAGCCTGAATTTCGCCATAAGTGTCCAGTCCCTGTTCGATCATGAAATCAGCATAATCTGTCGCTAGTTCATAATATTCATTATCAGGCCCTGAACATGAATAAAACAATTGGCTGGCAATGAAACATATAGCTGCAGTTCTGAAAATCATAACATTTCCCCCTTTGTTTTAGCTCACTATCGAACTGACATCGATCATATACATTTGCCGTCCATCACCACCGTGGGTTGAATCGAAAACCACCGTACGACCATCGAGGCTGTAGCGGGCATGCAGATCGCAACGCCATTCATCGGTAGATTCCGGAGGCTGGTAAAATCTGCCCAGCACTACCTTTCGCTGCGTGGGTACATGATAGAGGTAAAGGGTTTGTTTTCGCTCCTGGTCCGGGTAAGTATCATTGAGGATCCATTCGTTGTTGGTGTCGGGAAGATAGGTCTGGTGACCATTTTGCGTCATCACCTCTTTACCTACCCATTCCACCTCCCGGGTTTGATCTTTGAAAAGGAAAAATCCGTTTTTACCTTCATAGCGGGTCCAGGCCAGCACATGTTGAGGATCTCGCCAGATAAAGTGAGATGTTCTCCCGGACCGGTCTAATTCATAAATATCGTCACCATCCACTCCTGCGGTAAACATTCTGGTGGTGTAATTGCCCCGTACATATTTGGCGTAGGCATTTTCTTCTGCTTTCATGGCAGGGGTAAGGTAAAAATCCCGGTAGCGGTTGAGAAAAATAAACCGTTTACTATCAGGACTAACCAACAGGTGATTAAAATAATGCCATTTGTCGGTAATAGGTTTACCCTGATGAGGCATTTCAGCAATTTGTGCCAGTGATATCACCAGTTTGGTTTCTCCGGTCGCCAGATTCATCTTATGAATTCCTGCTTCAGCAGGAGCCTTTTGCTTTACGTAAGGATCCTCCCCGCCCTTATAGCCATATCCCAACCGCATGTTGTCGATACGGGCAAAATCTGCACACATGGCAAATTTACCATCAGGACTGATCGTGTAAACAGCCATGGGTAGCGTGCGGGTTTTTCCGGTTTTGATGTTATGTACGCGGGCTACAAAACGATCTTCTTCGCGATCATTCCAGATCACCTCCTGCTTACTGCCGGGAATCCATTGCAACATACATCCCTGCTGCCAACCCCAGGCCTTGCTTTCACCCAACTCAATCCATCGGTTGTTCTTTTTGAGATCTACCATTCCGATCCTGATTACATCACCGGCATTTGGAGAGCGGTACTGAAAGTCCACTTCCATCCCCAAAGCATACCGGTTGGTCGGATCCAACTGCTGTTTATCGTAGTATCCGAACCAATGATATTTTGGTCCGCTGGTGAGCTTTTGCACCTTAATTTCTTCCGTGGAATAGCCAAATTCAGGTAAAGTCATCAAAGCAGCCCCGGTTAAAGCTGTATTTCGAATAAAAAGTCGCCTGTTCATTTCTTAAGTATTTAATTCAATGTTTATTCAAGGTACTTTAATAATTGCTTCATCACTGGCTCCACTAATTTACAATTGGTCGAGCCGGTCTAAAGCGATGCAGAAAATCGACCGGTAATCGCCCCTGGCTTCCCGACGTCCGGAATAATAAAGATAATCATTGTGAATTTTTGGCCCGGTGGCATAAGCGCCATCATTGCGGCCAGGAATCCCGGAAGCATCGATTACTGACGATATAGCCGGCTGGAACTTATCTTTTTGTTTTGATACTGTACGATAACAGGATCGGGTGGCCGGATTACCTATGGTTTGGCCAGAATACCAGAGTGTGAATTCTCCAGATTTCTGGTCAAATTGTATAAAAGGGTAATTCACCTTGGCTTCATCCCTTACCAGCACCGGATTGTGATAATCATTCAACAAATGGTAAGCCTCCGGATCAGAAACTTTATCTGCCGGTACTGTGGCGAGTAAGATCCTGTATTCGATCTGGCTGGAACGGGCTGCAAAGTAAACCAGCAAACGCTCCGGATGATCTGGATCTACCAATACTGAAGCCCCGTGATTATTTTCCAGGCCTGAGAAAGCCTTGTCAATCAGTACTTTATATCCACTCCATGAAAAAGGGTCATCCACTGAAGCAGAAATTAATACAATTCTTGGCTGCAAGTCGGAATCCGGACGGGAGGTACAAAACATGAATAAGCTATCACCGCGGTCGAGTATTGAAAGTGGGGTGATGCCCCGACCAGGATGATCCAGATCAAACTGCTCTCTGGTTACAATTGGATTCTTTGGGTTGTGGTAGCCTGCATCAGGAGCGGTCAGGTGAAAAACACCAATTTCTATTTCATGCCGGGGATCACCACCATTAGAACCGGATCCTCCTCCGTAAAACAGCAAATCTTTCCAAATCGCATGGGTAAAAATCGTAGCTGACCGCCAGGTTCCCGCCTCCACGGTGATCAGCTCCTGTGGCAAACCCTGACCACTCAGGTTGATATTTCCGATCAGGAAACAACCTAAAAACACAACTAATCTCATTTGATTCAACCTCCGATTCACTATTCCAGATTGATATTCAAGTAATTCATTACTGCCTGATTGCCCTTCAATGCATTATCCGGTAAAGGGTGGTTCTGATTAAATACCTGCAGATCTTCGTTTGGCAGCACAGTTACAAAATGCTCCAGAAAACCCTCCTGGTAAGGAAGTGCATCAAGATCTAGTTGCAGATGATGAGCAAAGAAATTATAAGCTGCTGCTCGCTTGGAATAACCATAGTCATGTTTTTCCAGCGGTAAATGAACATTCTCAACCAGATGTTCGGTATCGTAAAGTGAATAAACCTCCCGAATATAAGGATACTCAATTCTGGGTGTATTCCTGGTCCAGTCGGCACCGTCAGAAATCAGCAGCATCGGACGTGGGGCACATAAAGCTGCAATTTCTACATTATTGGTCTGGTGATGGGAACTTTTATGGATCGGCATGCCACTTTCTCCGACACAGCCTCCAAAAAAATGTGCTGATACCTGAGCCACCGGCACCGAAACTTTGATTCGTTCATCGAGTGCAGCCAGAATAAAGGTCTGGGTGGCGCCTCCTGATTCTCCGGTCATTCCGATTCTGGCAGGATCTACATCAGATCGGGAACATAAATAATCAAGAACTCTGATGCTATTGAAGGTTTGCAGCAACAGGGAAATCGGGATAGAATGCGTTACCTGCTCGGGACCACCCCTGCCAACCATGTTTAAAGAAAACACAATTGCTCCCATTCGGGCCAGGGAAGCACAGCGGATCTGTAGGTTGTTGGAAAAACCACGGTTGCTTTTATGACCGTGGGTACATATTATGGCTGGATTTCTGGCTTTAGGCTGGAGCGGCTTATAGATGTTGCCGGTGATATAATAACCGGGAAAACTTTCAATCGCAATATTTTCAACCTGGTAACCATCCATAAGCCTGGTCCCACGAATTATGGGATTGAAATTACCCTTGATTACCGGCATCTGATCCAGCCTCATCCCGCTGATAATCCCTTGCCTGATGATTTGGGCTCGCTTTTCCCAGGATGTCTGGTCATTCCATTCCCGGCTGAACTGTTTCATCATCCGGTTTGCCTCCAGAGGTGTCCAATAATCCCCCCGGCACAACAAATCAGATTGTCCGACCACAAAAGATGTGGAAATAAAAATGAAAAGGATGGTACAGTTTAAAATTCGATTCATTAAATGGCGCTGATCAAAAAGATTAAAGCATTTCAGTCAGGAATAAAGGAATGGCCAGATCTTCAAATCCGGCCATTGTATTTCAAACTGAATAAAATGCTTACCAGCCTGGATTTTGACCTAATTCCACATTTCTGTTAAGGTTAATTTCCGACTGCGGAATCGGCAGCAAAGTGTGCTTTTCCTTTACATTGGCTCCGGCTTCTTCATTGTACAATTGTACTCTTTCTATGTATTTGCCGGTTCTGAACAAATCAGCTTTGCGGCTGTATTGCTCTCCCCATAATTCTCTGGCTTTTTCATCCAGAATAAAATCGATGCTCACGTCTGCTGCCGTGATAGAAGGGGCACTCGAACGTTCTCGGACAGCATTGATACTGGCTGCTGCCTCATCATTTTTTCCCTGCATGTGTTGTGCTTCCGCCAGGATCAGATACGTTTCCGCCAGTCTCAAAATATAATGATCTCTGATGGTTCCTCCGGTATACGCGACTTCATTGGGATGGTATTTGGTAGTATCAGACGGATCATGCTCTTTCAACCATTTGGTAGGCCAGGGTCTCAATCGCAGATCGGTAATGTCGGTGATCAGCCCTGCTTCAGGATTATCGAAATCAAAAATCAAATCGCCGATGTTGACAGTAACACCATCGATATTACCAGGTTCGATAGCAGTAAATCGTTTCTGCAAATTGGGCATCTGGCCCCGTTGGTCCTCTGGTTGGAATAATTCAAAGAAAGGCATGGTGGCTGAAAACCTGGTAAAACCGCGGCCGCCATATTCCGGACCGGCCTTCAGTCCTGAAACAAGTTCCACCCGTGAGTGAAATATCCGTACGAATCTAACCGCGGGTCCGCCCCGTACAGCCGGGGTATATTGAGGTGTAGCGTCACCATTTCCATTTTGAAGTACCCACAGGCCTTCAGAGTTATTGTTATGATTATCTAGCTGGAACAGATCCCAGAAAGGATTGCCACCAGGATTATCTGCTTTGCTGCCAAATCTTTCAGTCACCAGGCTGTGATTGGGTGAATTGATCACAGCTAAGGCTGCGGTTTCAGCTTTTTCATATTCCTGGTTGCATAAATAAGCATAAGCTAGCATGTGATTGGCCGCACCTTTACCCAAACGACCCGGTTGGATGATTTCTGCAGGTAAGGAAGCGGCAGCATTGGTAAAGTCATCAATCACAAATTGCAACACCTGGGCCCGCGATTCTTTCTCAAAATCTTCTTTTACTCCTCTTACCGACTCTCTGATCACCGGTACATCTCCCCACAGCATCGTAAGCCAAAGATGCCCCCAGCCCCTGAAAAAATAGGCTTCACCTTCAGCTTGTGTTTTCATGGATTGACTTGACCATTCATGTTCACTACTTGCTTCCAGGATGGTGGTTGCATTATTGATTAACCGGTAATAATGCGCCCATAAAGCGCCAAGACTACCATCAGAAGTAAGGGCACCATAACTTTCATTGAGCGCCACAATATCCTCGTGACTGGGTTGCCGGCCATTTTGCATAAAATCAGTGCCTCCATTGGCCAGCGACATGTAGTCACGCATCAGCCTACTATTGAAATAAACCGAAGTGATCTCATCATATAAACCTACCCCACCAGCGGCTAATCCGGCATCGGTGTTGTATGTAACATTAGGACTTAAGAAACTTTTTGGTTCTTCCTGTAAGAAATCATCATTACAGGAAACCAAAGCTCCAATCAGGAAAATAGTGAATATATATAGTTTCGTTTTCATAGTTGCTCCTTAAAAAGATAGATTTAAACCTAGCAAAACATATTTAGGAATTGAGATCCGCGCATAAGCGGCCGATTCAGGATCCACAAAGGGAAAGTCAGTGAAGGTAAAATAATCGTGAAAATTGAGGTAAACACGAGTTGTGTTAAGGCCCAGCTTTCCGGTCAGCTCCTGAGGTAAGTTGTAGGCCAGAGTGATGTCCTTGATGCGGGTAAAGCTGGCATCATACACATCGATCGACCCCAAAGGACTGGCCGGGCTCAGAATATGCGGTCTGATCCAGGTATTGGAAGGATTTTCAGGAGTCCAGTAATCGTAAGGAGCCTTGTTAAAACGGGCCGAAGTTCCTTCCTCCCGGTATCTCCGGTCAATTCCCTGCACTGTTTGCACAAATACATTAAGACTTAAATTTTTATAACTGAAGGTACTGTTTAACCCACCCAGCCATTTCGGCTGCTGTACTCCCACAATTACCTGGTCGGCAGCATCGAGAACGCCATCATTGTTTTGATCCACGATCCTCGCATCACCGGGTTCCCGGTTCGGTGTAGCTGATTCCGCGATTTCATCTTCCTGACCGGTTTGCCAGATCCCGGCAAATGCAAAATCATAGATTACGTTGAGCGGTTCACCGATAAACCACCGGTTTTGGATGTCATCCTGCTGATCACCATACAAATCGACAATTTCATTGCGGTTGGCGCTGAAGTTAATTCCCAGTTTCCAGTTGAAGTCACCAGCAGTCACCGGAATGGTGTTGAGTGCTAACTCGAACCCTGTATTTTTAACTTCACCAATATTGAAGAGAATGTCATCCTGCCCGGTAATTTTGGGTATTTCCCGGCTCAAAAGAAGATCACTGGTCATGGTATTGTAGTAATCTAATGACCCTGAAATCCTGCCGTTGATTGCAGAAAAATCGGCTCCAATATTCAAGGTAGTCGCTCTTTCCCAACCCAGGTCATCATTTCTGAGCGAGATTATTTTAACACCACCTACCACGGTTTCACCAAACACATGGGGAGCATCCCGCAACTGAGCCAATGAACGGTAAGTCCCAACGGCCTGATTTCCTACTGTGCCATACGAGGCCCTGACTTTGAGGTCATCCATCCAGCCGAAACTGCTCATAAATGGTTCTGAGGATAATCTCCAGGCCACTGCAACTGAAGGAAAGTTTCCATATTTTTTATTGGCAGCGAAACCTGAATAACCATCTCGGCGGGCAGTGGCAGTAAGGTAATATTTTTCGTTGAAGCTGTAATTCATCCGAATCATGTAAGATACCAGGTCCCATTCGTTCTTGGGAAATCCACCGACCTGGGGCAAAATCGGATTGGAGCCGGCATTGGGATTGTACCACAATAAATCATCGGTTACAAAGCCTGACGCACCTGTAACTGTCCGCTCGAAATCATGAGACTGACGGCTGTAGAGTCCTGTAAAGTCAATCTGGTGCCGTCCAAAGGTTTTATTATATTTCACAATATTTTCCCAGGTGAAATCCCAGACTCTTGAATTTTCTACCTCCGCCAGGCCATTGTTGGCATCTCCCAACCAGGTACCCCGCGGCCAGTATATTGCTTGTTTGGTATATCGTAAAGTGGTACCGAAATTCATACGATAGGTAAATCCTTTCAGGAATTCAGGGGCAACTTCAAAGTAAATGTTATTAAAGAGATTAGTAAAGCTATTTTCCCGGCTTGAAAGTTCTATTTCCGCCAATGGATTAATCAGCAATTCATCGTTGGCCTGGGGAAATCTTTCATAGGATCCATCGTCGGCATAGATGCGGGAAAAAGGACTGAGCCGGTAAAATGCTGGTTGATTGTTGATCCCGAAAACCATTCTATCAAAATCATTGTAGCTGAAAAGCAAATTATTGCCAAGCTTCAGCCAGGGGGCAATCGACAGCAATTCCAGATTGTTTTTAGCAGTGACCCGGCTGAACCCGGTGGTTTTCTGTAAACCCTCTTCATCAACATAAGACAATGAAAAATAGTTACTAATGTCTTCATTGCCGGTATTTACACTGATTTGATAATCCTGCCTCAAAGCATTCCGGTTAAGCATTTCATCCATCCAGTTAACCGATTCACCCCGTTCCCAACTTTTTAATTCATTTACTTCAAAGATAATTGGTGCAATTTCATCATCCGTTTCATTGCCGGTGATGTCTCCTTCGGCCCGGTGTGCTTCTCTTCTGAATTGATAAAATTCCTGTGGGTTCATCAATTCATATTCAACGGCTTCGTTTTGAATAGACCAGGAGGTGTTGACTGAGATCACAGTACCACTGCCACCGCCTCTTTTGGTAGTAATCAAAATCACTCCACTGGCAGCTCTTGATCCATAGATAGCCGCAGCTGATGCATCTTTCAGAATTTCTACCGAAGCAATATCATTGGGATTGATATCCCGGATGTTGCCGGCGTAGGGAATTCCATCTACTACTATTAACGGTTCATTGGATGCAGAAATGGAGTTGATGCCACGGATTTGAATGCTACCGTTGGTACCTGGATCACCAGAACCCCTAGTTATGTTTATACCTGGTGCAGAGGCCTGCATCGCCTGGAATAAATTGGGATTGGCATTCTGCTCCAACCTTTCAGTAGATACAGAAGCCACTGATCCTACGATATCACTTTTCTTTTGGGTACCATATCCCACTACCACCAATTCCTGCAACTGCTTAATATCCTGGTTCATCACCAGATCGATTACCGAACGATTGCCCACCAGTACTTCTTCAGTAGTATATCCCACCGAACTAAAAACCAGAGTGGCTCCATCACTAACAGTGATGTTATATTCACCTTCTACATTGGTTACAGTTCCATTTGTCGTTCCCTTCTCCACCACGTTAACTCCGGGTATCGGTTCTTCATCTTCGAATGAAGTGACAGTGCCATTTACGTTGCGGGACTGAATGATAATTTCAACCTTCTCTGCTTGACCATCGCCGGCAGAAATATTCTCTACATTGATATTGTTGTTGACT
>JGI12210J13797_10554291_pt1 | contig 13548 bp, 16 predicted proteins | sample ElkSlonscriptome_3_FD_13797 | JGI IMG/M metagenome (IMG submission 13797)
GAATCCCGCTCCAATCCCTTGAATCTTATGCGGCCCCGGCTTTCCCCCTGAAATAACGGGACTGGCCGTAGGCTCAACAGCAACCGAAAGCAGTTCTTTGCGCTCTTTGATCACGCTGGAAACACCAGTGATTGTTCCCCCGGTCCCTACGCCAGAGACAAAGGCATCGATCTTGCCTTCGGTGTCATTCCAAATTTCTTCCGCTGTCGTTTTCCGATGAATGTCCGGATTAGCAGGGTTCTCAAACTGCTGGGGCATAAATGCCTTTTCTCCATATTCCTCAAGAAGCTGACTCGCCTTCAAAATCGCCCCGTTCATCCCCTTCGCTCCCGGAGTCAAGACAAGCTCTGCGCCAAGCATGCGGAAAAGGACTCGCCTCTCGGTCGACATCGTGTCGGGCATGACAAGGATGAGTCGGTAACCACGTGCAGCGCAGACGAAGGCCAAGGCGATCCCGGTATTCCCGGAAGTCGGCTCAACGACGATGCTGTCCTTCGTCAACTTCCCATCGCGCTCCGCGGCCTCAATCATCGCACGACCGATACGGTCTTTCACGCTCGAGAGAGGATTGAAGAACTCGCACTTGAGATAGATGTTGGCGTCAACGTTCTTCGTCAGATTGTTGATTCTTACCAGAGGGGTGTTGCCGACTGTGTCGATGATAGAGGATGCAATAGCCATAGTTCGTTTGGTGAGGTTTGAGATTTCGTGATTTGCTTGGGATAGCAGAAGCGAAGGCCGGGAAAAAGGCAAAGAATTCGGTCAATTACCGCCTGCGGTTTCGAGGTCCAAAGCTGCGAATCGGTGCATTGCGGTTGCCACTGGAATTTCTCAGCCGATAGGTGATGCGCGCTTTATCCAAATCATGAGGGCTCATGACCATCTTGACCGTATCGCCAGTCGTGATTTTGATAAAATGCTTCCTCAGCTTTCCGGAGATGTGCGCAAGAACGCGGTGGCCGTTCGATAGCTCCACCCTAAACATTGTCCCGGGTAAAACCGAAACGATCTTACCTTCTACTTCTACTTCGTCATCTGCCATAATTAGTTGATCCTTATCTGGGTGCGGAAAAATCACTCTAGTGTCAAGCATCCCCGCATTACCCGCCGAAAGGAGGAGCCAGGTGCGATCTAATCCATTCTCCCCTCGAAACGGGAATTGGAGCTTTCTTTTCCCCCGAAAAACCCAGAGTCTCCTTTTGATTTATCCATCCGAAGAATGAAAGAAGACTGCCCATTCGAAAAAAAATATCCCTCACAGCTCCTGCGCGACGACACCTTCTTCATGACCCTTGCCTACAATCAGGCGATCGAAGCCTGGAAAGCGGATGAAATACCGGTCGGTGCCGTCATCGTCTGCAACGGAGAGATCATCGCCTCCTCTCACAATGAGGTTGAGTCAAATGGAGACCCTACGGCTCACGCCGAAATACTCGCGGTGACGCAAGCCGCCCGCTACATCGGAGATAATCGGCTGAACGAAACGACTCTCTACGTGACCAAAGAACCCTGCCCAATGTGCGCGGGTGCCATGGTCATGAGCCGTGTCGGGCGGGTCGTCTACGGCATTTCAGATCCGAAGATGGGATTTCTAGGCGGGGCGACCGACGTCCGCGAAACCTCGACTCTCAATCACTTTCCAGAGGTGACGGGCTCGATCATGGCGGAGGAATGCCACGCCTTGCTACAGGAATTTTTCGCCCGGAAACGCAAATAATAAGTCCAATAGGTTGACGAAGACCGGGGTCCGCTAACAACCTAGAGATCTCTCGTAAAAAGAATAACCCACAAAACTGAAGAAAAACATGTCATACGAACTACCAGATCTCCCCTACGCCTACGATGCGCTCGAGCCGCATTTTGACGCGCAGACCATGGAAATTCATCACTCGAAGCACCACAACACCTACGTGACCAAGCTAAATGGTGCGGTCGATGATTCATCTTTGCCCGTCGATGAGCTGATCGCCGACCTCTCCGCAATCTCCGACGACAAGCGGACAGCCGTGCGAAACAACGGTGGCGGCCATTCAAATCACTCATTTTTCTGGAAAAGCCTCAGCGCAAACGGCGGGGGTGCCCCAGTCGGCGAGCTCGCCTCGGCCATCGAAAGCGAGCTGGGTGGCTTCGACTCGCTCAAGGAAAGCTTCACCACCGCAGCTACTGGTCGTTTTGGCAGCGGCTGGGCTTGGCTCATTGTCAAGGAGGACGGAAGTCTTGAGGTCTGCTCGACAGCCAACCAAGACAGCCCCCTCATGAAAGGCACCGTAGACTGCCCCGGAACCCCGGTGATCGGTTTAGACGTGTGGGAGCACGCCTACTACCTAAAATATCAAAATAAGCGCCCAGACTACATCGAAGCGTTCTGGAATGTGGTGGACTGGTCGAAGGCCAACGAAGCCTATCTCAGCGCAAAAAGCTAACGCGCTCCCCCCCTTTACCACAGGCGGCCCGGCAACACGCCGGGCCGCTTTTTTTGTGCCTTCATTCCGCTCGCAATAAGACTGGCTTAAAATGATTGACACCGGGTCTATTAAGTCTGGCAACTTTTGGTTGACATCTTGCACCTTCCTGAAACGTCTAGCGCACGACCCCCGTTAGCAGATGGCATCTTCTAGCCATCAACCCAGTTGCTGTATTATCACTTCAGTAGAATTGCATCTTAAACTTGTATTTCGAATCATTTTGCCCGAGAACAGAAGGCAGTGGAAAGAGAAGAAACGTGCGCGTCCGAGTCGGACGGCGATCGAGAGAGTCGATCTCCGGGTATTTGCCTGGGGATGACTGAGTTTGGGTTTTCTTGTGCCGGATGGGCGGATTGGTGGTATCGAGGGGAGCGTGAACGATGAGTGAGGAAATGTTCTATCTCGTCCTCGCAGTCGGGTTTACGGTCTGTGTCTCGGCCCTTTGCTCCGTATTGGAAGCGATGATTCTCAGCACGACCACCACTGAGATTGAGGGGGTGAAGCAGCGCCACCCGGCGATCGGTGCTCGGCTCGAGCGGTTTAAGTTCGAAATTGAGGAAACAACTTCGGCTATCCTCAGCCTCAACACGATCGCGAATACCGCCGGTGCGAGTGTGAGCGGTGCTCTCGCCGCGACGGTGCTTGGGGAGCCGAATGTCATTTATTTCTCTGCGGGGCTAGTTTTCGGCATTCTCATTTTTTCCGAGGTGATTCCGAAAAACATCGGAGTCCTCTACCGGCCCGCGCTACAGCCCATCCTCGTTTTCCCGCTCCACTGGATCCGCTTGATCATGCTTCCCGTGTCGTTTTTGTGCAAAATTGCCGTCCGGTTTTTCGTAAAGCCGCAGCCGTCGAACGAGACTCCCGACGAGGAGATTCTTCTCTTGGCCGAAAAGAGCGCGAAAGATGGAGATTTGACGGAGAGCGAACGGGCAATGATCACAAACGCTCTGAGTCTCGACACGATTCTGGTCAGTGAGATCATGACGCCCCGAACGGTCGTGACCGCGCTGGAGAAGAATACCGTCGTCGAAGAAGTGATTCGCGATTTTAAGAATATCCCCTTCGCGCGAATTCCGGTTTACCACGAGAACATCGATGAGATGGTCGGGGTCGTCCGCAGGAGAGATCTTCTAGCCAGAATGGCCGATGAGGAGGGGAAGACCTGCACGGTTGGTTCGCTGATGTATGACACCGTTTTTATCCCTGAGAATGCGACTGCGTCAGACGCATTGCAGATCTTCCTGAAAAACCATCAGCAACTCGGTGTGGTAGTAGATGAATATGGCTCGGTCGCCGGCGTGCTCACGATGGAGGATGTCATGGAGTCGATTCTAGGACAGGAAATTTTCGAACACGATGATGTCGCTGTCGATATGCGGGAGTTGGCGCGGAAGAAAAGTGAAGCCCGAAAGCTTCGCCGCACTTCTGAATCCAACCGGGATCGCGCAACTCAAAAGGTAAGCCGCGGAGCATGAGCACGGGAATCACGGATTCAAGGCCATCTCCGCCACGATGGCTTAAGCAAACAGGTTACTGGATCGGCTTCTTCTTTTACTATGCTTTGTCGATGGTCGCCATTGGTGCTGTGACGGGGTGCGCTGTTTTTCTGGTGCTAGGAAGACTTTTTCTCGACGATGCGAGCTGGACCGACCTCGCTCTCTACGGTCTCAAGACGGGAACTATTCTGTCGGGGATATGGGCACCAGGTGTCGCCATTGTGAAATGTTTTGTGCGCGGTAAGAACGCACGCGATTCATGATCCCGCAGGCCAAGAGGGTTCGGGTTTTCGCAGGAGGATTTTTCATCGGTTGCCTTTTGGCTGCTGGCCTCGCTCTTTATCGCGGAGCTGTGGATCCAGCGGAATCCTTTGCTCCCCTCCCAGTGTTCGAAGTTGCCGTCGATCCCATCGAACTTCCGACATTACCCTTCGAGCATGAAGAAGCCTTTCGGACGTGGATCGCTCCCGAAACCGGGGAAATCCGATGGCTCGTCCAGGATGTCAATCAATCCCTGTGGCGGGTTTCGCTGAATGGGGAAGAGGTAGAAGTCGTCCGGGCAGGGGAGCTGCAGGTAGACGGCAACCAAGGGATTGAAACGCCAGCTCTTCGGGCGGGGCTGGAACACAACGATTTCGAAATTTTGTCCTTCGCCCCGTTGACCACTATCTTCGTTGTAAAAGTGAACCCGTTTGAACCGAATTCGATCGAGGAGAGTGTCCGCCTTCTGAAGAGCCGATCCCCTTATATCATCGATGCCGCTCCGATTCCTTATGGATCAGAAAAATTGAGTCGTTTGGAGACCAATTTTAATTGATTTCCCCTCTGCCCCTCTCAACATCCAATCATGGCTTCTCTTAAACAGCTCGCTTTCGGTGGGGACGGGACATCCTCAACAGGGATGGAACTCGGCTTACTCGGGCTTAGAGTTTTCACCGGTCTTGCGATGGCTTTGGCGCATGGTGTGAACAAGATTCCACCGCCCAATGGATTTGTAGGAGCAGTCGAAGATCTCGGGTTCCCCTCTCCCACTCTATTTGCTTGGGCAGCCGGGATTGCTGAGCTCGTCGGAGGTCTTTTTCTCGCAGCTGGATTTTTGACCCGCTTTTCGGCCTTTTTCATCTTTGTCACCATGCTCGTCGCAGCCTTTGGAACACATGGCGGTGATGGTTTTGCCGAGCAAGAGAAGGCGCTCCTTTTCGCCGCCGCCTGCTTGCCTTTTCTGCTAGCCGGATGTGGCCGTGTCGGCGTGGATCAACTGTTTCGCCAAAGCTAATTTTTCTCATCAACCATCAACTAATCTCTTACACTAATCCGTATCTTCATGAAAATCGTCTCGCTCGCATCCGTCGCCATCGTCTCTTTATTCGCCTCGTTCAGTAGCTTGTCTGCCGGAGTTTATATTCAGGGTGTCGTGCAGTGGCTGGATACCGATTTTGACAATTCTACGGGTATCGGCGGCCGGGTCGGGTACGCCTTTGACGAAACCAATGCCTTGGAGCTCGAGGTGACCCAGACCGACCTACGCTCGATTGACACGACCTACACGGTCGACGGATTAGATGTGCCGGTTCAAGGAAAGGCAGACCTTACGATTATCCTCCTCAACTATCGTTTCACCTATCCCCTGAGCGAGCGTTTCCGTCTGTTGGCGGGTGCAGGGGCGGGCGCGACGATCGCCGAGGTGGATATTGCCACCGAATTCGGTGACGGCGACGGGACCAATGCGGTATTCACCGCCCAGGGATTTGCGGGGGTTGAGTTTTTTATCATACCGCAGCTCTCCGTCCACGCAGCTTACCGCTTTATGATCTTTGACGATTTCGATTATGAAGGATCCGACTTCGAACTCACCATTGATCCCGGCAACGCTCAGATTCTGGAAGCAGCCGTGACGTTCTACTTCTAAGGCTCGAAAATACGGCGACAGGCCGGCGACCCGGAAGACTGTTTACCGCCTATCGCCGAAATGCGTGTCCTTCGGGAACTTCGATTGCCCGGAGTGTTCGCTTGACCATTTCCTCTGCTGGAGTCAGCTCGATACCGGCAGCGCGGATCTTTGCCGTTTCCATGACGCAGTTTGAGCGCGGCGTGTTTGCGGCCACTTCCATAAATTCTTTTTCCGAGGAGAAAAAATCAAAATTTTCGGGAAACGGGTTGGGCAGACCTTCTGATTTCCGACGCTCCCCCTCATCCTGGATCCATTTGACGACTTGGGAGGTGTAAATCGCGCCCGGCTGGGTCACGTTATAAACCCCCGGCTCTGCATTCTTCTCCCAGAGCTCAAAACAGGCGCGCACATACTCGCCGAGGTGGGAGATGGAGTTTTCCGCTTCGAGGAGCCGCGCGTAAGCCATGACCTTGACCAAGTAGCTGCGCGGACTGACGGTCTCATCGAACGGAATTCGAAGACGCCACACATAACAGTTCTCCGCGCCAGCCAATATCTCTTCACCAAGAGCCTTTGTCCCGCTGTAAAAGCTGCACGGCCCATGCCGGAAGGAGAAATTAGGCCGGTCCACCTCGTCAAACCCCCGCCCAGACGGATGCCGACCGGAAAAAATACATCCCGAGGATACGTGACCCCAGGTAACGCCCTGATCTTCGCACGCCTCGCGTATAATTCCGGGCAAAACGGCGTTCCCCTGCAAGGTCTCCGCTTTGTGCAGCTCACAAGCATCAACATTCGGCTTCCCCGTATACCCGGCTGCGTTGATTAGGAAGGACGGCTTTTCATCCTTTAACAACTGGACCAGCGTGTCTTTGCACGAGTAATTGACCTCTGCCCGGGAAACATTGCGAAACGGAATATCCCGAGCACTCAGGTAGGCCTGAAACGCCCCACCAACATATCCAGACCCACCCAGAAGGAGGATTTTTTGCGAGTTACCACTAGTCATCGGGTAACCATTGACGACGAAAATCTCTGGGACAATCGCAAAAAAAGACCTCCCGGACGTTTGCCGGGAGGTCTCTTGGAAAGACTGCCGTTTCCCCTAAAAGGTGTAAGCGATCCCGAGTCCGTAGGCGAAATGATCGCCTGGGAAAGTCCCTTGGGTGATGCGCTCTGTTTGCGGATTGGGGGTGAAGACATAATCAACATCAATATCCACAGACACATATCGGAGGTAAAGATTCACGGAGAGATGCTCGATGATCTCGATGTCCAGACCTCCCCCAACGACAAAACCAGTCGAATCCTCCGTCTCAAACCGATTCCTCACGAAGTTCCCGTTGCCGAAGGTCCACTCGGGTTTGGCGTCGAAATCGATCCCATAGAAAGCTACGCCCAACTCCAGAAACGGAGTAAACGCACTTCCATTCTCGAAGCGTCCGAAGCCGTAAAGAATAGGACCGTCCAGCTCAAACGTTCCATCTCCTCCTCCGCTGTCCAGAGTCACCACCTTAAACTGGTCGTAGGAAACGCCGATCCCGAAATACGGGGTGATCGAATACTCGGCATAGAAATAAACAGGAGCCGGATCTTGGTCCTCGGTCGTGCGGTTAAGACTCCCGATGAATGATCCATCAAATTCCTCGCCACTTTCCGTATCCGTCAAGGAATACCAGAGGACGCGGGTTCCGACCCGGAGGCGGTCTTGAATGTAGTTTGCGTAGAATGAATCCTTTTTCTCAACGGGAATGTCACTCTCCACCTCGGGGGCCGAAGGAACTTTTGTGCCCTCCGAGGCCTCTACTACTGTTCCCCCACTCGCCACTGCCATAGAGTCCGATTCAGCCTCCACCTCAGTCGTCGGAACAGGATCAATTTCAGTGACGACCACCTCCGTCTCCGGTGCCGGAGCTTCAGGAGCAGGTGCCGGAGCTTCAGGAGCAGGTGTCGGAGCTTCAGGAGCAGGTGTCGCATCCGCCGCCGGAGTGGTTTCCACCGATGGCGCCTCTGGAATCGGCTCGGCACCTTCCTGAGCATTGACTTGAGTCGCAAAAAGAGATCCTAGACAAAGAGCTAGGACACGGAACAATTTTGATTTAGGTATCATTGTTTTTAATTTTGGAAACTCCCCGTAAACCAATTCTTTTGTAAAAAAGCAATGGCTATCTTTCGGCGACGGGGCGAGCGGGGAGTCCAACCGAGATACTTTCGCCGGGGAGGTCGCGATTGACGACCGCCGATGCCCCGACGACGGAGCCCTTCCCGACAGTGACTCCATCAAAGACGACGACTTTCGCCCCCAGCCATACATCGTCCTCAATCGTTACGCCGCCCTTCCCCTCAAAATCATATTGTTGATTCATCGGGATGTCCTTGCGATCCGTCCGGTAAGCTCCACCTCCCAATATATAACAGTAGGCCGCAACCATCACATCCTCGCCCACCGACACCCGGTTCGAAGAAAAGATCTCTGAGTGAAAGCCGAGATTGCTACGGGCACCGATCCGGATCGAGCCGCCCTTGCACGACAAAATCGAGCCTCGACCGATAAAGACCCCGTCTTCCAGCTGAATCCCCTCATTCCCCTCGCCCTTCGCGTCCAGCAAGACCCCATCGTCAATGATAACTCCAGAACCCAACCGAATCTTCCCGGGATGCCTAAGGGCCACATCCCTACCAAAAACAACTCCGCGCCCACACTCGCCCAGAAGGAGCGGGTAAAGCTTTTTCCGGAGAAGCAGGCCGATCGCACCGGGAACCCACGCCGCAAAGAGCTGGATAAATTCATAGACGAACAGGTCCCTCCATCGGCGGGATCCGATCACCAGGTCCTGATAACGCCGCAGACTCGAGCCGCCCTCATCGGCTATTTCTGCTTGCACTTTGTAGCGTTTGGAATCGGCCATGTGATCCACCCAAACGGGATCGTCCGCCATCAGCAAGCCTAAGCAAGATGGATTCGATGTTTGACGATACATGCCGCATCCTCTTTTCTTAACGGTTTTCCAAATTAGAAACGACCCAAACACAGTGGATACAGAGATCAAAGAAGTCACCGAGACCCGCCGCGAGGTTCTCGTCACATTTTCGCCCGAAGATATTGCCAAGGAAGAGAAGCAGATTCTCGGCGATTTTTCACGTCACGCCAAGATCCCCGGTTTTCGTCCGGGCAAAGCACCCGAGCACCTCCTCAGGAAACGGTTTGGGAAAGACATCAAGGAGGAGCTCAAGCGGAAGATCCTCCAGTCCGGCTACCAGAAGATGCAGGAAGAAGAGGATCTAAAGATTCTGAATCTCGTCGAGGTTGATGACCCCGATCTTGATTCAGAAGATCCCGCGGTGATGAAACTCGTTGTAGACATCAAGCCATCCTTTACGGTCCCGGATTACAAGGGAATGGCCCTCGAAAGAGATCCAGCCGATGTGACCGACGAAGAGATCGAGCAGGCCATCGATATGACCCGCAGCCAGCATGCCTCCTTTGACAAGGTCGACCGGGCTGCTGAGAAAAGTGACTACGTTCGTTGCTCCTATGAGGGGAAAGTGGACGGGGAACCGATCGCCGAGCAGGTGTCTGAACGCCCAATGTATGGCTCACAGAAAAGCACCTGGGAAGAAGCGGGTGCCGAAGACGCTCCGGGGATCAGTGAAATTGCCGCCGCCCTCGTTGGAATGAAAGAGGGAGACACAAAGACCGTCGACGCGAGTTTCGGCGAAGATCATGAGGTTGAGTTTCTTCGCGGTAAGACCGTCTCTTACGACCTTGAGGTATTGGAAGTCCGCGAGCGCAAACTTCCTGAGATTGATGAGGCCTTCCTCAAGACAGTGAATGCCGAGAGCGAGGAGAAATTTCGCGAGCAGACCACCGAAACCCTTAAGGCCCAGAAAGAACAAGCCGGGCAGAACCAGCTTCGCCAAGCGGCGACCGAGAAACTCTCTGGAATGGTCGACTTCCCAATCCCGGAAAGTATCCTCTCGGCCGAGACCAACCAAATCCTCTCCAACCACATGAGCCGACAGATGCAACAGGGCGCAAGCCAAGAGGATTTCGAGAAAAACCGTGAAGCTCTCTTTGCCAGTGCCAACCAAGAGGCGGAGAAGAAAGTGAAGCTCGACCTCATTCTGGACGACATCGCGGATGCCGAAAAGGTCGAGGTTTCCGAAGAGGATATGAGCAATTTCCTGTACAGCTACGCAATGCAGACTCGCCGTTCACCCGACGAGATCGTCAAAGAGCTGCAAAAAGATCGTGGTCGGGTCATGGATATCCAACGAAACATCCGTCGGAGCAAAGCCGTTGGCAAAGTCATCGAATACGCCGAAGTTTCCGAAACCGCCTCCAAATCCTGATCGCAGCTTGCAAGAAGCTGCCTTATGACGGTTGATAGGACCTGAAATCAAAACGCCGAAAAATTAAAGAAACGTGAGCTATCTACCACTTCCCTATGTCTACGAGCGCGAAGGCCGAAATGAACGCGCTTGGGATATTTACAGCCGCCTCCTTCGCGACCGGATCATCTTCATCGGAACTCCGATCAACGACTACGTCGCCAATGCGGTCATCGCCCAGCTGCTTTTCCTGCAGATGGAGGACCCGAAGAAAGAAATCCACATCTACGTCAATTCTCCCGGGGGCAGCGTCACCGATGGGATGGCCATCTACGATACGATCCGCTTTGTCAAATGCGACGTCGTCACCTACTGCGTCGGGCTCGCCGCAAGTATGGCCACCGTGCTCGTCGCCGCAGGCACAAAAGGTAAGCGATTTGCTCTGCCCAACAGCCGCCTCATGATGCACCAACCTTCTGGCGGAGCAGGAGGGCAAACCGCCGACATTTCCATCGCCGCAAAAGAAATCCTCCGGTGGAAGAAAACCCTCAACGAAGTCCTCGCCAAGCACACTGGCCAAAAGGTCGAAAGAATCGAGAAAGACTCGGATCGGGACTTCTACCTTTCGGCAACCGATGCAAAAGAATACGGACTTGTCGACCACGTGATCGCCAGCACGAAAGACGCCGCCTCCGTCGGGAAAGCCTAATGGCCAAAGCTACAAAAATGACCTTTTGCTCGTTCTGCGGAAAATCGCAGAACGAAGTTCAAAAAATGATCGCTGGTCCCGCGGGCGTATACATCTGCGACTCCTGCGTCAATGTATGTAAGACGATCATCGACCGGGAACTGGGTGAAGAGGTGAAAAAACCCGAGAAGAAGGAATCAGAATTCAACCTCCTTCGCCCCTCAGAGATTAAAGGCCGACTGGATCAGCATATCATCGGGCAAGACGAGGCGAAAAAGACCCTCTCGGTGGCGGTATACAATCATTACAAGCGCCTTCAGGGAGGCGAAAGTGACGAAAGTGCTTTCGACAATCAGTTTTCCGGCGTTGAAATCGAGAAAAGCAACGTCCTGCTCATAGGCCCCACCGGAAGTGGAAAGACCTTTCTTGCGCGGACGCTCGCGACTATGCTGGACGTCCCCTTCGCGATCGCAGATGCCACCACTCTTACCGAGGCGGGCTATGTGGGAGATGACGTCGAGAACATCATCCTACGCCTTCTTCAATCTGCTGATTTTGATCCAAAAAAAGCGGAGCGCGGAATCATCTACGTCGACGAAATCGATAAGATCGGCCGGAAGACCGATAATGTTTCGATCACGCGGGATGTGTCCGGTGAGGGGGTACAACAGGCTTTGCTCAAGATCTTGGAAGGCACCGTTTGCAACGTCCCGCCACAGGGCGGAAGAAAGCATCCAAACCAGGAGTATATCCAAGTCGACACCTCAAACATTCTCTTTGTCTGCGGAGGTGCGTTTGTCGGGCTGGATAAGATGATCATGCGTCGCTCCTCCAAAAAATTTGTCGGCTTCAACCCCGAAGCAGAAGCTCCGAAATTACCGGATCAAACGATATCGCCAAAAGAGGAGGAAGAAATTCTCCGCCATGTCGAACCTGAGGACCTCGTCCAGTACGGTTTGATTCCAGAATTCATCGGCCGACTACCTATCGTTTCCGTCCTTCGAGAGCTCAGCCGCGAAGATCTGGAGCATATCCTCCTGAACACCAAAAATTCGCTCGTCCAGCAGTATTCAAAACTGCTTTCCATGGACGGCGCCAAACTTCGCTTTACTCGCGATGCCATTTCATCGATTTCAGAGAAAGCAATCGAGCTGGGCACTGGAGCTCGGAGTCTTCGGTCGATTCTCGAGAAACTTATGCTCGAAGTGATGTATCAGATTCCGGACGACGACAACGTCGAAGAAGTTGTCATCAACCGAGCCGTAGTCGAGGGTGCCAAGCGCCCAACACTGAAACGCCGGAAACGCGGAGACCGGAAAAAGGATGCCGCCTGACCCGCCCAGAAAGAAAAAGAAAGTCGATTACGAGGCCCTCAACGCGCCTCTGATGCAGATCCCGGGGATGAAAGTAGACGCTGCACGAGCCATCCTCAACGCTGGCGTTCGCGAAATTTATGAGCTAAGCGGGAGAGCTCCTGAAGTCCTCTTCGAAGAATCGCGCGCCAAGAATCCTGAATTAAGCAACGTGCTCCTACCCTATTTCCGGATGGCCGTTTACTACGCAGAATCCGATCAGCCCGAGGCCTCACTCATGTCACCGCATGCGTGGGAGTAGCATTATCCCACCTACAGGCGAGGTTATCCCACACGCATAATCGCGACTCCGTTTGCTCAGAACGAAGTTGATGGTTACTTCGTTCTTATGGATTCAGACTTTTCCTTCTCGCTGCCGGAAACTGTCCCCGGAATGACTCTTTCTGACGTGGTTCTTTTTCCTCAAGCCACGATTCCCCTATTCATATTCGAGCCAAGATACCGGAAAATGCTGGCGCAGGTTCTCGATGGTGACAATTTGATGCTACTGGCAACTCAGGACCAAGAGAGAGCCCGATCAGAAGACGTGTTCGAACCTTACCACGCGCAAGCCACCTTGGGACTCGTTCAGTCTAGCCAAAAAAACTCAGATGGAACCTCATCGATCCTCGTTCAAGGACTTCTTCGGGTGACCGCAGAAACGACCTATCAAGAAGATCCCTTCCGGATATTTTCGATTCAACCCACCCCAAGTGAACCGGGAGCGACCCCACTCGTCCTCGAAAAGCATGCGGATCATCTAAACGCCCTAGTCCAACGCAGGTCCGAGTTAGGCAACCAAATCTCCAAAGAGATTCTTCGTTTTTTCGATTCAATCGACGACCCCGAGATCCTGGCCGATATCGTTTCGCACACCCTCGTTTCACAGACCGATAAAAAACTCGAGCTTCTCGAAACCCTAATCGTCTCGAAACGCTATGAACTGCTCTTCCAATATTTGAGAAAAGAAATTCAGGAACTCGAATTGATCGCGAAGCTCAAAGGCGGACTCGATGACGGACGAATTGATTGGAATTGAATGACTCAAGGTTGACGGGCAACCCGACTTCCATCTTCTAACCGAACAGCCCCTTGCGAAGGCCGTTCCCCACCGCTAGACCACCCCAATCCGCCCCACGCATCGGATGAACTTTTACGGATCCATCTTTCGAGTTTCGACTGCCCGCATTCTGTTTGCGCACAAATTCGGCAGACCCAAGGACCTTTCCATCGTTAAAATACCGCACCCGGCACCTCAGAACCACCGATAAAGGCAGCTTACCCTTCTCCTCCTGCAGCACCCGCACCGCTTCTTCGCGGG
>JGI12210J13797_10032076_pt1 | contig 13540 bp, 12 predicted proteins | sample ElkSlonscriptome_3_FD_13797 | JGI IMG/M metagenome (IMG submission 13797)
GCCGCTATCTGAACATCGAGGCACATCGGCTCGGCGATCGCATGCAGGTGGAATGGGACTTGCTCGATTTGCCCGGCGATGCGCTGGTGCCCCCGCTGATCCTTCAGCCGCTGGTGGAGAATGCGGTATACCATGGCATCCAGCCGTCGTCTGAGCCGGGGCGCATCGAGATCGTCGGACGCTATCGTCGCGGTATGGTCACGCTGAGCATCCGCAACACGCTGCCCGATGCGCGCTTGCCAACGGGCGCTCCGCACAAGGGCAATCGGATGGCGCTCGAGAACGTGGCGCAACGCATGCAGTCCATGTTCCCGGGAGTCGCTCGCGTCAGGCAGTCACGGGTCGACGGCGACTACTTGGTGCGGCTGACCTTTCCACACCCCCGGAGGCAGTGATGAGAGTCCTTGTGGTCGACGACGAAGGCCCGGCCCGTGAGCGGCTGCGGCGGCTGATCGAGGAACTCGGCGGCGAGTACCAGGTCGTTGGTGAGGCGGCAAATGGCATGGGGGTTGCCGCACAATGCATCGAGACAGATGCGGACTTGGTATTCCTCGATGTGCAGATGCCCGGGCGCAACGGCCTTGATGTGGCCGGCGAACTGGCCGCGCTGGAACCGCCGCCCGCGGTGGTGTTGATCACCGCCTATCCGGAGTATGCGCTGGATGCCTTCGAGCGCAACGTCGCCGACTATCTGGTCAAACCGGTGCGCCGCGAGCGACTGCTGGAGGCGCTGCAGCGCCTGCCAACGACGACACGCGCGCAGCGTCTAGGCGCATCGGCGTCGCTTGACGCCGATCGTCGCCGGCATCTAAGCGCGCATTATCGCGGTGGCGTTCAGACCGTGCCGGTGGATGACGTGCTCTATCTGCTCGCGGAGCAGAAGTATGTCACCGTGCGGCATTCAGACGGGCGCATGCTGATCGATGAGTCATTAAAGGCCCTCGAGCAGGAGTTCCCTGACCGCTTTATGCGCATTCACCGCAATGCGCTGGTGGCGAGCGAATGCCTGGTCGGCCTGGAAAAAGGTCCCGACGGTGCCAGCATGGCGGTGCTCCACGGCTGCGAAGAGCGCCTGCCCGTGAGCCGTCGGCACCTGCCCGAAGTACGCCGCTTTTTACGGCACAGCTGAGATCAAATGTCACACCCCTAACATGCTCGCGGGCAGCCATTGTCCTGGGGCCATCCTCTAAGAATATTTGCACAATCCTGGAAGCGTTGATGACCGAAATTATCCGTATTGCCACCCGCAAATCCCCGTTGGCCATGTGGCAGGCCGAACATGTGACCGCGGAGTTGCGCCGGTTGCACCCCGGCCTTGAGGTCGAAATCGTGGGCATGACCACCCGCGGCGACAAGATACTCGATGCCCCGCTGGCGAAAGTCGGGGGCAAGGGGCTGTTCGTTAAAGAACTCGAGCAGGGCATGCTGGCCGGTGATGCCGATATCGCCGTGCATTCCATGAAGGACGTGCCGGTGGACTTTCCCGAGGGCCTGCACCTGGCGGTGATCCTAGACCGCGAAGACCCGTTGGACGCCTTCGTCTCGAATCGCTTCGACGGATTGCACGCGTTGCCCCAGGGTGCCTGCGTCGGCACGTCCAGTCTGCGCCGGCAGTGCCAGCTCGCGGCGCGCCGGCCGGACCTGCGGATCGAGCCCCTGCGCGGTAACGTCAATACCCGGCTGAGCAAGCTCGATGCCGGCGATTATGACGCGATCATCCTGGCCGCGGCCGGCCTCAAACGTCTGGGCTTCAGCGACCGCATCCGCGCCGGTATCCCGGTGGAGGATAGCCTGCCCGCCATCGGACAAGGCGCCATCGGCATCGAGTGCCGCAGCAACGACGAGCGTGTACACGCGCTGATCACGCCGCTGCATCATGTCGCCACCACCGAGTGCGTGCTTGCGGAGCGGGCTATGAACGCACGGCTGCAGGGCGGTTGTCAGGTGCCCATCGCCGGGCATGCGGTGCACGACGGTGGCGAGCTGTACCTGCGGGCGCTGGTGGGTATCCCCGATGGTAGCCGTTTGCTGCGGGCCGAGGGGCGGGCGCCGGTCGCGGATGCGGAGCGGCTCGGCGAGTCCATCGCCGACGACCTGTTGGCGCAGGGGGCCGATGACATCTTGGCCGCGCTGCGCGAGGCATGACCGGCCTGCGTGCACTCGGCGGTCGGGGTGTGCTCGTCACCCGGCCGGCCGCGCAAGCGCGCGAGCTGTGCCGGTTGATCGAGGACGTCGGTGGCCGGCCTGTGCCGTTCCCAACCGTTGAGATTCGCCCCCCGCGCAATCCTGATGCGGCGCGCGCCTTATTCGGCGCGGGCCAGGACCTGGTCATCTTCATTAGTCGTAATGCGGTCGAGTATGCGCTGGCGCTGCTGCCGGATCGGGCCGTTCTAATCCGAGATTCGGCCGGAAATTCGACCCTGGAAGCGTCTAGCGAGGAGGTCGCCGCCGGATCAGGTCCGCAACTGGCCGCGGTTGGACGCGCCACGGCGACGGCGATGCAGGAGGCGGACATAGCGCCGCAACTGGTGCCGGAGTCGGGTTTCGACAGTGAATCGCTGCTCGCGTTGCCGGCACTGATGGAAGTGGCCGGAAAGCGGGTGCTGATCGTCCGTGGCGAAGGAGGCCGGGCCATGCTCGGCAGAACGTTAGCGCAGCGCGGCGCCAGCGTCGCCTATGCCGAGGTCTATCAACGCGTGGCGCCGGACACCGACGCGGCCGCGCTGATCCCCGAATGGCAGCAATCCCTAAGCTTTGTCACCGCGACCAGCGACGAGGTCCTGGTCAATTTGCTCGCCATGGTGCCGGAAACGGCGCATCGTTGGCTCCGCGGGCTGCCGCTCGCGGTCCTCAGCGAGCGCAACGCGGGCACTGCGATCGAGCTTGGCTTTCGCATCGTTGCCGTTGCCAAGGAGCCCAGCGATGCGGGCCTGTGTGATGCCCTGTGCCGACTGCAGCTGAACAACCCGCCAACCGTCTGAGGGCGGCCATCCGCTCGCCGCGTCGTCGGCTGTGGCCGGTGATGCTGATCTCGTCTGCGCTGCTGCTGCTGGCGGCTGGCGCGGTCGCCATTGGCCAGCTGTATTGGTCCGGGCTGCACAGCGGCATGGCCCGAATGCGCGTCTCCATCGACGACGCGAGCCGGCGGCACGTGATGCTGGCGGAACAGGTGCGCGCGGCGCAGGCGCGGCTGCGCGAACGTCAGGCGGAGCTCGACCGCCGCGAGTCGGCGCTGGATCTGCGCGCCGAAGGGCACGCAGGGGAGCAATCCAGACCGCGGGACCATCGCCAGAACGAAGGACTCTGGGAGTCACCGTCAGTCCCAGGTTACCGGCTCCAAGGCCCCTCGGCGAGCTTGCCGCCGACGCTCGACGCCGTCGATCAGCGGCTGTTGCAGGTCCTGCTGGCAGGCATCATCCGGGATGTCGCGCGGCTTCCGCCACCGGTCAGGCGCGGAGCGCCGGTAGGCCCACAGTTGGGTCTGCGCTCGACGGTGCTGAGCGGCCATCGCGCGGTCAAGGCACAGGTTCAGGTCGCGGAAACCGCGCTCGCACTCAGCGATCCCGTGCTATTCGATCTCGCCACCGCCACCGCCCATCGGCTGCTCTTGGCGCTTTACGCCCGCAGTGATCCGCGTGCCCAGGAGATGGCTCGCCAGCTCCGCGAGCTGCGTGCGACGCTGCGGTCGGCGGATCGGCGAATGCGCTGATCGCGGAACCGATAGGCATGGTCGAAAACTGTGCTCGTCGTCGTCCGGATACTCGACAACCACAACAACTACGCCTACGACACGGAGATTCTCGTGGCGCTTTGTTCAAGACAAGATCGTGCTCGATAGCGGACAGGAGTGAGTTTCGAGGAAGACAAGACAGATCAGAATGTTCTTCGCGGGACAAACCGAAACCTGGCGTGCGATGGGGATAGCATGCTCGGCTACTGTTACCTGCCCGCAGAATCAGGCGTGTTCAAAGCATTCAGCGCGGCGATGATCGCCGTGGGCTCCATCCGCTTGCGATAGTCGACCTCGGCAAAGGCGGCGCGAATGACGCCGTTGCCATCGATTACGAACGTTGCTGGCACCGGTAGCACCGCTCGATCGGGACCGTTGAATTCAGCCAGGTCCAAGCCGAGCCGGTTTTTGTAGACCGTATCCAGCTCCTCAGGGACCTCAAAGAACAGGTCATAGGCCTGCATCACGCGATCGTCCAGGTCGCTTAGCACCTCGAACGAGTAGCCGTCGTCCTCGATCTGCTCGCGGGATTTGTTTGGCAGTTGCGGTGTGACGGCGACGACTGCGGCGCCCTGGGCCTCGATTTGGGGCAGGGCTTGACGCAGGGTGCGTAACTCTAGGTTGCAGTACGGGCACCAAGCGCCGCGATAGAAGGTCAGCACAACGGGGCCGTTAGCGAGCAGATCGGAGAGCTGCATGGGCTCACCAAACGCGTTTGGCAGCCTGAAGTCAGGCGCCTGAGCGCCGACCGGTAATCCGGGGTCGGGCATGGCGGCGGCGAGATCGTCGGCAGCTCGTTCCATGACCGCCCGATCGGCAGCATCGAGCTTCGGTCCGCCGGTCTTGGCGCGCTCGGCCTGAAAGTCCTCAAGCGCCTGTTGATAACTCGGCAGCGCCGTGGCGCCAGCGGCCGTTTCTTGCGCAGCTGAAGCCCAAGGCAGGAACGCGGAGATCAGCGAAATCGAGATGAGCGGTAGTCTCTGCATCATGGCCTCTTGTCGTTGACTCAACAGGGATGTTGTCCACTCCCAGCCCGGACGCGGGCTGTGGTTGTGCCTACCCGGACTGTGTCGATGATGGCGTGGTGGAGCGCTCCTACGCCGTCATGGCGAGACTGCAGGCCGTGGCAGCAAATTCTTCGATCAAAAGCGCGTCGACCGAAATCGAACGGTAGCGCTCGATCACGCTGCCGACGATCTTCGCCTTCTTCGCCGTCCGACTCAAGTTCGTGCAGCGTGAATAGCCGGTAGCTCCTCAGCGAGTGGCGTTCGGCCGCCAGTCCTTAGCCGCGTCTCCAGTCGTGAAAACGCGCCAGCAGCGCGAGCAAGGATTGCGGGGCGTGCGCGCGCTTCCATTCACCAGCCGTGTATTTGGCCGCCTCGCTCCAGGTCGGATAGGGGTGAATGGTGCCGAGGATCTTGTTCAGCCCCAGGCCGTGCTTCATCGCGAGCGTGAATTCGGCCAACAGTTCACCGGCATGCTCGCCGACGATGGTCGCGCCGAGGATACGGTCCTTGCCGGGCGGCGTCAGCACCTTGACGAAGCCGTGGGCGTCGCCGTCGGCGATCGCGCGGTCCAGATCGTCGAGCGCGTAGCGCGTGACCTCATAGGCGATTTCCTCTGCCCTGGCCTCGTCCTCCGACAGCCCGACCCGCGCGACCTCCGGACTGGTGAAGGTGACGCGTGGGATCACACGGTAGTCGACCGCAAACCGCTTGAAGCTACCGAACAGGGCATTCACCGCGGCATACCAGGCCTGATGTGCGGCGGTATGGGTGAACTGGAAGGGTCCGGTCACGTCGCCGACCGCATAGATGTTTGGTAGACGTGTCTGTAGGAAGTCGTTGGTCGCCAGCGTGCGGCCGTCGGCCAGCCCGAGCTGCTCCAGCCCGTAGCCGGTGAGATTGGCCGCTCGGCCGACCGCGACCAGCAAGGCGTCGAACGGGATGCGTTTGGCAGCGGCGTCCTGCCGGTTGCCGTGTCCGGTATCCGGCCCACCGTCGGACTCCACGACCGGCTCGGCGATCAGGAGCTTCTCGCCGTTCTCGATCAGACAGCGCTTGGCCTGGTGCGCCGTCAGCAGCTCGATCCCCTCGGCCCGAAAGCGCTCGCTGACCAGCGCAGAGACATCCGTGTCCTCGCGCGCCAGGATGCGCGGCAGCATCTCGACCAACGTCACCCGCGAGCCGAGCTGGGCGAAGGCCTGCGCAAGTTCCGCGCCGATCGGGCCGCCGCCGAGTACCACGAGGCGACCCGGCAGCTCGCGCAACTCCCACAGGGTCTCGGATGTGAGATAGCCGACCTCGTCGAGACCGGCGATGGGCGGCACGAAGGGCCGTGCGCCGGCCGCGACGACGATGCTGCGGGCAGACAGCTGCCCAATGACACCGTCGTCACCGGTGATCTCGACCTCCCAAGGCGAGCGGAGGCGTGCCTTGCCGGCGATGACCTCCACGCCGAGCGCCTGATAACGCTCGACGGAATCGTGGGGCTCGATCGTCTTCACCACCCGCTGCACCCGCTCCATCACCGCACCGAAATCGAGCCGCGGACGCACCTCATGCAGGCCCAGTTCCGGCGCGCGCCGCATGCTCGCGACCAGCCGCGCGCTGCGGATCAGGGCCTTGGACGGCACGCAGCCGGTGTTGAGACAATCGCCGCCCATCCGGTGCTGTTCGACCAAGGTCACGCGCGCCCTGACCGCAGCCGCGATATAGGCGGTCACCAGACCACCGGAGCCCGCGCCGATCACCACCAGATTGCGGTCGAAACGTCGCGGACGGTGCCAGCCGGCATAGACCTTGCGCGACCGCAGGAAGGCGACCAGCGCCCTTGCCAGCCACGGAAACAGCGCCAACAGCGCGAACGAGCCGATCAGCTCCGGCGACAGGATGCCGCCCAGGCCGTCGAGCTGGGCGAGTTGGGTGCCGGCGTTCACGAACACCAGCGTGCCCGCGAGCATGCCGAGCTGGCTGACCCAGTAGAAAGTCTGGGCCTTGATGGGGGTCAAACCCATCAGCAGGTTGATGAGGAAGAACGGGAACACCGGCACCAGGCGCAGCGTGAACAGATAGAAGGCGCCGTCCTTTGCTATGCCCGCATTCACCGCGGCCAGTCGCTTGCCGTAGCGTGCCTGCACCCAGTCGCGGAACAGGAAACGCGAGGCCAGAAAGGCCAGTGTGGCGCCGATGCTGGATGCGAACGAGACCAACAGCGTGCCGGTCCACAGACCGAACAGCGCGCCACCCGCCAGCGTCATCACCGCCGCGCCCGGCAGCGACAGGGCGGTGACCACGACATAGATAACGAAATAGGCACCGGCGACCAGCCAGGGTGCGTTCTGGTACCAACCGGCGAAGGTCGCCTGGCCCGCCTTCAACGCGCCGAGCGTTAGATAGCCGTCGAGATCGAAGGCGAAGAAGGCCACGACTAGGGCGGCAATGAGCACGACGAGCGCGACGCGCTGGATAGGCATGGAACGGGTCCTTTGTTGTCGTTTCAATGTGAGGTTCAGACAGCACGACGCAATGATTGGCGAGCATTGCCTGGCGGCGGACGTCCCATCTGGCACATTGGGCATCCCCCTATCCACAAGACCCGGCACGCAGGCGATCTCTTGCACGCCGGTGCGCTCACTCGTACCCTGAGCTCAACCCTGGAAACCGCCGCCGACCGCAATGTGCGCGACACTAGCAGCTTTTTTCGTCGCGCGACCCTGGTTCTCACCCGCCCACCTGAGGCAGGAGCGGTGCGACAACCCCCGGAGCAGGCACCGCTCGACGACTGACGGTGTTACGACGCGTTGGGCCAGCGCGACGATTCGAACTGAGGTGGCGCAATGACCCGACAACTGTTCATTATCGAAGACGATCCGGCCTTGGGGCAGATGCTCGCGATGCACTTCGAGGATGCCGGCTTCGCGGTTGAGGTCGCGCAAACCGGGCGCTCCGGCCTGGAGCGCTTACAGGACGGGCATGTGGGCCTGGTGCTGTTGGACCAACAACTCCCGGACGGTAAGGGGAGCGATCTGATCGCGTCCCTGCTGAAAGCAGACCCGGATCTACCCGTGGTCATGATGACCGGTCAGCACGACCTGGAGCTGGCAATCGAAGCGATCCAGTGCGGCGCTGCGGATTTCGTGCACAAGCCGATCAAGGTCGCCGAGCTGCAGCAGACCGTCGAGCGCCTGTTGCGCCAACGCAAGGCAGCCAAGCAGGCCCCGGCGCTGCTGGAGGCCGGGCCAGGCGCGGCGCGCGACCTGATCGGCCGTAGCGATGCCATGCTGGCGGTAAGCAAGGCGATCGCGGTGAGCGCCCGCAGCTCGGCCACCGTGCTCATCACCGGCGAGTCCGGCACCGGCAAGGAGGTGGTGGCGCGCCTACTCCATCAGCATAGCGGTCGGAGCGGTCCGTTCGTCGCCGTCAACTGCGCGGCGATCGTCGAGACCCTGCTCGAGAGCGAGCTGTTCGGCCATGAGAAAGGCTCCTTCACGGGCGCGCAGACGCGCAAGCTCGGCAAGTTCGAGCAGGCGAGCGACGGCACCCTTTTTCTCGACGAGATCGGCGAGCTCGCGCCGACGCTGCAGGCGAAGCTGCTACGCGCCCTCCAGGAGCGGGTGTTTCAAAGGGTCGGTGGCGCCGGGACGATCGCGACCGACGCTCGGGTGGTCGCTGCGACCAACCGGGATCTGCTCGAAGAGGCTGCGGCTGGGCGGTTTCGTGAGGATTTGGCCTATCGGCTCAAGGTCATTCGTATCCATATGCCGCCGCTGCGCGAGCGGCGCGACGACATCCCCCTCTTGGTCGAAGGTCTGCTCACGCGAATCGCCGAACGATTGGGGCAGGCGCGACCGCGAATCGCAGAGACTGCCCTTGCGCAACTCTGCCGCTATGACTGGCCCGGCAATGTGCGCGAGTTGGAGAATCGCTTGACCCAAGCGATGGTGCAGGCGCGCACAGGTCTGATCACGGCCGATTTGCTCGAGCTCGACATCGAGGCCGAACCTATGGCCGCAGACAGCGCGTCCCCGGGCGGCGCGCCGGGTGCGTCGTCCGAGAGCCTGGTGCTGCGAACCCTCGACGCGGTGGAGGCCGAACATGTCCAACGGGTGTTGGACCATACCGGCGGACACAAGGGCAAGACCTGCGAGATCCTCGGCATCTCCCGTCCAGCGTTGGATCGCAAGATCGATAAGTATGCGCTTCGGATGCCCTAGCGGGTCCGCCCGCGGTGGGGTGGGTGTCGGGGGATCTGGATGATCGGACCGCGCGTTCGCGGTCCGCATCGCGCCGTTGCAGGACTCGGCGTCAACGCGCCCGGCGGAGTGCGCAAGCACGATCCGCCGTGTCGGATTCAAGCGGCGCCGTTGCCCCGCCGCGTCCAGGTATCGCCCTTACTCCGCCTTATCGGCGCCGCATTTGCCTTCCTTCTCCTTGTCCGCGCCGCACTTGCTCTCGGTGCCTTGCTTGGCGAGTTGCAGATAGCCGGCGTCGAGAGACTGGGCGGCAAACACGCCTGTTTTGGGCGCGGCAGAAGCTGCGAGCCTGCTTGGGTACACGGGCATAAGCGCGCCGGATGCGGTAGATCAAGTGGTTGCAGATCGCGGTGGCCGGCCGCACATCCTTCTCGTCGTGGATGACCGCGCCTTGGGCCGGATGCTCACCTGGACCTTCGAGGAATACGGCCTCGATCGCGACTGAAAGAACGTCTCCGAGCACGCGGTCTTCATCTGTAACACGATTCCAAACGGAGCCTCTCGACGGCATGATTCCCGAACCCTACCCCGTTGACGGTGCCGGTCTCGGCCTAAGGCGCTCCTTTCTGGGCGCTTTGGCCGAGCGGCCTCCAGGCGACATCGATTTCTACGAGATCGCCCCGGAGAACTGGATCGGCATGGGCGGCGTGAATGCGCGCCGCCTGCGCGCGCTGACCGAGCGCCATCCCTTCGTCTGTCACGGACTCTCGCTCTCCATCGGTGCGCCGACCCCGCTCGACCTGCACTTCGTGCGGCAGGTCAAGGCGTTCCTCGACGACCACGGAATCTGCGCCTACACGGAGCATCTGAGCTACTGCTCCGACGATGGCCACCTGTATGACCTCTTGCCCATCCCCTTCACCGAAGAGGCCGTGCACCATGTCGCCGGACGCGTCCGTCAGGTGCAGGAGATCCTGCAGCGGCGCATCGCCCTGGAGAACGTCTCCTACTACGGCGCGCCGGGGCAAGCGATGTCCGAGATCGATTTCATCAAGGCCGTGCTGGCCGAGGCGGACTGCGATCTGCTGCTCGACGTCAACAACATCCATGTCAACGCCGTCAACCACGGCTACGACGCGCGCGCCTTCCTGACCGCCCTGCCGGGGGAGCGGATTCGCTACGGCCACATTGCCGGGCACTATGTCGAGGCCGAGGATCTGCGGGTCGACACCCATGGCGCGGACGTCATCGACCCGGTGTGGGAGTTGCTGGATCTGGCCTATACGCGCTTCGGCGTCTTCCCCACGCTCCTGGAGCGCGACTTCAACATCCCACCCTTGGAGACGTTGGTCCGGGAGGTCGATCGGATCAAACAGATTCAACAGGCCCATGCGGGGCAATCGTCGCGGTGCGCGGCCAATGCCTGAACAAGACGATTTCAACCAGGCCGATTTCATTTATCGCCAGCGTGCGTTCGCTTCACACTTGCGCGATCCCACGACGTTCCCCGGACCGGACGATGTCGAGGATCGCCGGATGGCGATCTATCGCGACCTGGTTGTCAACAACGTCTCGGCCTTGCTTGCGGGCAACTTTCCGGTGATCCGCCAAATCCTGCCCGACCTGCATTGGGATGGCCTGATCCGCGACTTCTTCGCGCGTCATCGCGCCAAGACGCCGCTGTTCCTGGAATTGGGGCAGGAGTTTCTCGACTTTCTGCAGGGCGCACGCGCCAACGATCCTCGCGATCCGCCGTTTCTCTTGGAGCTCGCACATTACGAATGGGTCGAACTGGCGTTGCAGATCAGCGACGCCGAGCCGGATTGCAGGCTTGCATCGATCCGGCCGGCGATCTGCTCGCGGATCGCCCGGTGGTCTCGCCACTTTCCTGGAATCTCAGCTATGGCTTCCCGGTCCATCGCATCGGCCCGGACTGCCAACCGGATGCACCCCCGGCCGAGCCGACCCATCTGGTGGTCTATCGCACGCCCGGCGACGACATCGCCTTCCTCGAGATCAACGCCGTGACCCAGCGCCTATTGATCCTGCTGCAAGAGGAGACGAGCCCGCCGACGGGGCACGCAGCGCTCAGCCGTATCGCAGCGGAGCTTGGGCACGCAGATCCGGATCAAGTCATCGCCTTCGGCGTTGGATTGATGGAGGATCTGCGCACCAGGGGGATCTTGCTTGGAACGCAGCGCTGATCGACGCATCGTCCCGATGATGTGCGTTCGGCCAACCCTCAAATCCCTTGGCGTCTCATCATTGCGATAAGGAATCGTTTGATCCACGGCTATTTGGGAATCGATGGCGTAATTTCTCAAATCGCAGCGGCAGGGGTAAAAGCGAAACTCATCGCACGTACAATTCGCGAAATGCTCAAGGTCGCGCCGCAGTTGCCGGTCCCCGATCGCTCGCGGTTCAAGGGCGATCAAGACTGCGTCGTTCAGGACCTGCGCATTGAGGCACACAACACTGCCGCTTGGCGACCGCTTGGAGGTCTGGCAGACGCCGGACGGCGAGTGACTGGCGGCGGCGTTGCCGACGAGCCTTTATGGCAAGCACCTCCGACTGCGGGCGACCGAAGGATGGTATCGTTCCCGCCCTTGCCATGCCGGACGGGCGTTCATGTTGAGTATCGTCGATCGCTATTTCATTTCCGAGATCGCCAAGGTCTTCGGCGCCATCATGGTGACGCTGTTGCTGGTGATGACGAGCATGCTGTTCCTGCGGACACTGGAGCAGGTGGATGTGGGCTCGCTGGGGTCGGACTCGGTGATGCGCTTCCTTGGCTTGCAAATCCTGCGCGATACCGCGAGCCTGCTGCCGCCGGCATTTTTCATTTCCGCGCTGGTCACATTGGCACGGATGGCGCGCGACAGCGAACTGATCGCCTTCAACGCGAGCGGCTTGGGGCCGCTGCGCCTGTATCGCTCGCTGGTCCTGTTTGCGCTGCCGCTGGCTCTGATGACGGGCTGGTTCGCGTTGATACTTCAGCCCTATGCGTCGACGGAGATCCAGCGCATCGAGGATATGAAGGACGATCAGGCAACCCAGGCGTCGGGTCTGCAGTCGGGCCGGTTTTATCAGCAGGACGGTGGACGGATCACGCTCTACACGACGGAACTGGGGGACGACAAACGTTTCCGTGGCGTGTTCGTTCAGGACCGTCGTGGAAAGACGGATCGCATTGTGCTTGGTGACACCGCTTACTATAGCGAACGTAAGGATTCTGGTGAGCGCTTCATCGTGTTGGAACAAGGGCGGCGCTTCGATGGTAACGCGGGACAATATGACTACGGCATTGCGGACTTTTCGCGCTACACCTACTACTTAGAAGACGATGGCACCGCCAGTCTGGAACGACGCCGCCGCTCGGCGGTGCCGAGCGTTGATCTGCTGGCATCCGACGCCTTGGCAGATCGTGCTGAACTGGGGCATCGGCTCTCGGCGCCGCTCGCGATTCTGTCGCTGGCGCTGCTGGCCATTCCGCTGACGACGCTGTCGCCTCGTCAGCGCGGAGGTGGGCGGCTGCTACTTGCGTTTCTCGCCTATTTCGCCTTTTTCAATTTGCAACGCCTGGCAGAGAACTGGATGGAGCTGGGCGTGACGCCGAGCTGGATCGGCATGCTGTGGTATCAGGCGGTCATCGTACTGCTGGTGTATGCCGCGCTGGTGCCCGGTAGTTTCTGGTTTCGACGCCTGACCCGTCCTGCGCCACAACCGCCGCAATGAAGGCTCCTGATGGGGCCTTGCCGAGCACCCAGCGAGGCGATGCCCAGACCGCCCAACGTATGGCGATATTCTGCACCTCATGCATCGCCCTAAGTGGTCCAAGTGTCGAGTGCCCGGGTCCGCTTTATAGCGCGATTCCGCAATTTCGGCCCCGCGCCCCTGGGCCTCTGCCCTCGGCCCTTCGACGGCCAAGCTCGTTCATCACCAAAGAGATGTCACGCGTTTGAAACCATTCGGCGCCCGCGATGCGATCGCGGGGCTTGGCGTCAGGAGGCCAAACGTCTCTCTCCGGGTTCTTCGACGGCGATTTCGAGCAAGTCCATTATCACTTCACCGCCGGCATGCGCCGAGACTTTGGCGAAGGCGGCACGCAGTGCCGTCGCAATCGTTAGCGCCTGCACCACGTCCGTCTGACTTGGCGCCACGTCGCTGGCCGCCGTATCCGCGATCGTTTTCAAGATGCGCTGGACCAGCAGCGCGACGTGCTCGCTATTGTTGGTGTCTGGGTGCAACGGCAGGTCGATGTCGATGCTGCCGTGGTCGTCGGTGCGTTCGGTCTGCAGGTTGTTCATGGCTCGATCTCCAGGTTGTTGGTGCAAAAGTGATCCGCGGGGAGCTGCCTTTAAGCACGCGGTGCGGGCGCCCGCTTCGGTGAGACGGCAATGCCGATCAGGCCAAGGAGGCCGATGCCGATGCTCTTGTTTGCCAGTCTTGCGGTGGCAGATTTTTTGCTGACGACGACATGTAATTACTCCGAGGTCAGACGTGGTGACCGGTTTCATGTTGTTCAAAACTTGGTCGCCGGCGTTCCGTCACCATCTTGGCTGGATGTTGGCGACTAGATCGCCGGATCGCTGTCGGGTGATTGCAAAGGCCCGAGC
>JGI12210J13797_10697835_pt1 | contig 13538 bp, 11 predicted proteins | sample ElkSlonscriptome_3_FD_13797 | JGI IMG/M metagenome (IMG submission 13797)
GACCATGTCCTCCACGGCGGTCTCGACCGGCGGTGAGACCGTCTCGGGATCGGTGCATCCAGCGGCCAGCCCAACGAGGAGCAGAAGCCGCCATCCGAGGTGCGGAAAGCGCATGGGAAGGGTCCGTACCAACATCCTAGCGCTTCCACGCCCGCTTCAAAGTCGCGGGCTCGATTCGAAGCGTTCGCCGAGGCGGCGAGAGCGCCCACTGCGTCCTGCAGCCCTCGCCGACGTCATCGATCGTAGCGATGTTTGGGGTTGGCCGTCACTGGCAAGCCGGGCGCTGCTGGGGCTACGGGCAGGCGGTCGGTGAGAGGCCGAGGCAGATGTCGTAGAGGTTCTCGGCGCCGTTCCAGCCGTGCACGACGATGAAGAAGGTACCGGCTTGCAAGATGTTCCAGGCGGCGCTTTCGTCGCTGGTCACGCTCTGGCCGTTGTTGGGGTTGCAGCCGCTCGGGGTCTGCTCGGTGCACCCCGTGAGGTTGTTGCCCTGGCTGTCGTAGATGTAGACGTCGAGGTCTTCGCTCGCGTTGCTCTGGCCGAAGGTGAGCTCGGCGTAGATGGTCTCGCCGTTGAAGAGGAAGACCTCGTACCAATCGTCGTCCATGCTGCAGATGGCCTGCGTGGTCGAGGTGTAGGGGCCAGGAAGAGAAACCTGGCGCGCGGTCGTGATGCCGTCGTCGTCCTCGTTGCCATCGTCGGTGCACGTCGGCCCGCCCATCCCGCAGCTATCGGCGGTGGCGCTCACGTCGAGGTCGTAGCTGTTGTCGGCGGCGCCGAAGGCGTAGACCCGGACGTAGTAGGTTCCGGCCGGCACGCAGGCGATCGCGACCTCGGTCGAGCTGAGTGAGTTGCCTACGTCGAGCAGGGCCCCATTGGCGTCGTAGATCCCCACGTCGAGGTCGCTGGCGGTGCCGCCCGCGACGATGACGTCGAGCTGGCTCGACGCGGTGAGCGTCACCTCGTACCAGTCCTCGTCGTCACCCACCGTCGCCGGGCAGCTCTTGAGCCCGGTGTACGTTCCTAGGGCCAATGGAGAGGCGGTAGGCCGGGTGTCGTTGTCCTCGTAGCTGTCGTCGGTACAGCTCGGCGGTGCCGTCTCGCAGGTGAAGCTCTCGGGTATGCACTGCCGCCCCGAGGCGGCGGTGCCGCTGAGCTGGGTGATGGAGCAGTAGTGGTCCTGCGGGCACTCGCTGTCGTTCTCGCAGCCGGCGAAGCACCGCCGTGCCCCGTCGAAGGCGACGCACAGGTCGTCGGACCCATCGCCGCACTCGGCGTCGGTGGCGCACGTCTCACAGAGCGTTTTCCCACCGCCCGTCCCCTCGGGGTTGTCGACCGTCATCTCGTAGACCGGTGACTCGGTGGTGTGGTCGCAGGCGCCCTCGGGGTCGTCGTCGTCTTGGGCGACGATGACGTAGTAGAGGGTGGCACTCGAGCCGGCCGGCGCGCCGGCCACCGGATTGGGTACCTCGGCGCCCCAGGTGCCGGCTTGGTCGTCCCCCTCGAGCCGCACCATGGTCAGCTGGGTCATCTGGCCGAGGTCAGGCTCGGGGCCGGGGTCCGTCTCGCTGTAGTAGAAGAGCGGTTCGAACTTGATCCCCAGCTCGTCGCTCACCTCGGCCACCACCGTCAGCGCGGCCGCACCGGTCACGTTCTCGGGCGTGTGGGTGATGACCGGGGCTTCACCGGGACAGCTCTCGCCGTCGTCGCCCCGGAGCACGATGAGGTAGGGCTTGAGGGTTTTTTCGTTCTCGAAGTCGTCGGCCGAGAAGGTGGCGCTGAGGCGGTTCTGCGCGGCGAGCTGCTCCTTGCTCGGACAGAATGTCCAGCTTCCGGTGCGCTCGGCCTCCTGCACCAGCTCTGCGTTCTCGATGGTCTCCTCCTGCGCGAGGGTGACGCCGGGGCTGTCGGCGTCCTCCACCGCGAGGGGGACGACGATGCAATCGGTCTTGCGCAGGTCGAGCGTGGCCCCAGTCCCGAGCGGCTGCACGAAGACGGGGGCGCCGAAGCCGACGTCCTCGGATGCGACCGAGACCGAGAGGGTCTGCGCGAAATCGATCGCGCCGTCGCTCACGGTGACGGTGATCTCGTGCTCTCCGACGTCCGAGAGCAACGGTGTCCAGTGGAGCGTGCCGCCGTCGGGAAGGCCGTCCACGCGGGTTCGGGCGGGGAGGTTTTGCAGGGTGGGGCTGGAGAGGGTGAAGCGCAGCGGGTCGGCGTCTGGATCTTGGGCCCGCAGCGGGACCGTCAGCTCCACATCGACGACCGCGCGCCGATCCTCGATGGGGGCGAGGAAGGGCGCGCGATTGTCGCCTCCGCAGGCGCTCGTGGTCCCGAGGACGGCGAGGAGCAGGGAGGCGGGGCGCAGCTTCATGGCATGGTCACTCGGCGAGGCCGAGCTCGAGCTTCCAGCGATCGAGCGTGCCCTCATCTTGCGCCGCTTCGTCCACCATGACCAGTCGCCACGTACCGGCGGCGTCCTCGCCGAGGACGCTGTCGACCACGTAGCTCTTGGTGCCGAACTGACCGCTCTGGGCGTCGGCCTGCTGAAGGACGATCTCACCCGGCTGACCGATGCGCTGGAGCTTGAGGGTGAGGTCTCCCTGGTAGGTGTGGTCGATGGTGATGCTGACCCGGAGGCTCTCGATGGCACCGGCGTCGCCGACCTCGATGTTGCTGAAGGCGCCCATGGGGTCGTCGTCCGGAATGACCACGTCCTCGTCGTTCTCGTAGGTGGAGATGGGGGTGCCGGCGTCGCCGGTCAGGATCTCCAGGACCCAGCCGTTGAGGGTGCCGTCGATGAAGCGGTCGTGGTCGCTCACCTCGAGCCGCCAGGTGCCGGCGGCGTCTTCGCCGTCGAAGTCGCCGACCACGAAGGTCTGCTGAATGTGGTCTTCGCCGCCGCCGCTGCGATCGTGGAGAATGACTTCGCCGCCGCCGTCGCGCACGAGCTTGACGACGAGGTCACCCTTGTAGTTGTGGGTGATGTCGACGGTGACCTTCAGGCCGCTGATGGTGCCGCCTTCGGGCACCACGATGCTGCTGCTGATCCCATTCGGATCGTCGTCGGGGATCGTCACCGCGTCGTTGTTCTCGTACAGCAGGCTGCCGCCGCTGGTGCAGGCCGCCGCCTCGCTGCAGGCCGCGTCGTCGCAGTCGATGTCGCCGTTGAAGTCGTTGTCGATCTCGTCGCCGCAGATCTCCTCCAAGTTCACGTCCGGCTTGCCGCTCACGTAGGCGGTGAGAAAGTCCTCGACGTAGTCCATCGAGATCCAGCCGTAGCCGGCGCCGTGCTCGTTCTCGACGCCGAAGCTGTCGGTGCCCCAGCTGTTCTTGAAGAGGAAGAAGCCCTTCTCCATGACGGGGTTGCCGTCGTCGTCGGTGACGAGGTTGCCCTGTCCGTCGCGCTTTTGGACCTCGAGGTCGTCATCCCAGCCCACCAGCACGAAGCTGTGACCGGCGCGATCTTCGAGCGACTTCGTCTGGTCTTCGGCGTTGGGAAAGGTGACGTAGCCCTTCCGCCAGTAGCTGTTGTTCGTGGGCAGCTCGGAGGCGCGGTGGTTCCACGACTGGTAGTAAAAGGTTCCGCCGACCACGACGCCCTCCTGCTGGCTCGTCATGTGGGCTTTGATCGAGTTGCGCCGCGAGCTGATCCAACGGCCGCGCGGCAAGTGCCAGCGCTCGGCGTCGAGGGCCTCCTGCGGCGGGTCGCCGTGGGTGTAGCAGCGGGTCGGCTGGTCGTCGCCGGTGCAAGCGGGGTCGTCCTGCTCATCCCAGCCCCGGCCTACGTACGGCCATTGGGCCTCCTCGACGATGCCGTGGTCGTGGATGGCGCGGAGGTTGTAGTTGGAGGACGAGCCCTCACTGGTGGGGAATCCGCCGGTCTCGACCTTGACGCTCCACTGCAGAAACTGCTCGGAGAAGTCGGGCTCGGTGATGGTCCCCTCGGCGATGTAGAGGTGCTCCATCAGGCCTACGGCGCTGAAGATGGAGCAGACGCCGCGGCGAGCCTGGCTGGTCACCCGAGACTGGAGGGTGACCAGCTCGGTGTACGTCTTGGGGTAGACGCCGTCGGCCTTGCCCTCGTCGGCGAGCTTGTCGTTGGTGGGCCAGCCCTCGTAGAGGGGATCGTGCTCCGAGAGGGTGGCGATCCCGTCCTGGTTGGTCACCAGGTCGGGGTTCAGACCCTCGGTATCGTCAGCACACCCGGAGAGCACCGCGAGCAGCGCCCCTACCAGCCAGCCTCGCTTCGACAGCTCGTTCATCGCGTCCACACCTCTTTCGTTGCCCTCGTGGCGACCGGGCAGGGGATTCTACGCTGGTGCGGACCGACCCTTCCCTCTCTCCAGAAGCCATCGCAGAGTACGTTGTGTGTCGAGGTATGTAAACTGGGGAAAGGGTGGCCAGCTCGTGCACACCTCGGCATGAATGGATCATCGCTCGACCATCCACTTGTCGCTCCCTTTCCTCGGCGCGCCGGCTACGATCGCCGCATGGCTGAGGCCGAACAGCAGGAACCGCTTCGGATCGCCATCGCGACCAGTCGCGATCCGATCGTCGTCCTGCCCCGACTCACGGCGCTGTGCAGCGCGCTCGGGGAGTCGCTGGGTCGGCGGGCGAGCGGGCACCTGATGGTGTCGTACGACGAACTCGAGCAAGGCGCGGAGGAGGGAGCCTTTCACCTGATGTGGCTACCTCCGCTGGTCGCCCTGTCCCTCGTCCCGCGGGGGCTCGCCACGGCGATGGCGGTTCCGGTGCGCAAGGGCCGGACGAGCTACTCGACGGCCATCTTCACCCGCCCCGACGGGGACATCGAGGCGCTCGAAGACGTGAAGGGTCGGCGCATGGGCTGGGTCGATCAGCGCAGCGGCGCGGGCTTCGTCCTGCCTCGGGCGCTGTTGACCTCGCGCGGCCTGAAGCCAGCGGACCTCTTCTCGGAGGAGCAGTTCTTCGGCTCCCATCAGCGCGTGATCAAGGCGGTGCTCGACGGCACTGTCGACGTGGGCGCCACGTTCGCGCGCATCGACGACGGCGAGATCCTCGACGCGGCGTGGGGCAAGCGCGACGTGCGGGTGCTCGCCAGCTACGGACCCATTCCCGGGGATATGGTGGCCATCGGCAGCACCCTCGACCCCGAACTCGAGAAGCAGCTCGACGAGCAGCTCTACGATCCCCAATCAGCGCTCGCGCAGCAGATGCACGCGTTGCTCGAGTGCGAGAGGGTCGCCGCACCCGAGCCGCGTCACCTCGACGCGCTGCGAGCCCTGGCAAAACCAGCATGATCGAAGCGACCTCCGAGAGCGACGACGGTCGCGACGGTCCGGCCTTCACCCTGACGCTCTCCCGCATCCTCCTGAGCGCAGGAGGGGTGCTCCTCTTGCCCCGACAGTTCGTCTCGGCCGGTATCGCCTTCACGCTCGGCTTGGCCCTACGTGCGGTCCACCGCCGACGTCATCCCGCGGCGAGCGAGGATGAAGCGGGCGCCGAGGCTACGCCCGCCGAGCGCTCGAGCTCCGACGACGCCGTCAGTACTGAATGAGCCCCGCCGGCTTCCGAGCCGGCGGAAGCTCCGTCTCGTCGATCATCTGGAGGATGTCGCGCTGCGACGATGAACCATTCTACGCGTTGCCGGACCTGCAAGCGGGCGTCACAGCCCGGTGGGGCTCACTCGTAGTCGGCTCATTCGTAGTCGGCTCATTCGTAGTCGATCATGCGCACCCCGCGACGCCGCTTCTCATTCTCGGTGGCGGTGCGTAGCCGCTCGTAGAGCGCTTTCACGTCGGTCTTGAGGCCGCCGAGCTTGAGGGTGGCGTCGGTGGCGTCCATGGCCGAGACGACGATGTTGCCGGTGCCCATGATCCGCTGGCTGAAGGGGCGCTCGACCACGTAATCATTGATTCGGTAGATGTCGATTTGGTTCATCTTCTTCGACAAGAGGCCGGTCTCGATCACCACCCGTTCGGTGGTGATCTTGTAGTGAACCGAGGCGCGACGGAGCCAGAGGTAGATGAGGCCGAGGCCGACCGTGAGGACGGCCAGCACGAGCCAGCCGACGGAAGGCACGAGGGCCGGGTGATCCTCGTAGAGGACCTCCTCCGGGCGTGACGGGTCGCTGGGCGGGGGCTCCTCGTTCACCAGGCCCGTGCCCTGGGCGCTAGCGGGATGGCGCTGCATGGTCATCGACCCGAAGCGATACCGCATCCCGGCCACGGCGACGAGCCGTCGACTCCACGACGGGGGGCTGGTAGACGCTCTTGATGTCCTCTGCCTTTGCTCGGTGGATGGCGCTCGCCGTGGGGCTGACCGCCTGTGGTCCGCCTCCCACCCCGCCGCCTCCGCCGCCGCAGCCCGACACCATGAACCAGCCTGCATCCTTCGAGGTCGAGATCGCGGCCGCCTCCGCGAGCCCCATCACCTTCGCGCGTATCGCCGCCTTCCCGCCGCCCGGGTGGCAGGTCCCTCGCGCGGCAAGGCTCTCACCCGACGGCCGGCTCGTGACCTACCTTCAGGCCGAGTCTGGCGGCGAGGAGATGGCGCTCTTCGCCTACGACCTGTCGACGAAGGAGCACCGGGTCTTGGTGCGAGCGGCCGATCTGGTCGAGACCGACCGCGAGCTCTCCCGCGAGGAAGAGCTTCGTCGCGAGCGCCAGCGCAAGCGCATCACCGGCGTGACCAACTACGCTTGGGCCGCCGAGAAGAACGTCATGCTCCTTCCGCTCGGGGGCGACGTCTTCGTCCGCACTGAGGACGGCAAGATCAAGCGCCTCACGGACACGGAGAGTCCGGAGATAGACCCGCAGATCTGCGCCGACGGGAGCTGGGTCGCCTTCGCGCGCGGACAAGAGCTGTTCGCGGTGGAGGTGAAGTCGGGGCGTGAGGTCGCTCTCACCAAGAGCGCCCCCGAGGGCATCACCCGCGGCCAGAGCGATTTCAACGGCCAGGAGGAGTTTGGCGAACCGAGCGGCTTTTGGTGGTCGCCGAGCTGCGACCGTCTCGCCTTCCTCGAGGTCGACGAGACCAAGGTGGGGGAGATCCCGGTCATGGGCTACCGACAGGGCGCCGACCTGCAGATGCTCCGCTACCCGCGCGCCGGCACCACCAACCCGACCGCCACGCTGCACGTCGTCGACGTCGCTACGCGCAAGCCGCGACCGGTCGAGTTCCCCGAGCACGAGGCCTATCAGGGGGGCCACTACTTGGGCCGCGTCGACTTCTCCAAGGACGGCAAGACCCTCTACGTACAGCGCCTCGATCGAGTCCAGCAGAACCTGGCGTTGGTGCGCGTCGACGTGGCCACCGGCGAGGGCGTGCACATCATCGAGGAGAATAGCGACACCTGGATCGACTTCTCCGACATGTTGCTCGTGGGCGACGACCTGCTCTGGACGGCGCCCCGCCAGGGTGGGCATCGTCACCTCGAGCGTCGCGATCCCCAGACGGGGGCGATGCGAACGGTGCTCACGTCCGGGGACTGGGATGTCTTCCATCTCCTCGGGCCCGACGCGACGGGCGAGAAGGTCCTCCTGGTCGGCAACAAGGACGCCGTCCTCGATCGCCAGATCTACGCACGCGCCCTGAAGGGCGAAGGGCTGGAGAAGCTGTCCCAAGCCGAGGGCGTGCACGAGGTCGCGGGTCGCCATCCGGCCCGGGGCTACGTCGACATTCACTCTTCGCTGTCGGCTCCGCCTCAGGCGACTGTGGTCGACGCGCAGGGCAAGACGGCGGGGAGCCTGCCCGTGCCCCGCGATGACGACTTCGATGAGCTCCAGCTGCGCACCCCCGAGATCGTGAAGATCGATGACGAGGGGAAGCCGGCGCTCTACGGCGCGCTGCTCAAACCGCGCAACATGGACCCCAAGAAGCGCTATCCGGTCATCGTGATGGTCTACGGCGGCCCCGGTGTACAGACGATCAAGAACGAGTGGAATCCACGGCTCATCTGGCAACACCTCGCTGACCGTGGCTTCGTCATCTGGCAGCTCGACAACCGTGGCTCCACCGGACGTGGACACGACTTCGAGGCGCCCATCTACCGCGAGATGGGCAAGGTCGAGATGGAGGACCAGCTGCGCGGGGTGAAGCACCTCCAGACGCTGCCCTTCGTCGACGCGAGCCGGATCGGCATCTACGGGCACAGCTACGGTGGCTACATGACCGCGCTCGCGATGCTCGAGGCACCCGACGTGTTCAAGGTGGGCGTGAGCGGGAGCCCCGTCACCGACTGGCGCTTCTACGACACGGGCTACACCGAGCGCTTCATGCAGACGCCTCAGACCAATACGGTGGGCTACGAGGCCTCGAGCGTCCTGCCCCGCGTAGGTAAGCTGAGGGGCAAGCTCATGGTCATCCATGCGCTCATGGACGAAAACGTGCACTTCGAGCACACGGCCAAGCTCATCGACGCCTTGGTCGCCGCCGACAAGGACTTCGACCTGCTCGTGTTCCCGGGCGAGCGCCACGGCTACCGCACCCCGGCCGCCCGCAAGTACGCCTACCGCCGGGTCGCCGCCTACTTCGCCGAGCATCTCTGAGCCCGCCCGGCGCGACGGGCTCGAGCTCGACGAGCCGCGGCTACTTCTTTCGGAACTCGACCGAGAAGCTGACCATGCGGTCGACGCCACCGGGTTGGCGGGGGAACTCGACCGCCTCGAAGGCCTGGACCATGCAGTCCTTCACCCCGTCGCCCTTGAGGCCGCTACGGGGGTTGGTGATCTTGGCCGGGCCCCCCTTGCCGTCGATGCGCATGTCGACCCCGAAGGTGGCCTTGTCTGGCGGTTCGGTGGCCATGGCCCAGCAACGCTTCATGGCGTCGTAGTGCTTGGCGACCTCGGCGCGGATGGGGCGCTTCTGCGCCGCCGTGTTCTCTTCGCCGCCGATGTGCATGCCCACGTTCTTGACGTCGATCGGGGGCAGGGGAGCTTCCGGCTCCTCCTTCTCCTCGGGCTCCTCCTCGGGAGGGTCGTTCGCGGCCGAGACGGTGCTCGTGGCCGAGGGGGTCGGCGGGGGCGCAGGTGGCGACGCGATGGGGGCCGGGTCCTCGCGTTCGAAGGTGGGGGCGCTCGCCGAGGGCGCCGACGAGGTCGCCGGCGCGTCGGGCGCGGCCGTTTCGCGACAGGCCGGCACCAGGGCCAGGGTGAGGCCTAGCGTCCAAAGACACCGATGGATCATGGGTGGCGGTTAGCGCATCGGGCGTCGCCGGGGCAACAAAGCCGCGGGGTGCCCGAATGCGGCGGTGAGGCAGCGCAGGTGGTCCGCCTGCGGTATTGTCATCACCATGACTTGTTCACCGAGCTGGCGATGGGGCCTGTCGCTGGCCCTCGTGGGAGGACTTCTGTACGGCGCGGGCTGCGCGGGAGGCGGCGGCGAAGGAGGCGACGACGGCGCAGGCGGTAGCGGAGGTACCAGCGGCTCCGACACGGGTACGGGCGCTTCGAGTGGAGACGGCGGTAGCGGGGGCAGGGAGCCCATGAACCTGCTCGTCGACTCGTCCTGTCCCGACGGCGAGGTGGCGCTCGCGCTCTCGGGGGGGCAGGTCGTGTGCGACAGCCCACTCGCGCAGGTGCAGACGCTCCTCCGCGACAGCACGAGCCTCGCGTTCGGTCAGCGCGACGTCTGTGGCCTCAACTGCAGCAGCGGGCCCATCAAATGGGGGGCCGTTACGTCGACGAGCTGTACCGACGGAGCTGGCGCGAACAATACTTGCACCACCCAGACCATCGGCACCGACAGCGTGGAGATGCTCGGTCTGAACATGGATGGCGACGTCGACGAAAACGATAAGCTCTACCTCGGAATACACATTGCCGAGCCCGCCGCGGCCGCGGCCCCTCACCCGGGGCCCTGTGCCCAGGGGGAGTGGATGGTCGGCGTGCAGACCGACGGCCGCATCACCTGCGCTGCCATCGACGAAGTGGTCGCGGAAGCGGCGCGTGACAACTGCCACGTCTACTTCGGGTGGAACGACTCGTGCGCCAATTGTACCAGCCCCCCCGCCAAGTGGGGCCGCACGGCCACCACCAGCTGCGAGCACGGCATCGGCCTCGACAGCTTGTGCATCACCCCCATGGATCTCGGCGGGACGACTTATGAGATCTACGGCCTCAACACCGATGGCGACGTCGACGACAACGACAAGTTCTACGTCGGGCTAGGGTGCGATGTCGTGGATGATGCCCCGTCCACCGGCTCCTTCGATTGTCCCGCCGGGACCTTCGTGACCGCCATCACCGAGTCGGGGGGGGTGACGTGTACCCCGGTCGACGTGCTCGTTGCCGAGGCCTTCGCCGACGGCTGCGCGATTCATTTTGGCTGGGCCGACTCGTGCACGGGGTGCACCACCGGGCCCACGCGCCGCGGGCAGATCAAGGCCGACCTCTGCATCAACGGATTGGGCAATACCAACAGCTGCTCGACCGCGATGCTGGGCACCCATACCGTCGAGCTCTTCGGGCTCACGACCGGAGGCGACGTCGACGGCAACGACACTTTCTTCCTCGGCCTCGAGTGCGCAGCCCCAGAGTGAGATCAGCGAGGAAGCTTCGCGAAGAAGGATGCGGGGTCGACGCTCGTATCGCCGCGACGATCTCGGGACGGCTTCCGTAGCAAGACGCGGGGAGCGGGCGTCAGGAGGCCCGCGCCGCTTCGGCGGCTTCGGTCCCAAGCCACTCGTCCACACGCACGAGGGGAAGATTCTGGCGCACTGCCGCCTCGACGATCGCGGGGAGGGCCTCGACGCTCGCGGGCACGAAGTCGCCGCGCTCGGCTGCGTCGTGCAACAGGACGATGGCGCCGTCGCCCAGGCGTCGACCCACGGTGCGCACGACCACCTCGGGCTTGGCCCCCGACCAGCCGTCGAAGCCGCGGGCGGTCCAGCCGACGGTCACGAGGCCGAGGTCACGGGCGACGCCCGCCATGGCGGGGCTGATGAGTCCGATGGGGGCCCGGAAGAGCGAGGGACGCTCCCCCGTTGCATTTTCGACGGCGTCGAGGGCCCGCTCGAGGTCTCGCTTCACCTGCCATGGGAGCCGCAGCGAGAAGAGCCGATCGTGGGCGTAGCTGTGGATTCCGAGGGCGTGACCGCGGGCGGCTATCTCCGCCGTGAGCTCGGGGTGGGCGGTGACCTTGTGGCCGATGACGAAGAAGGTCGCCTTGGCCCCGGCGTCGTCGAGCCGGTCGAGGATTTGCGGGGTGGACTTTGGATCCGGGCCGTCGTCGAAGGTTAGGGCGACGCCTCGTGCGTCGTCCCCGCCGTGGGTGACCACGTCGGCGAACATGCTGAAGCGGGAGAACATGACCCCCAAGATGAGCATGGCCAGGTAGGCCCCGAGAGCTACCGCGGCGACCCAGACGGGGGGGGGCTCGACCGCCACCGCCCGCACGGCGAGGGCCACGCCGGCGGCGCTGGTCGCGTAGAGGATGAGGCGCGCGAGGGGCACGGCAGGGGTATAGCAGTCCCTACGGAGCGAGCAGCGCGCAGATCAGGGCTCGGCGCGACGGCCGGCCTTGGCTTCCTGCTCCTCGAGCTCCTCGAGGTCGACCCCCTTGAGGACCTCCTCCACGTCGAAGCGCTTGGCCGTGGGGGCAGCGGTCTCTTTTTCGTTCTTGTTGGCGAGCTTGGGCGGCGCGGTGCCGTCGTTGTCCGCGTCGAAGAAGCCGGCGAGCACGGCGGCGACGATCGCGAAGGAGGTGATGGCGAAGGTCCCGAGGGTGATGCCGTCGGCCGCAGCCACGCCGGGCAGGGTGGAAGGTGAGAAGGGGAGCCCCATCTCCAGGAAGTTTCGTACCAGAGCCATGAGGCCCGGGGCGACGACGGCGCCGGCAACCGCCTTGGCGCCGACCTCGATGCGGGCGTCTTCGGCCCAGATGGGCTTTCCGGCCACGAGGGCCACGAGCAAACCCACCAGCACTGCGCCCCCGTAGGCGGCCCAGGCCGGGAGTAGGGTGAGGCCTGCCGCGGAGAGCGCGTAGCCGATGATCCCCCCGAGGAGGATCCCCTTGATCAACCCGACGAGGAGCCGTAGCGGCATAGACTCAAGAGATACGACGCGCCCCCCAGCGTCGCAAGGCCCCGAGGCCCTCGCGTGACGAAGTAATGTGAAGCCATCGCCATGAAGACCAGAACCACCGTCAGTATCGGGCTCCTCGTCGCTGGAAGCCTTTTTTCGGGTTGCGCGGCCCGCCGAGATCGCGCCATGGCGCTCGTGAAGATCCGCGGGGAGTCGGACCTCGAGTGCCCGCAGTCGGCGCTCATGGTCGAGTCGACCTGGGGCGGTCGGTACATCGTGAGCGGCTGTGGACGGACCGTGACCTACGACAGCGTCTGCGAGGGTGTGAAGTGTCAGGTGACGCTCGCCGGAGAAGAAGCCCCCGCCTGGCGGGGCCGCGCGGACCCGGGGGCAGGGCCCACGCCGTGACGGGGAAGAGGAGGCCGGCCCGATGTGCTAAGCCCGCGATGTCTATGCGAAGCCTCGAGACGAACAGGTCGCGCCGCAAGGTGCCCTCGACGCTGCTCCTCGTCGCGTCGTTGCTCGCGGCGGGGGCGGCGACCGTGCCCGGCTGCAACAAGACGGGACAGACCAACCCCGAGCCGAAGCCCCCGACCAAGGTCGAGGGCCCGCCATCGGTGCGCCTCTACTTGTTGAGCACCGTGGCGGGGGCCCTCGAGCCCTGCGGCTGCAGCAAGAACCAGCTTGGGGGCCTCGATCACCTCGCGGCCTATGTCACGAGCGAGAAGGCGAAGGCGCCGCACAGCCTCATGCTCGCGGCCGGCCCGATGCTCTACGTCGATCCCAAGCTCGAGAAGAGCCACGCCACGCAGGACCGGTGGAAGGCCGAGACGATCGCGGCGGCCATGGGCGATATGGATCTCGGCGGTTGGTCACCCGGCTATAACGACTTCGCCAGCGGCCACGAGGCCCTCGCCGCCCAGGCCAAGAAGGCTGGCGCCACACTGCTGTCGGCGAGCGTGAGCGGCGCCACCGGGACCCGCCTTTACGATGTCGGCGGTGTGAAGGTGGGCGTGATCGGCCTCGCCGAGCCGAAGGGACCGATGGGCAACGTGCCCGACGGCGTCACGTTGGCCGACGGGACGCCGGCCGACCGCGCTCAGAAAGCGGTGGCGGCGCTGAAGAAGGAGGGCGCGAAGCTGTTCGTCGTGGTCGCAGCGCTACCGCGTGGGGCGGCCCTTCGCATCGCCGACGGCGTGCCCGAGATCGACGTCCTCGCCATCGGCAAGCCCTCGAGCCAGGGGACCACCAACACCCCCCAGCCCCCTCCGCAGATGATCGGCAAGACCCTCGTGGTCGAGACGGCCAACCATGCCCAAACCGTGAGCGTGGTCGACGTCTTCCTCGAAGACGGCGCGAGCGAGGGGGGGGACATCCGCCTCGCCGACGGCGGAGGCATCGAGCGCGCGGCCCAAATCGACGACCTCACCCGCCGCATCAACGAGCTACAGGCACGGATCACTTCCTGGGAGCAGGGGGGCAAGGTCGATCCCAAGGACCTCGCCGCCCGCAAGGCCGATCTGAAGAAGCTCG
>JGI12210J13797_11314641_pt1 | contig 13538 bp, 14 predicted proteins | sample ElkSlonscriptome_3_FD_13797 | JGI IMG/M metagenome (IMG submission 13797)
CGCGGATATTCAAGGCTTCGCACGCGCTCACCACGTCGCGCACGTCGGCGGTCGGATACGGGGCGTACTTTCGATACAGGTTCGCCAGTTCCATTGGACCCATGCCCCGTTCAGCGCGACATAATTCACCTTAATAAATGTGGGTTCTTTGGCCGGCGATCAAGGCGGATTTTCGGGACTGTGAGGCCTGTCGTTACGCCAGTCCGCAACCATCGCCAACGTGCTGCTTCATGCATGAAAGCAATTAAAGGTGGTGCAGCGAAAAAAACGCAATCTCGAGATACAAGCAGTTAGTGTATTTAATCACTATTGGACAATCGCTCATAAACTTGTCATAAACGAATCGTAACGGTCACAAAACTGTCACGGAACAGGGTTAGCTACAAGATCGTTACCGTTTTTTGACAGTTCCGTGACCGTTGTACCTTTGTGAAGAGACGAGGAGCCGATGAAACCGAAAGCAGCCTTGCGCGAGAAACATCAACCGTCCGGGCAGGCGCCACGGGTGGCGGACGAGCGTCAATCCGGCCGTGCGGCCGCGGTGGGCGGCGCAGGTTTCTTCGAGGTTTATCCCGAACGATTGACGAAGCTTCTGCTCGTGGTCGTCGCGTGTCTTATCGCTATCGGGATCGTCGCTAGCTTTCTGAGATACGATGATCAATACTTCTTCTCTTTTAGCGTCGCCAAGACCTTCAACCTGAACTTGGAGGCCAACGTCCCGACGTGGTTTTCGACCCTGATTTTGTTCACCAATGCGGCGCTGCTCGCCATCATAGCCGCCGTCCATTTTCAGGCACGCGACCCGTGGCGGTATTACTGGTGCGGCCTATCCTTTGTTTTTGTTTACCTCTCCATGGATGAGGCCGCTTCTTTTCACGAACGCACCATGCAGCCGCTTCGGCAGATGTTCGATCTCAGCGGGCCATTCTATTACGCCTGGGTCATACCGGCGGCAGTTTGCCTTCTGATTTTCGGCATGCTTTACATGCGGTTTACCTTGGCTCTCCCCCGGCGCACGATGATAATTTTCGTTCTCGCTGCGGTCATTTACGTTGGTGGCGCAATGGGTGTTGAAATGATCAGCGCCGCCTACAATACAAGCACCGGCCATGCCTACCTCCGCGACGCTCCCCTGGTGGGGATCGACGTGACCCATGATTTGATCGGAGTGGTTGAAGAGTCCATGGAGAAGCTTGGCATGGTGATTTTCTTTTATGGTCTAATGGACTACATGCGGTTGAAATGGGGGAACGTCACTCTGCGTCTGTAGAGGTATGGGTTCATCATTTGCTAACTCTTTGACGACCGGGTCCTTGCCAAAAGCGTTGACCCACCGGCTCCGGCGGCGCGTACCCGAATGAATTTTCGTGTTCAAGACCGGCGTGTGGTAAGTGTGCTCGGATCGCGTGGATGTGCAGCGGGTGATCCGAACAATGATATTTTGTCTTTTGGCACCGAAATCAGGAATGTACAGTCGTTCTGTCGTCGCTCAAAGGCGGAGAGTGCTCTTGCCTGGACTGCGGGCTGCTTTGGCGCTGGTTTTGATAGCCTGCGCACCCATTGCCGGTGCTGTCGCGGCCGACCTCGCCGATACCATATACCTTATAAAGCCGAGCGTGGTCGCCGTGGGGACCTACCAGCCGACCCGGAAGCCGGCGGCCGACCTTCTGGGCACGGGTTTCGCCGTCACTGACGGTCTTCATGTAATTACCAGCGCTCATGTTGTGCCCCGGATCCTCGATGACGAACACCGGGAAACGCTGAGCGTATTTCTGCCAAGGGGCGACGTGGTGGAAGCCCGCCCGGTGCGTTTGGTGGCGGAGGACAGGGAACACGATTTGGCCGTACTGCGGATGGCGGAGTCACCGTTGCCGGCCCTTGCGCTTGGCGACGATCAGAATGTTCAAGAAGGTCAGAGCGTCGCCTTCACCGGATTTCCCGCGGCGCCCGCGCTCGGATTGTATCCGGTGACCCATCGGGGGATCATCTCTGCGGTGACGCCGGCCGCCGTACCGCCGCCATCGGCCGGCTACCTGGATCATCGGATGATCCAGCGCCTGCGCCGCAACTTCACCGTCTTTCAACTGGATGCCACGGCGTATCCCGGCAATAGCGGTAGTCCCTTGTTCGACCCCCTGAGCGGCGACGTCATCGGGGTGGTGGGCAGCGTCGCCGTCAAGGAGACCAAGGAGAGGGTGCTCCAGGATCCCAGCGGGATCACCTATGCCATCCCCATTCGGTACGCCAAGGAATTGCTGGCCGAGATCGGACGCTGACCGCGTAGACGACTGATTGTACGGGGTCGACGCCCGCCTACTGCGCCCTTGATCCTGGCGCGATGCGCGGCTATGGGATCATATCCATGCGCAGATGGTGGGTATTGGCGATGAGCTGGTTTATCCGATTTCCGTTGCTCGGCTTGGTCGCCGTGATCCTTGGCGGGTGCGTTTTCTTCGACGTCAAGGAACAGCAAGAGAAGCTGGGCGCTTTCTGCTCGTTGTCGGGCACGGTCGCATCCGAAGGCGCGGATGACACGCCCCTCGTGGTGATCTTGGTCCGCAAGGAAGGACCCGGCGACCAACTCGAAGACTGGAGCGTTTTCGATCACTTCGTGCTCGAACGGAGCGGGCGCTGGGTGTTTGGCGTGAACGTCGGTCAATACGGTTTTGCCGCATTCGAGGACGTCAACGGCAATCTCATTTACCAGCCGGGAGAGCCATTCCTGCAGGTGGACTTGGACTCTCCGATCACGTGCAAGGCCGGTGATGAGATCCGTGATATCGAGCTGATCATCCCCCGTGACGGCCGCCCGCGGATCGACGGACCGATCGACGTTGCCGCGCTGCAGACTCGGACGGTCCATGATCAGATGCGAACGAGCATCGGGTTGGTCACCGCGGTCGGTGACGTGGTCAGCCTTTCAGATCCGCGTTTCAGCCCGGAGAATGCCAGAAACGGCATGTGGCGGCCGTTCGACTTTCTGTTCGAGGCCAAGCCCGGGATCTACTTGCTTGAACCATACGACCCGGACAAAATTCCTGTGTTGTTCGTGCACGGAGTGCAAGGAACGCCGCGCAATTTCGAGTACCTCATCGATAACCTCGATCGAGATATTTTCCAGCCCATAGTCTATTACTACCCATCCGGCATCTCTTTCGCTGCCTTGGCCGAACATCTCGACCAGACCATGATCAAACTCCGGCGCCGGCACGGTTTCGAAAAGACACATGTCGTTGCTCACAGCGCGGGCGGCCTGGTGTCACGGGCGTTCGTTTTCAACCATCGCGAATCGTTGGGCGCCGGCAGCATCCCGACCCTGTTGACCATTGCAACGCCGTGGGACGGCCACGAAGCGGCGGGCAGGGGGGTCGAGCGGGCGCCGGCGGTCGTTGATTCATGGCGCGATCTCGCACCGGGAAGCCAATTCCTGACCGAGCTGTTCTCCACGGGAAGCGGCGCGGAGGTGGTGGAGAAAGACCTGCCCGACGACGTGACCCACCACCTTCTGTTTGCGTTCCGGCGCGATCCCGGCACCTTCGGTCCCTCGGACGATGAGACGATAACCGTCGACAGCCAACTTCGTTGGGAGGCTCAGGAAGATGCCGGGCACCGCATCTACGGATTCAACGAAACCCATGTCGGCGTGCTCAAGTCGGAAGAGGTCGCGAACCTGATCAATGATATCCTCGCAAACGGCGCCAAATAGCGCTTGGCGGGGTTCCTGGTCCGGTATTGGCGGGCGCGGCGGAAATGGGCGTTGCGCCGACGGCTGTTTTCTATAAGATCCGTCTCCAACGGACGTTTTCACAAGCATTCCCCGGTCAGTCGAGAAGAATGCGATAGGATACCATCCCGGATGTGGCCACTGGGGCCGCGCGGGTGTGCTCAATCACTTAAGGAAGAGGAGATCGTTCATGGCAACGAATGCTGATGTGGCCGCCATGCTGCTCAGAGAGGCCGCCGGCATCTTTCGCACCATCGCTGGCGGCGATACGGAGTCCGATCAGCGCAAGGAAGAATTCGCGGTCGTGTACGAGCGCGCGGCGGATCTGTTGGAACGCGATCCCACGGGCGAGGTTGCCAAAGACTAGTAGCCTGGGCGATTTGCCCAGCTCATGCCCATCCTCCGGCGATGGGCATGACATGGCCGGTGATGAAATCGGCCTCGCCGGAAGCTAGGAACGCCACCAGTTCGCCCACTTCGCGAGGCTTTCCCAATCGCCCCAGCGGAATGTTGCGGGTGATCTTTCCGAGTGCCTGGGGATCGGCGAGCAGTTGGGGCGGAAAATACGTCGGGCTCTCCACGAAGTTCGGCGCAACGGCGTTCACCTGAATATTGAAGGCGGCGAGTTCTCTGGCCAGGGAGACGGCCAGAGCGTTGGCGCCGCCGCGCGCCGCCACGTACATGGAATAGTTCGCCAACCCATGAAACGGCGCGGCCGAGGTCACGAAGATGATCTTGCCGGCACGGCGTTCCTTCATCTGTGGCGCCACCGCTTGGGCAAGCGCGAACGGCGCGGCCACCAAGGCGTCCAGTCCAGCCCGCAGGTCCTCGAGCCGGGCATGCTCGATGGGCGCTCGGATAGCGGGAAAGGGATCGTTGTTGACCAGGACGTCGACCCGCTCGAACGTGTGGGTCACGGCCGCCGCCATGTCGGCGGGGTTCTGTTCGGCGATGACCCGAAGGTCGGTGTGCGCATCGGCGAACTGGGTCCGGGTTTGATCGTCGGCGAAGGCGGGGTCGTGACACACCACCGTCATGCCTGAGCGTGCCAGCGCCTCGGCCGAAGCCAGCCCGACGAATGCATTTACGTGGGTCACCAGCGCAATGCGATCGCAACGCGATCCCGCTCCGGTACTCATGGCAATCTCCCCTCGACACGGTTCGGTGATCGTTGATCGATCACTGATTTTCTCCATATTACGGTAATAACACAGCGTGTACAGGCACGCTCGGCGACCTAAGGGAAGGGGATCAAACAATCATGAAACTCAGCGCTCGCAACACCTTCAAAGGCAAAGTCACGAAAATCAAGACAGCAAACGTGGCAGCTCAGGTGCACGTGGACATTGGCGGCGGAAACATCGTTACGTCGGTGATCACCGCCGATGCGGTCAACGAACTTGGCTTGGGCGTCGGACACGACGTCTGTGTGGTGATCAAGGCCAGCGACGTCCTGCTGGCGACGGAGTAGTCTCAGTGCCTGATCGTTGGCATAAACACCGCTAAACTCATAATTCCGCATATCATATTTTCCTTACCGGTCATCATTGCGGCCTGGCACACCGGCGTTCGCGCGTGCAGCATAAATACTTACCGGATTTAGGGGTTTCTTTGTGGCCAGTGGGGAAGGAGCAGCGGTGACGCAATGGAGGTATAAACCTTACAAATACTAGGGTATCCAACATGGTGTTGCGCCGCAATCTCAATTGCACCTAGAACTTGCGGTTTATTGCTGCATCACAAAATTATTTGCGATTTTCTCTTGCACTGCAACATGGCGGGTGTCATCTCTAAATGATGCCTTGGGAGGGGTGCGATGACGAATTCGCCTAAAAAACGAATGGCATGCTCCGACGCTTTGGGTCTCGAACGCGACCGAAAGATCTCCCGGTGTATCCGATTTCATTCCGGCGACCATAGGTCGCGGCGGAACTGGCGCCATGATTGAGGCTCGGGGTCGAGCGACTGGACCGCGACGACGCGCTCACCGTATTTCCGATCCGTTTGTCCTGGAGACCTGTTTTCAAGCGTACACCCTGCCGGTGTTTGCGATCTCTCGCGAATACCTGGGGTCCTGTTACTTACAAAAAAATATGTGAACCACGTCCAAGAGAGCGAGCCGGGGACCCGTTCGGCTTGGGCGCAAGAGTAGGGGTAGAACTCATGCTAGAGATTATCGAAGCCTTAGAAGAGCGACGGGCACAGGCCCGATTGGGCGGCGGCGAGAAGCGCATCGGCGCGCAGCACAAGAAAGGAAAACTGACCGCGCGCGAGCGCATCGAGGTCTTGTTCGACCCGGATTCTTTTGAAGAGTGGGATATGTTCGTCGAGCACCGTTGCGTCGACTTCGGGATGGCGAAGACCCAGGTGCCGGGAGACGGCGTTGTAACAGGATACGGCACCATCAATGGTCGGCCGGTCTTCGTTTATAGCCAGGATTTCACGGTTCTGGGCGGCAGTCTTTCGGCGGCTCACGCCAACAAGATCTGCAAGGTCATGGACCAAGCGATGCGCGTGGGCGCGCCCATTATCGGTATTAGCGACTCCGGCGGTGCCCGTATCCAGGAGGGCGTCGACTCGCTGGCCGGGTATTGCGACGTGTTTCAACGGAACGTCGATGCCTCGGGCGTCATTCCCCAGATATCGGTGATCATGGGACCGTGCGCGGGCGGTGCCACGTATTCGCCGGCGCTGACCGACTTCATCTTCATGGTGAAGGAAAACTCACACATGTACGTCACCGGCCCGAACGTCCTGAAGACGGTCACACACGAGGACGTGGATCACCAGGAACTGGGCGGGACCGACGTTCACACCAAGAAATCAGGCGTGGCCGACCGGGCGTTCGACGACGACGTGGAGGCGCTTCTGTATATGCGCCGGCTGATCAATTTTCTTCCTTCGTCGAACCGGTCCGAGGCGCCGCAGCGCGCCGCTTACGATGATCCCAATCGGGTGGAGTTTTCGCTCGATACCTTGGTCCCGGACAATCCGAACCTTCCGTACGACATGAAGGAACTGATTATCAAGGTGGTCGACGAGTCCGTGTTCTTCGAGATCAAACCTGAGTATGCCCAGAACATCATCACCGGGTTCGGTCGCATGAACGGGCTCTCGGTGGGTATCGTCGCCAATCAGCCCATGGTGCTGGCCGGATGCTTGGATATCGACTCGGCGATCAAGGGCGCGCGTTTCGTGCGGTTCTGCGATGCCTTCAATATACCCGTCATCACCTTCGTCGACGTGCCGGGATTCCTGCCGGGCGTTGGCGCAGGAGCATTCGGGGATCATCCGCGAAGGCGCGAAGCTCTTATATGCGTATGCCGAGGCGACGGTTCCGAAGGTCACCTGCATCACCCGCAAGGCCTATGGTGGCGCTTACGCGGTTATGGGCTCGAAGCATCTGCGCGCGGACATCAATTTTTCCTGGCCGATGGGCGAGATCGCGGTCATGGGCGCCACCGGCGCCGCCGAGATCCTGTACCGCAACGAAGCAGGCGACCCCGAAAAGTTCGCCGAGCGCATCGAGGAATACCGGGAGAAGTTCGCCAATCCCTTCCAGGCCGCCCAACGCGGCTTCATCGATGACGTCATCATGCCGCACAACACCCGCAAACGCCTCTGCAAGGCGCTGACGCTGCTGCGTGACAAGGAAGTCACGCCGGCGCAACGCAAGCATGCCAACATGCCTCTCTAGGCCGGGGATCAAAAAATGTTTAAAAAAATCCTGATTGCCAACCGGGGCGAGATCGTCCTGCGGATCAACCGAACGGCGCAGCGCATGGGCATTCCCACCGTTGCCGTTTACTCCGATGCCGACAAGTACGGACTGCATGTCCCGGCCTGCGACGAAGCCGTCCATATCGGACCTTCTCCGGCTTCCGAAAGTTATCTCGTCTTCGATAAGATTATCGATGCGTGCAAGAAGACCGGTGCCGATGCCGTGCACCCGGGATACGGTTTCCTTTCGCAAAATGCCAAATTCGCCGAGGCTTTGGCCAAGGCGGGCATTACCTTCATCGGACCGAACCCGGACGCCACGTCGCTGATGGGTGACAAGCTTCAGTCGACCCAGAAGGCCGAGGAGGTTGGCGTCCCGGTCATTCCGTCTCATTTGGAAGCGCTAAGCGGTATCGAGCAGGCCAGAGAGGTGGCCAACAACATCGGTTATCCGATTATGCTGAAAGCTTCGGCCGGCGGCGGCGGCAAGGGTATCCGCGTTGTGATGGACGAGTCCGAGCTTGAGGAAGGGCTTCGCATGACGAAGTCCGAGGCGATGTCGGGCTTCGGCGACGACCGCATATTCGTCCAGAAGTTCATCGCCAACCCGCGCCACATCGAAATCCAGGTGCTCGGCGACAAGCATGGCAACGTCATTCATCTGGGCGAGCGGGAGTGCTCTATTCAGAGGCGCCACCAGAAGGTCATCGAGGAAGCGCCGGCGGTTGTGGTGGATCCCGGTTTGCGGGAAAGAATGGGCAAGAGTGCCGTCGATCTCGCCAAAGCAGTTGGCTACAATTCGGCCGGAACCGTGGAATTGATGCTCGATACCGACGGCAGCTACTACTTCCTGGAGATGAACACCCGCCTGCAGGTGGAGCATTCGGTGACGGAAATGGTCACCGGTGTGGACATCGTCGAATGGATGATCCGGGTTGCCGCCGGAGAACGTCTGACCATCAAGCAGAAAGACGTTCAAATGCAAGGCTGGGCCATCGAAGCCCGTGTCTACGCCGAGGATCCGAACCGGAATTTCATGCCGTCTACCGGACGCATCGTCCGCTACCGGAGTCCCGAGGAAGGGCCGAAGGTTCGCGTGGACAACGGCGTCTACGAGGGCGGCGACGTCACCATGTTCTATGACCCGATGATCGCCAAGATCACCACCTATGATCGCGACCGCGATAGCGCGGTGGCCTTGATGCGGCGTTCGCTCGACGAGTTCTACATCAAGGGGGTCCTGCACAATCTCGCGTTTTTGACGGCGCTAGCGGCCAATCCGCGGTTCCTTAAGGGTGATCTTACCACCAACTTCATCGATGAAGAGTATCCGCAGGGCTTTTCTCCCGTACCGCTCGACGAAGGCGAGACCAACGCGATCATCGCCGCGGCGACGCTAATGCATTTGCGCTACCTCTATCGCGCCAGCCGCACCACCGGCATCATGCCGGGATACCCGCGGGTCGTTCCCACCGAGGTGGTTGTGGAGATCGGCGGCAAGCAGTACCCGGTTACCGCGACGCCGGTGGCCGGCGGCCCCGACGAGGGGTTCGACATCGACACCGGCAGCCAGCTGCTTTCCGTGCACAGCGATTGGCGGATCGGCGATCCGGTGTTGCGCGCAACCATGAACAACATCCCGGAGCGCTACAAGGTGGAGCGCAGCGGCCTCGGCTACAAACTGTTCCATATGGGCGCCGAGATCGACGTGATCGTCTACCGCAAGCGGGTGGCCGAGTTCGCCAAGTTCATGCCGGAACGCAAGCCGCGCGACATGACCAAATATGTACAGGCGCCCATGCCGGGATTGCTCCGCGCATTGACCGTCGAGGAAGGGGACCGTGTCAGCCCCGGATCGGAAATCGGGACGCTCGAGGCAATGAAAATGGAGAACATCCTCAAGGCCACGCGCTTTGGGAAGGTCTCCAAGCTGCACGCCGCCGCAGGTGATACGCTCTCCGTCGGACAGATCATCATCGAATTCGAATGATCGGCGGGTAGGCCGTCTAAAGATTAATCTTCCGGCGGCTCCCTCTCGTCAAAGGGGGAGCCGTTCGGTTATCCGGCGGCCTTCGGGGCTTCGTCGCCCCACACTTCTTGCAGACGCTGGTCGCGGCCGCAGCGGTAGCGGTAGAATTTATACCGGACCGGGTTCACTTTATAGTAATCCTGGTGATAGTCCTCGGCCGGGAAGAATTCGCTGGCTTCGGTTATTTCCGTGACCACGGGTTTGTCGAAACGGCCCGAAGCCACCAGTTCCTGTTTCGATTGCTCGGCCAGTTGCCTCTGCTCCTCGTTTTCATAGAACACGCCGGTGCGGTACTGATCGCCGCGATCGCAGAACTGTCCGCCGCCGTCCAGCGGATCCACGTTGCGCCAGAACACCGGCAGCAGCTGTTCGTAGCTTATTTTCGCGGGATCGTAGACAACCTTCACCGCCTCGGTGTGACCGGTAGTGCCGGACGAAACCTGAGAGTAGGTGGGCGATGGTGTGTTGCCGCCGATGTAACCGGAGGTCGTTGAAATCACGCCGTCCAGTTCGTCAAAGGGGTGCTCCATGCACCAGAAACAGCCGCCCGCGAAGATTGCTGAGGCGACAGTTCCCTCGGCCGCTTCAGCTTTTCCTTCGGTATCCGCAGCTTGGGCGGCGCCGGAAGCGAGGGGCAGAGCAATCAACAAGGCGACAAGCAGGCTTTTCATGGATGGATCCTCTTTACGCAGGCACGAATTTCATCGCCACGCCGTTCATGCAGTAGCGCAGACCGGTGGGCGGCGGTCCGTCCTCGAACACATGGCCGAGATGACCGCCGCAGTTGGCGCAGTGCACCTCTGTCCTCTCCATAAAGAAACTCTTGTCCACGCTGGTACCGATGGCGCCGTCCAGCGGTGCGTAGAAGCTGGGCCAGCCGGTGCGGCTATCGAATTTGGTTTCCGACGAGAATAGAGCCTGGCCGCAACCCGCGCAGGTATATGTGCCGGGATCGTAAATCTTGTCCAGCGGGCTCGTGCCCGCGCGTTCGGTTCCGTGCTCGCGCAGCACCCGGTACTGTGCCGGCGTCAACAGGTCTCGCCATTCAGCTTCGGTGCGCACAAACGGGAATTTGGTCGTTTGCCCGGCTTCGCCCCGCGACACCGGCAAAAGGCTTGCCAGTCCCGCGCCGCCGACTGCGGCCAAAGCGCCCGCTAAGACGGATCGACGTGTCACCACTTTTACCTCCAATTCTAGCGTTCTTGGTTCACTCTATAAGAGATAATCATCACAACGCTCCTGTAAAATCACATCTCCGTTAACCCGATGAGAGCAGGGGATGACGTGGTTAAGAATAGAGCGAAGCGCGGTTGACGGAGAGATCGGCATAAAACGCGCGGCCGATGGCCACCAGGCCAAGCCGGCGCAACACCGTGACGTCAAGAGGTGTGGACAGGCGGTAGGGCTGGAACTCGGCAAAGGGGATGCGGATATCGGTCCACCGTGGGCCGGCGACGAACGAAGCGCGGTAAGATTGCCAGGGACGAACGGCATCCGAGGTTCTCAAATGCGCGCCATAGGTTTCACCATTCCCTCGGACCCGAAGCTCGACACCGTCAAAGCGCGACGCGTCGATTGTCCCGGCCTTCGGGCGCGAGATCAATGGCCATCTGAATAAAACCGCCGTTGTTGTCAAGACGAACTTCTCCGGTGAGGCGAACGCAGCATTCGCCGTCTATCACCTCGTGACTGACGGTTTCGCGGGATACGCCGCCCATCACCCGATCGCTGAAACCCCGCCATGCCGCGTTCGATAACGACATTCTCGCCGCGGTGGCGGTACCATCGCTGAGACCTGCAGCACTCATGCCTCGCGGGCTTCGCGCGGCCGCAAAATGCATCCGGCGATCTGCCAACGGCCGTCTTCTCCGCGTTCCATCAGGTAGAGGGCAACGAACGCCACGGCATTGGGGTCGAGAACGAACACGTGCTGGACCGGGCCCACGTGACTGATGCTCAACGCGCCAAATTCCACCGAACGGGGATTGTAGACCGGCTCGTAATTCTTGCGGATCATTTTCATAAATGTCTCGGAGGAGCCGAATTTCTCGCGCACGTTGGGCGCGGAGAACGCGAAGGCGGCATCGCCGTTCTCGGCCTTGAACGCCGCCATCTGGCCAAGAATGACTTTGGCGATTTCCTGGCGATCCGAAGCATTGACCGGCGTGAACGAGGGACCCTGCGCGAAAGCGCTTGTGGTGGTGAAGAAAACCGCGACGACGATGGCCAATCTAAGCATGATACATAGCCTCCAGCGACGATTAGACTAATCTGATACGGTCTCGGTTCGGCTCTGGATGTCTGCCATGACCATATCGCGGGGTTTGCTTTCTCCTTTCATCTCGGTTTGCGAATGTCCACATTCAACAAGCGTGTTGAAGGAAGACGAGGTTGACCGGTGAGATCCGCTTTATTGGCTGTCGTGCTTTCGTTGTTTATCGGCCCATCGCTAGCACGAGCGGTGGAGGCCGAATTCTTGTCTTCCAGCACCGCCGATCTGGACAATCCGCACGATGTTAAGCTGTCGCCGAATGGGAAATGGCTGTTCGTCTCGGACGTGGGCAACGACCGCGTGGTCATCCTGGATGCGGAAAGCCTAAAGCTGATCGGCCATTTCGGTGCCGATCATCAGGACGGCACCCACGACGTGGATTTCGACGAACAGGGCCGGCTTTTGGTGGCCGACACCCACAATCACCGCATCACCATCTATGAACTCGACGGTGCCACGGGCACATTGGTGGGCGAGTTGTCGGAGCGCATTCGCAAACCCGAGGGCGTGCTAGCCGGCCCCGGAGGCCGCATTTACGCCACGGGCGCCGGTTCCAACAACCTCTTGATTTATCTAGGCGGTGAGCTGGTGAAGGAAACCGTCGGCCTATCGTCGCCCCACGATGTGGAATTCGCTCCCGACGGCGATCTGTGGGTCGCCGACGCCGCCAACGACCGGCTGGTCCGGATGAGCCCGGAACTCGAAATCAAGACCGTTCTCCAGGGGACGCCCTACGATTTCAGCGGCCCACGCTATCTTGACGTGGCTCCGGATGGCACCCTAGTGGTCGCCGACAAGTACACCCACAGCATCAAGATCATCGCCGAAGGCGGCACGCTGCTGGGCGTCATCGGCGACGGCTCGCGCGGCGAGGGACCCGGCACATTCACGACCCCCGAAGGGGTCGAACTAGGCGATGGCGTGGCCTGGATCGCCGACAGCGGCAACGACCGCATCGTCAAATACCGCTTGTCCTGGGACTAGTGGTGTATAATCCGACGGTATCCAGCCAAGCGGTGAAAAAGCGTGTTCCGGCTTTCTCTAGATTGGGACCGAAGGTGGCCGTCTCCGAACGCAGTTGGGGCACGTTCACGCCGCCTGTCTGTTCGATTTCGAGGGTGTGACCCACCAGCCAGGGCTCGATCCCCCGCGTGCCGGCTTCGGCGTGGAACTGCAGGGCGAGGCACCTGTCGCCGATCTGGAACGCCTGGTTCCGGCAGGCGGCGGTACTGGCCAGCGATGGAATGTTGCCGGGCAGGTCGCAAACCTCTCCGTGCCAATGCAAGACGGACACGTCGCGAAGGTGCGCGAGCGGCGAGGCGAGCCCCTCTTCGGTCAGTTCCAGCGGTGCCCAGCCGATCTCTTTCTCGCGACCGGGTTGGACGGTACCGCCCGCCGCCCTGGCAATGATCTGCGCCCCCAGGCAAAGCCCAAGGAGCGGCGTGCCGTGGGCGATCCGGTGCTCCGCCAATACAATCTCCTTATCGAGAAACGGATAGTCTTGCGCGTTATTAACGCTTATGGGACCGCCGAGCAGGACCACGAGATCGGCATCGGCGGCCGCGTCGACATCCGTCTCCCACGCCTCGTAATACTCGATATCGAATCCACGGGCCTCGAGCAATGGCTCCAGCAGGCCGAGATCCTCGAAGTGTACATGACGGATGACGGATGCGTGTCGGTTCATGATCGTGGTTCCCCAATGCCACGAGCTGACTGGCGGCGGCGCGATGCCGCCGCCAGCGGCTCGGTTACATGCTTCCCTTCACATCGGCGAGCGAAGCGCCCAAATT
>JGI12210J13797_11738921_pt1 | contig 13538 bp, 11 predicted proteins | sample ElkSlonscriptome_3_FD_13797 | JGI IMG/M metagenome (IMG submission 13797)
GGCAAGACCGACCGGACTGATCCACAGCGTCGCCAGGACGCCGGCGGACAAGTCCCCCTCGTTCCTCGCCGAGACATAGCCTGCAAGATACGGACCCAAGGCGAGCCCGACGAGCGTGGTAGCAAGAAAGAAAGTCGCAGTTGCCGTGCCTCGCATCCTTGGAAGGACCAGCGATTGGCTGGTCGCTGCAGCGGCTCCCAGCGCGGACGCGGCCAGCGCGCTGACCACGATATTTAGCACGACGAACAAGGTCCAGCTTGCCGTCGTGTATTGCAGCACGGCGAACGGCAAGGGGCTCAACAGTCCGAAGATGATCACCCATACCCGCCCCGCAGCAAATCGCCCGAGCAACGCATCTGCAAGACGGCCTCCAAGGATCACCCCGAGAAAGCCTCCCATTGCTCCTCCGCCGCCGAGCAGAAAGCCGAGTTCGGACTTCGAAACATCGACAAACGTACGCTCCGCATAGGGCGCGCCCCAATACGACGCCGAATAGGCCATGAAGGCCACGGTCCCATAGCCGAGGACCGTACAAAGGAAGGCTGGCGACCCCCAGGTAAGTGCGAAGGTAGGGTAGTCTCGGACACGGAGGGCGCTAGCCCAGCAGAAAACCGCGTAATAGCCGACAGCGAGCAGCAGCCATTGGTCCGTGGCAATTGGCAATTGCATACCCAGTGCGGAGCCGAGCGCTGCAACGATAGCCCCTTCGCCCGAATCGAGAGCAACGGTCAGGAGATGCGCAGCGGAGAGCGCGGCGACGAAAACAGCAATGTTGAGGAGAAGGCTTTTCCATCCTCGGGCGGCAGCTCCAAAAAACGTGAAGCCCGGAATGATCGTGTAGAGTTCAAGCACGAAGCCGCGGAAGGGATGGGGATCTTCCGGGGTGGTCAAGCCGTCGATGGCTCCGCGGACTGGCTCCCTCAGCGTCGCAACCCATAGCGCGAGCAAAAGACCGGGCAAACCGACCGCAACGAAGGCGGCCTGCCAACCGGCAAGCCCCAGGACGGGGTCGCCGGACGGGAAAGCCCGGTTCCATCCATCGACGATGAATCCTCCGATTGCGAGCGAAACCCCACCACCGATATAAAGGCCTGAGCTATAGATCGCGAGCGCTGTCGCGCGCAGACGGGCGGGAAACCAATCCGATATGAGGGAATAGGCTGATGGGCTGGCCGTCGCCTCGCCGACTCCGACTCCGATCCTCGCGACCGAAAGGGTCGACGCATCTCTTGCAAAGCCCGAAAGCGCCGTCATCGCTGACCACAGGGTGAGTCCCAAGGTCATGAGGCGCACGCGCTTCCAGCTATCGGCTAACCTGCCGAGCGGAATGCCGAACAAAGCATAGAAGATCGCAAAGGCGGTCCCGTAAAGAAATCCGAGATAGGCGTCGTCGACGCCGAGATCACGCTTGATGTCGTTCGCGAGGATCGAGAGGATCTGGCGATCGATGAAATTCAGTACATAGATGAGAACGAGCACGCTCAACGCGTACCAGCTGTATGCAGGCACACGCTCGCTGGCCGCGCCTTGCTGGCCCTTCGTTTCTTCGCTCAAATGACGATCCCCTCGACCTTTATCGTTCTAGCCGGCAATTGGTCGCCCGTGCCTGATCATGTCGCATAGCGCGTGCTATCGACTAATCCAGCCTCGGCAAATCCCTTTTTCCGCAGACGGCAGGAATCGCACGAACCGCAGGCCAAGCCATCATCGGTCGGATCGTAGCACGACCAGCTCCAAGCCGGGTCGAGATCCAGCCGGACGCACTCGCGCGCTATATCCGCCTTTGTCATGTGCTGCAAAGGAGCGTGGACAGCAAATCCTCTTCCCTCGACGCCAGCCTTCGTGCCCAGGGTCGCTGCCGCGGTGAAAGCGGAGATGAATTCGGGTCGACAATCCGGATACCCCGAATAGTCGAGCGCGTTCACGCCGATGAATAGATCGCTTGATCCGCGTGCCTCGGCAAACGCAGCGGTCAAGGCTAGAAAAACGAGATTGCGTGCAGGAACGTAGGTCACTGGAATGTCAGTGCCTACCCCTCCCTTCGGTACATCGATCGAATCGGTCAAGGCAGACCCCCCGAACTTGCGCAAGTCCAGCTGAATCTCAACTTGATCCGTCAATCGGAGCCGCTTCGTTATTTCCCGTGCGGATTCCAGCTCAAGACGATGGCGTTGGCCGTAATCCACCGTAAGAGCGTGAACGGAGAAACCGCGCTCACGGGCGATCGCGGCAGTGACCATCGAGTCCAGCCCGCCCGACAGCAGTAGAACCGCGCTACGCTCTTCGTCATCACCTTGCCGGATCGTCATCGGTCCGCTCTAGCCATCGCCGCAAGCGGGCGGAAGGCGCTTCCGCGGATTTTCAGCAAGGGCCCGTCCGGCGCGCCTCGGCGGCGAATTCGAACGGAAGACCGGACGCGATGCCCTGGCTCTCGATCTGCACCAGGCTGTTGGTTTCGCGCCTGATATTGGTCCGGCCGTAGCCGTTGCCGGGGCAAGTGTACTGGATCGTCACTTTCGAAGGCTCGTCCTCGACCACGAAGCGGCTGCAATCGGGGTCGTTGTGCCGCAACTGAATGAGCTCCTCTCCGCTGCGCACGCAGATCTTGCGTTCTGGCGAGCCATCGCGATGCTTCAACGTCCATTCCCCCTTGGCGAGGCCATTGAGCATGGCGAGGCCATCTCCTTGCGCTGCCGCAGGGATCACAAGGCCAAGCACTAGCGCGCTAAAGAAGAGGGTCCGGAGCCCCGGTCCTGAAGATTGTCGCAGTCTCATTTTCTCGCTTTCGCGCAAAGAAGGCATGCTCACTTGCACATACGTGGCAGCGAACGACTACCCGTTCTGAAATAGCGATGACTTGTTAAAGTTCAATTTCGAACTCGCGTGAGCAAAATGCGCAGTCGACCACGATCCTGCCAGCCTCATCCTGCATTTCGCGCTGTTGGTCCGCCGGAAATCGGGCAATCACAGAGGCATAGTACTCTGCACTGCAGCGACAGCCTCGTGCCAGATCGGCACCCGGCTGGACCCGTATTTCGTCATCTTCGCTGAACAATCGCCAGGCGATTGCTTCCATCGAAAGGTTCGGATCGAGCAGTTCTTCGTGACTGATGGTCGTAGCCAGGGCCGAAACATGTTCCCAATCGGGATGATCCATCCTGACATGCAGCCTTTCGCGGCCTTCCTCTCCATCTGGCAGGTGCTGTACCAGAAGGCCGGCCGCCGCCCTGCCCTCCACGCCTGACCGGCTGGCGACCCGGATGAGCGTCGGAACTTGTTCGGATTGGCTGAAATAGGTCTCGCAAGCCTCCGCCAGCGTATCGCCTTCCAGCGGAACGATCCCCTGGTAACGCTGCCCCGCTCCGGTCTCGAAAGTGATTGCAAGATAGCCTTGCCCGAACAGCGCCGAGAGGCCGGGATTGGCTCCAAGACGGGCCAACGCCGCTTCGTCGAAATCAGCATAGCCGCGCATCGATCCGCCGCGGTAATCGCAAACCAGCAGCGAAACGACGCCGGCCTGCGTCTGGGCCTGCATGGTGAGTTGCCCGCTTTCCTCTTTCAACAGACTCCCCATCAAGGCGCCCAGCACGAGCGCTTCACTCAGCAGATGTGTGATCGGCGGCGGATAGTCATGGGCCGAAAGCACCTCGTTCACCACGCGATCGAGGCGCGCGACGCGGCCGCGCGCGTTGCGACCGGGCAGGGTGAAACCGAGCAGCTTGTCGGAATAGGTTTCCGGCATTTCGGAAGTCGATCTGGCATGTTTCATGGGGAAGATATGGGGGGTATGGGGGCTCGCGATAAGACCCTGTGTTGGCTCGGGCGGCCGTGCCTACAATGAGGCACCTTCGCCGAGCAGACCGAAGTTCCAGAGCAGAATGGACTTCTGAGCGTGGATCCGGTTTTCCGCCTCTTGGAAGACCACCGACTGGGAACTTTCGAAGACCTCTTCAGTGACCTCCTCTCCGATGTGCGCAGGAAGGCAATGGAGAAAGATCGCCTCCGGCTTCGCCGCCCGCATCAGGTCCGCATCGACACGGAATGGCTCCATCGCGGCACGCTTTTCCACGGCATCCGTCTGCCCCATCGAAATCCAGGTGTCGGTAACGATGACATCCGCGCCGCTGGCCGCAGCCCGCGCATCTTCAAACAGCGTCACCTTCGCTCCTCCGGCACGCGCGAGTTGGACGAATTCGTCATCGGCCTCATACCCCGAAGGGCAGGCAAGGCGCACGTTGAACTTCATCAATCCGGCCGCCTCGAGGATTGAGTTCAGCACGTTGTTCCCGTCTCCGAACCATGCGAGCTCCAGCCCGGGCAGCGCCTTGCCGTGCTCGATGATGGTGAGCAGGTCCGCAACGGTCTGGCACGGGTGCGACCGGTCGGTCAGGCCATTGATGACGGGAACGGTCGCGTGCCTCGCCATGGCTTCGATCTTTGCATGATCGTCAGTACGCAGCATGATCGCATCGACCATCCGGCTGAGCACTCGTGCAGTATCGGCGATCGTCTCGCCGCGCCCGAGCTGGCTCGATCCGGCATCGAGCATCAGCACCGTTCCGCCCAGCTGGCGCATGGCGATGTCGAAGCTCACTCTCGTTCGTGTCGAGTTCTTCTCGAACACCATAGCAAGAACGCGGCCGTCGAGCGGCCGGTCGGCATCGGGGCGTCCCTTCGGCCAATCCTCGCGCGCCGCCTTGCGGTCGATCGCATCATTGATCATCGCGGCGATGGCATGCGCGCCGGCATCTGCGAGATCGATGAAATGGCGCACCCCATCGTTATCGCTCATCACGCTGGCTCGGGTATCTTGTAGCTGGCCGCGCCTGCGGAAAGCTTGTCGAAGAATTCGTCTATCTCGGCATCGCCGATCACCAGCGGGGGGATGATCCGAACGGTGTTGTCGCCCGCGGCCACGGTAAGCAGCTGGTGATGGTCGCGCAGGTGAACGAAAAAGGGCCGGCTCTCGACCTTCATCTTGAGCCCGAGCATCAGCCCCTTGCCGCGAACTCCTTCGAACAGTTCCGGGTAATTGCCGATGAACTGCTCGAGCCGCGTACGCAGGCGCTCGCCTTTCTCGCGGACCTCGGCGAGAAATTCCTCGTTCGCAACCGCCTCCATGACCGCGCTGCCAGCAGCCATGGCGAGCGGATTACCGCCATACGTGGAGCCATGCGTACCGAAGGTCATGCCGCGCGCCGCCTTCTCTGTCGCAAGGCAGGCGCCGATCGGGAAGCCTCCGCCCAACCCCTTGGCCGTCGCGACGATGTCGGGCTTTATCCCGTAATGCTCATAGGCATAGAGTCTGCCCGTGCGTGCGACGCCGCATTGCACCTCATCCAGCACCAGCATGAGATCGAGTTCGTCGGCAAGCGCGCGCAGGCCTTGCATGAATTCAGGCGAGGCCGGGCGTATCCCACCCTCACCCTGAATCGGTTCGACCAGGAAGCCTGCGGTTTTCGGACCGATCAGAGACTTGGCCGATTCGAGGTCGTCGAATTCGGCATATTTGAATCCTTCGAGCATCGGCGAGAAGCCATGATGCATCTTCGTCTGATTCGAGGCGCTGATCGTCGCCATAGTGCGCCCGTGAAAGGCATTGGCGAAGGTGATCAGCTCAAACCGCCCGGAATCGCCGAGATCGCCGGCATTCTGGTGATAGGCTCGCGCGCACTTGATCGAAGTCTCGACCGCTTCGGCACCCGAATTGGTAAAGAACACTGTGTCCGCGAACGTATTGTCGACCAGCGTCTGGGCGAGCTTCTCGCCCTGCGGGCTGCCATAGAGGTTCGAGACATGCATCAGGGTTTCGGCCTGCTTCTGGATCGCGCCAATCAGACCGGCATGGGAATGGCCGAGCAGGTTGACCGCGATCCCGCTTGCGAAATCGAGATACCGCGTCCCGCCCTCGTCGATCAGGTGGCAGTGCTCCCCGCGCACGGGCCGCACGCCGCAGCGCGGATAGACAGGCATGAGAGGAGTGATCGACATTCGCTTTATCCTGGTTTCCGTGAAGCCCGGCGCTTGCGCGTCGCCGTGCCGGGCCAAAAAACAAACGGCGGCCCCTGTTGGGAACCGCCGCTCATTCAGTAAATCGGCCGCAGGGCAAGGTCAAACAAGACCCGCCACGAGGGCTATTATCAGCCCTGGACGGGGACGAGGTTGACGGCGGAATGCTTTCCGCGCCGATCGACCTCGAGGTCGAACTCGTAACGCTCGCCCTCATTGATCGCCGAAAGTCCTGACCGCTCCACTGCGCTGATATGTACGAAGGCATCGGGCTGCCCGTCATCGCGCACGAGGAAGCCGAAGCCCTTCATCGTATTGAAGAACTTGACCGTGCCGGTCGCCTTCTCTCCAGTCAGCTCGCGCTTGGGCGGGCCGCTCTGCTGGGGAGCGATGACCTCGCCCACGACCTGCAGGTCCTGAGCCGAGACCTTTCCGCCACGATCGACGAGATTGAATTCGAGCTCCTGGCCCTCGGCAAGTCCTTCAAGACCAGCGCGTTCGACCGCGCTGATGTGGACGAAGACGTCTTCGCCGCCGCCTTCCTGCTGGATGAAACCGAAGCCTTTCTGGCCATTGAAGAACTTGACGGTGCCCTTGCCCGTGCCGACGACCTGCGCGGGCATGCCGCGGAAACCTCCGCCGGCGCCTGGGCCACCGCCACCACTGCGAGGTCCGCGCGGACCACCGCCACCGCCGCCACCGAAGCGGTCGCCGCCGCCCCGGTCGCCGCCCCGGTCGCCGCCGAAGCGATCGCCGCCCCGGTCATTCCCGTAATCGGAAGGAGGGGGAAATCCGTCCATGCCGCCGCCGAAGGGATCGAAACTGTCTTCGCCGATTCCGTCGCGCTTGTCCCGCCCGCGGCGACGTCCTCTATCGTAACCCATAGCCCTCTACGTATCCTGTCACACTGCCCGCCCTCCGAAGCGCAGGTCGCGGGGACAGTAGCCGCGCCCGACGCTGGTGTTACCCCCGAATGGATCGAGAATCCGCACCGACTTTCCCGACTCATAGCGCACAAAGACCATCTTTGCGAACGAATTAACCCAAGGCCCCTACCCTTGCGCAAAATTACGACATTTTCGAACCTCGGGGCTCGCGGCATCGGCCGGCTTGCACCGACGGTCGCGTTTCGGCATGAGCCCGGCAATGGCTGAACTGGCCCGGAGGGACCCGACGATGAGCGAATTCCGCACGCTTTCCGAAACCATGCTGGCAAGCCCTCAGATCGGGCCGGATGACATCGCCGCGGCGAAGGAGGCGGGTGTCGCGCTGATCGTGAACAATCGCCCCGACGGCGAAGACCCAGACGCGCCGCAAGGCGAGGAGATCGCTGCGGCGGCGAGCGCAGCGGGCCTTGATTACCGCCCGATTCCGATCGGGCATGCGGGCTTTTCGGAGGTGCAGGTAGCCGAGATGATCGAGGCGCTAGAGGAGGCGGACGGCAAGGTGCTCGCCTATTGTCGATCGGGCACGCGGTCGACCTTCCTTTGGGCGCTCGCCCAAGCGAAGAGCGGCGCTGCAAGCCCGGACGCGATCGCCTCCGCCGCGATGTTGGCAGGCTACGATGTCAGCCCGATTCGCCCGATGATCGACATGCTCGCCGCCCGCTGACGGACCTCACCTGCGATAATCGAGCGGCGGGTCACGATCGCCGAGTAGCGAGCGATATTCGTAATCTGTCCCACGCGCCGCATCGAATTCGGCCCTTGCCGATTCGCGCAGGCTTTCATCGGTGAAAAGCTCGACCGCCATCAGCGTCATCGCCTTGGCCGCAACCTGCGTGCCCTTGACGCCGATCGAATGGCCGCTCGCCGCCACCGCCTGCCAGCTATGCGCGCTCGTCCCTGGAACCCATGTGGCGGTGCGCACGCCGACGGTCGGCGTGGCCCAGGAGACGTCGCCCACATCGGTCGATCCATAGCCGAGGCTCTTGCCATACGGCTGCACTTCGCCCGCGCTTTCGAGCGGCAGCGCCGCCTCGCCAAGCGATTCGCGGACCGCTTCGGCCCACGCGCGCTCCTCGGCGGTGTAGGTCACGCCCCCGACCTCGCGCAGCTTTGCGTCCATCACCCGCGCCAGCGTTTCGTTGACCAGCAGCGGGTTGTTGCCGTGAATCACCTCCCACTCGACCGTGGTTCCGGTGCCCATTGCGCCGCCGCGTGCGGCGTTCCCGAGCCTCTCCCAGATCGCTTCGACCCCTTCCGGCTGGGGCGCGCGAACATAGTAGAACACCTCGGCGAAATCCGGCACGACGTTGGGCGCGTTGCCGCCGCTGGTGATGACGTAGTGCATGCGCGCGTCCTGATCCATGTGCTCGTGCAGCATGTTCGCCATCATGTTCATGGCCTCCACCCCGTCGAGCGCCGAGCGCCCGCGTTCGGGCGCGCCTGCGGCGTGGGCGGAAAGGCCGGAGAAGCGGAACTTGGCCGAGCGGTTGGCGAGGCTGGTGCGCGCGGCGGCGGTGTTCTCGTCATCGCCGTGCCAATGGATTGCGATGTCGACATCGTCGAACATGCCGGCGCGGGTCATGTAGACCTTGCCCGAACCGCCCTCTTCGGCGGGCGTGCCGTAAAGCCGGATGCGGCCCGGCGTCCCTGTCTTCTCCAGCCAGTTCTTCACCGCGATCGCCGCCGTGAGCGAGCCCGCGCCGAACAGGTTGTGCCCGCACGCGTGGCCGGCATGCTTGCCCTCGATCGGATCACGCAGCGGGCTCGCCGACTGGTTGATGCCGGGCAATGCGTCCATTTCGGCGAGAATCGCGATTACCGGCCCACCCTCGCCCCATTCCGCGACAAAGGCGGTCGGAATGTCGGCGATCCCCGCCTCGATCCGGAAACCCTCTGCGGCCAGTTCCTCCTGCAACAGCCCGGTCGATTGCGTTTCGAGGTAGCCGACCTCGGCAAAGTCCCACAACGCCTTCGCAACCCGCGCCGTGCGGTCCTTCTCGGCCTCCACCAGTTCGATGGGGTCGGGCACGGTCATTGGCGCTGCACTGTCCGCGGCCAGCGGCGTGTGCGACAGGGCCAGCGCGGCGAGCGCTGTAGTGGCTAAGATGGCGACCGGCAGTCTCATGGCAAATCTCCTCGCTGTGCTGCTTGCCGCAGAGCGCGGCGCGTGCCAAGCGCTCGGTCGAGATTTCGCCCATGGATGTTCCCCCGCTCCTGATCCAGACGCTTGGCTCGCTCGTCGCCATTCTCGTGCTTGCAGGGCTGGCTGCGTTGTTGAAGCTCGGCGGAGCGCCCAGGCTCGCTGGCGAGGCAGATGTGCGGCGCGCAGCAGCCGAGGTTTCCGACGGGTTCGAAGCGGTCGAGTGCGCGGCCGCCCGCGATGGTTCCGCCGCGCTCGCCTGCGATGCGGCAGGACAGAACATGCTCATCAAGCGGCACGGCAACCGCTTCGCCGGTCGCATCCTGACCGCGCAGGCAAGTGCACGGCTTCACGGCGACGCGCTCGAGGTCGATTGCGGCGAGCGGCGCTTCGGCACAGTGCTCCTTGAGCTCGACGATCCAGCTTTCTGGATTGCGAAGATCGATGCTATAGGTCGCACCTGACATGCCTGATTTCTCGCCCACCCAATACGCCGTGCCACTGTTCGTGGTCGCGGTCCTCGCCGAGATGATCTGGGCGCGCCTGAAAAGGCCCGAGGCCTATGAACCGAAGGACACGCTCGTCAGCCTCGCCTTCGGCCTCGGTTCGACCGTGGCGGGTGCGCTGCTGGGCGGTTTTGCGCTATACGTGTTCATCGAGGCCCATGAATACCGCGTCTTCGATTTCGGAGAGCAATGGTGGGCCGTGTGGTGGGCGTGGCCACTCTGTTTCGTGCTCGACGATCTCAAATACTACTGGGTCCACCGCGCCGGGCACCGCATCCGCTGGATGTGGGCGAGCCATGTGAACCACCATTCGAGCCAGCACTACAACCTTTCGACCGCGCTCAGGCAGAGCTGGACCGGGGCCTTCACCTTCGGTTTCCTGTTCGCACTCCCGCTCGTCCTGCTTGGTTTCCATCCGGCGATGATCGCGATCTGCGCGGGCTTCAACCTCGTCTATCAGTTCTGGATTCATACCGAAGCGATCGGACGCATGCCGCGCTGGTTCGAGGCGGTGATGAACACGCCGTCCCACCACCGGGTCCACCACGCGACGAACCCGCGCTATCTCGACCGCAATTATGCCGGCGTCTTCATCGTCTGGGACAGGATGTTCGGCACGTTCGAGCCCGAGCGCGACGACGAGCCGATCCGCTACGGCATCGTCAGGCAGCTCGGCAGCTTCAACCTCCTGTGGGCGGTGTTCCACGAGTGGATCGGGATGATCGGCGACATCTGGCGCGCCCCCTGGAAGCACAAGCTGTCCTATCTCCTGCGCGAGCCCGGCTGGAGCCATGACGGCAGCCGGGAGACCTCCGACATGATCAGGGATCGCTGGCTCGCGCGAACCGGGCGGATCGGTCAGGGAGTGACCTCCGGGAGACCAGTGGCGAACCGAAACCCGATTGCGGAGCGAGGCGAAGCCGCCTAGTTTTCTCCCCAGAGGAGAGAACATGGAGACTTTCGATTACATCGTCATCGGCGGTGGTAGCGGCGGCAGCGCAGTTGCCGGCCGCCTTGCCGTCGACGGAACGCGCCGCGTCTGCCTGCTCGAGGCGGGCGGGCGCAACGACAACATCTTCGTCAAGACACCGGGCTTCATGCCCTTCATCCCGCAGGCGTCGAATTATCGTTACGAGACCGTGCCGCAGAAGGGGTTGAACGGCCGAACCGGCTACCAGCCGCGTGGCAAGGGGCTTGGCGGGTCCTCCGCGATCAACGCGATGGTCTATATTCGCGGCAACAAGTGGGATTACGACAACTGGGCCGACATCGGCTGCACCGGCTGGGCCTATGACGACGTGCTGCCCTATTTCCGGCGCTCGGAATCGAACGAGCGCGGCGAGGACGATTATCATGGCGCGGGCGGCCCGCTGTTCGTGTCGGACCAGAGTTCGCCCAATCCCACTTCCGAAGCCTTCGTCGAAAGCGCTGCCGCGCTGCAATTACGCACAAACGACGATTTCAACGGCGAGCGGCAGGAAGGGTTCGGTCTCTACCAGACGACCCAGCGCGATGGCGAACGCTGGTCGGCTGCGCGTGGCTATGTCGAGCCGATCCGCCATCAGGGCAACTTCGCCATCCGCACCAACACCCTGGTCGACCGGCTTGAAATCGAGGGAGGCCGCGTCACCGGCGTCCGCGTGCGGCGCGGCGGCCGGTCGGAACTGCTCTATGCCCGGCGCGGGGTGATCCTTTCGGCAGGAGCATTCAATTCGCCGCAGATCCTCATGCTGTCAGGGATCGGCCCTGCCGATCACCTGAAACGGCACGGGATCGAAGTCGTGCTCGACCGGCCGGAAGTCGGCTCCAACCTGCAGGACCATATCGATTACGTCTCCGGCTGGGAGACCGAAAGCGACGTTCCGCTCGGCGGCAGCCTAAAGGGCACGCTCAAGATGCTGGGCGCAATGGTCGAGCATCGCCGCAGGCGCACCGGGGCGATGACGACATGCTATGCCGAGGCAGGCGGATTCTGGACCGTGATGCCCGGCAGCCCGGCCCCGGATGTGCAGTGGCATTTCGTTCCCGCCGTGCTCGAGGATCACGGGCGCGAGAAAGTGAAGGAGCACGGCTTTTCCCTCCATGCCTGCGTGCTGCGACCGGAAAGCCGGGGCACGGTTCGGCTCGGATCGAAGGACAGCGCGGCTGCGCCGGTGATCGACCCCAATTTCCTCGACGACGAGCGCGACATGGCCGTGCTGCGCGCGGGCGTCCGTCTCTCGCATCGCATCGCCGGGGCCCCGCCGCTGACCGATTACGGTCCGCGCGACCGGCATCCGGTCGATCTGGAGAACGACGCTGCGCTCGACGCGCTGATCCGCGACCGTGCGGACACGGTCTATCATCCGGTCGGCACCTGCCGCATGGGCTCGGACGCGGACGCCATCGTGGACCCGACACTCAAGCTCAATGGCCTAGACGGGCTGTGGATCGCGGATGCCAGCATCATGCCCAGGATCGTGAGCGGCAACACCAACGCGCCGTCGATCATGATCGGGGAACGCTGCGCCGATTTCATCAAGGCCGCCGAAGCCGCCTGATCTCTGCAGGACATGGATGAAAAGAGGGCCGGAAGCGGGTTATCCGCTTCCGGCCCTTTTCAGTCGTTCGTTCGCAGGAGGAACGAGGGGAGGCGGGGAAGGGAGAGAGGAGAGAGACCTCCCCCGCCAAGCTGGTGGGACGCCGCGCCTAGTTGTAGGCGCGCTCGCCGTGTTCGGTGATGTCGAGGCCGTCGACCTCATGTTCTTCGGAAACCCTGAGCCCGATGGTCGCCTTCACCGCGAAACCGGCGATCAGCGTGCCGAGCGTGGCCCAGACGATGGTGACGAGGACGCTCCAGACCTGGATGCCGAGCTGTTCGCCGAGTGGAACCGAACCATCGCCGGGACCGCCGAGGAAGGGCTGGTAGACAACCGCCGTCCCGATCGCGCCGACGATGCCGCCCACGCCGTGGATGCCGAAAGCGTCGAGTGCGTCGTCATAGCCGAGCTTGGCCTTCACGCTGGCTACGAAGACGTAGCACACCGCAGAGGACACGATGCCGAGCAGGATCGCGCCGAACGGCCCGGAATTGCCCGCCGCCGGGGTGACCGCGACGAGCCCGGCGATCACGCCCGAGCAGAAACCCAGCGCCGAACCCTTGTGGCCCGCGGCACGCTCGATCACCATCCAGGCAAGCGCGCCTGCCGCAGTCGCGACGAAGGTGTTGATCATGGCGAGGCCCGCCGAACCGTCGGCCTCCAGCGCAGAGCCCGCGTTGAAGCCGAACCAACCCACCCACAGGAGCCCCGTGCCGACCATGGTCAGCGTCATGCTGTGCGGCGGCATCGGCTCGGCCGGCCAGCCGCGACGCTTGCCGAGGAGATAGGCCAGGACGAGGCCCGAGACGCCAGCATTGATGTGCACCACCGTGCCGCCCGCGAAATCGAGCGCGCCGTCCTCGAACAGAAGACCGCCGCCGGCCCAGACCATGTGTGCGATCGGGAAATAGACGATCGTCAGCCAGATCGGCACGAACAGCATCACGGCGGAGAACTTCATCCGCTCCGCTGTGGCGCCAAGGATCAGCGCGGCGGTGATCGCGGCGAAGGTCATCTGGAAGCTGATGAAGACATACTTGCTGATGACCTCCTCGGTGAAGGTCGCCGCCGTGCTCGAGGCATCGGTCCCGGCGAGGAAGTAGCTCCCTCCGCTGATGAACAGGCCGATTGTGCCTTCGTATACGGTGTCGCCGAAAGCGAGGCTGTAGCCCCACATCACCCAGATGATCATGGCGAGCGAGGCCGTCGCGCCGATCTGGGTCATGGTCGAAAGCATGTTCTTCTGCCGGGTGAGCCCGCCGTAGAACAGCGCGAGGCCCGGCAGGATCATCAGCAGGACCAGCACGGTAGCCGTCATCATCCAGGCGTTGTTGCCCGGGTTCGGCACCGCAGGAGC
>JGI12210J13797_10948617_pt1 | contig 13533 bp, 13 predicted proteins | sample ElkSlonscriptome_3_FD_13797 | JGI IMG/M metagenome (IMG submission 13797)
GAAAATTTATGGTGTCATTTAATTCCAGCCCGGATTGAGTGATGATTGCAGGCCGGGGCTCGGAGGTTTGCAGTCCGCTACACATATGGCTTGCGCGGAACAGGCGGTTGTGGTACATATTATCGATTATGAAACAGTATGTTATCGATGAATTACGCTATGCGGATTATGAAAAGCTGAGAGACTATCTGGAAGCCCATTTCGGCGGTTCCGCCATGGCTCAGCTGTATTGGATTCCGGTGGACGAGGCGCTTCTGGATGAGGTCCAAAAAGCCCATACGGAGTGTCATCCGCTCTGCTTCGCCATTGAGCTGGAGGAGAGTCGAATGTCCATGGAGCTTCTGGTGCGGACCCGCAACCGCATGCGGTGCGACTGCATTCGGTATGCGAATACAGAGCAGCGGAACTGGCTGATCGATTGTCTGGATGCGATTTTCGAGAAGCTGGACATCAAAACCTGACGGTCGGTGAAGACAATGAATGCGGAGATGCTGAAGATAATCCCCCTGGGCGGCCTGGGTGAAATCGGCCTGAACATGATGGTGGTCCAATACGGCGATGACCTGGTGGTGATCGATTCCGGGCTGATGTTTCCGGAGGATTATATGCTGGGGGTGGATCTGGTCATTCCCGATTTCGACTATATTCGCCTGAACAAATCCAAGCTCAGGGCCGTCTTTTTGACCCACGCCCATGAAGACCATATCGGCGCCCTGCCGTATCTGCTTCGGGAGGTCGGCGTACCGGTCTACGGCACCCCGTTTACCTTGGGGGTGGTTCGAAACAAGCTGGAGGAATACGATCTGCTCAGCCCGGCGGTGTTTCGGGAATACCCTGAGGGGCGGCCGGTATCGATCGGTCCCTTCGAAATCGAAGCGGTTCGGGTGGCCCACAGCGTGGTGGACGGGGTCGGTCTGGCGGTTCGAACCCCTGCCGGACTGGTGGTCCATACGGGCGACTTCAAGATCAGCCATACCTCGGTGGACGGCATGCTCACCGATGTCAATCGGTTCGCCCGGTGCGGTGAAGAAGGGGTGCTGGCCCTGATGTCGGATTCCACCAATGTGGAAAAGCCGGGGTATACCACCTCCGACCGGGATATCGGAGAGACCCTGCGCCGGATCGCCATGAAGAGCACCGGCCGAATCATCGTGGCCCTGTTCGCCTCCAGTATTCCCAGAATTCAGCAGATCATCGACATCGCCCTGGAAAAGGGGAGCCGCATCGCCCTCAACGGCCGAAGCATCGAATCCTCGTGCAGGATCGCCAAAGAGCTCGGGTATCTGCGACTTCCCGAAGAGATGGAAATCGACATCGCCCGGATTCACGATCTTTCGGATGTTTTCATCATCACCACCGGAAGCCAGGGAGAACCGATGTCCGCTTTGGCGCGGATGGCCTCCGGCATTCACAAGCAGATTCGGATTCGAAAAGGCGACACCGTCATCCTCTCCTCCAAGTTCATCCCCGGCAATGAAAAGGCCATCGCCAAGATCATCAACGATCTGTATCGACGGGGGGCGGAGGTGATCTATGAAAAGATATCCGCGATTCATGTCTCCGGCCACGCCTTTCAGGAAGAGCTGAAGCTGATGATCCAACTGACCCGACCCGAGTACTTCATACCGATTCACGGGGAATACCGCCACCTGGTTCACCACGCCCGGTTGGCCGCGTCGGTGGGGGTCTCCCCGGAAAAGGTGTTGCTGGCGGAAAACGGGCAGGTGATCGAATTCGACAAATCCGGCGGGCGGATCGGCGAGAGCGTGCCCACGGGCCGGATTCTGGTAGACGGCAAAGGCATCGGGGATGTGGGCCGAAGCCTGCTCAAGGAGCGGCGGGTGCTTTCCGAAGACGGATTCGTGGCGGTCACCCTGGCGTTTGATGAGGAGACCGGCATCGTCGTCTTCGGGCCGGAGATCACCTCCCGGGGGTTCGTGTTCGAACACGAGACCGGTCACCTGCTGGATGATGCCATCTGCGTCATTCTGGAGGCGATCGAGGATGTGGGGCCGGACCAGCCCGACCGGATTCAGAAAATCCGTTCGCGGATTCAGGGGGACCTGCGACGGTATTTCACCTTTACCATCAAACGCCGGCCTTTGATCCTTCCCTTTATTCTGGAAGTCTGATCCGCTTCGACCTTTTCTCGAAAAATAGACTCATTATGGCTCGAAAATCTCAAAAGAACGGAAAGCAGCCCGCCAACCCCAAGGAGCGCCGCATCTACAGGGAGATCATCGGCATTTTTCTTTTTTTTCTGGTGGTGTTTACCCTCTCCAGTCTGCTTTCCTTTCGAACCACCGATCCTTCTTTTTTCAATGCGGCCCCCCACCGGGATATTCATAATCTCTTCGGCCTGATCGGGGCCTACACGGCCGGTTTGCTGATTCATCTGGTGGGGGTGGGCGCCTTCTGGATTCCGGTTCTGATGCTGCTTCTCAGTTTTCAGCTGTTCGGAAATATTTCGAGAAAAGCGGTAGCGACCCGGTTGTTGGGCGGGGCGGTTCTGATGGTCGGAACCGCCGTTTTCTTCGCCCTCTGGCGGGATCACTACCTGATCTTCGGGGGGCGGTTTTCCGCGGGCGGTCTGATCGGCGAGTCCCTGAAAACCGGAATGGTCCGGTATTCCAACCATATCGGCAGCGCCATTATTCTGGTCTTGATGTTGACGGTGGGATTCATTCTGGCCACCGGGTTGTCGCTGACCGCCTCGGCGGCCTACCTGGGCAAACTCGGCCTGGCGGGTTTGAACCGTGGTCTGCGAGGCGGGGGCGCCGGGCTGAAGCGGGGCGCCGGCGGCACCTTGACCCTGTGGCGGACCTGGCGGGAACGGCGGGCCGAGGCCAAAAAAGCCCGGGCCGCATCCAAAAAGTGGACCGTCAACCAGGATGCGGTCGGATCGAAACTATCGAAATCCAAGAAAAAGAAGAAAGCCCCGGCCATTCTCACCCCCCGGTCGGCGGAAAGGGACACCCGGTCCAAATCGGATGCTAAAAGGGAAAAATCAGAGCAACTGGTGCTGCCGCTCTCTGATAAATCGGGGTTTCACCTGCCGCCGCTCACTTTTCTGGACAGCCCCAAGGGGCGGCCCGCCTCCGTGGATCGAAATTTTCTGCTGGAACAGGCGAAGTTGCTGGAGCAGAAGCTGTCCGATTTCGGGGTGAAGGGGGAAGTCGAGGATGTCATCCCCGGGCCGGTGATCACCACCTTTGAATATAAACCGGCCGCCGGGGTGAAGATCAACCGGGTGGCCAATCTCAGCGATGACCTGGCCCTGGCCCTCAAGGCCATGAGCGTCCGCATTGTCGCACCGATACCGGGCAAGGCGGTGATCGGAATCGAGATCCCCAATACGGAACGGGAGACGGTCCGGCTTCGGGAACTGGTGTCCACCGATGAATTCCGAAACTCCCCATCGAAAATGACCATCGGCCTGGGCAAGGATATCGTGGGAAATCCGGTGGTGGCCCAGTTGGACAAGATGCCGCACCTGCTGATCGCCGGCGCCACCGGCACCGGNAAGAGCGTTTTTCTCAATTCATTGATTTGCAGCATNCTGTATAAGGCCACCCCGGAAGAGGTCAAGCTGATCATGGTGGACCCCAAACGGATCGAGCTGTCCGAATACGACGGCATTCCGCACCTGATCTCTCCGGTGGTGACCGACGTGAAAAAGGCGACCAACGCCCTGTTCTGGGCGGTGAACGAGATGGAGCGGCGGTATGAGCTGCTCTCCGAAAACCGGGTCCGGAACATCACCCAATTCAATCGCAAGGTGAGGCGGGAAAGCGGGAAAGAGCAGAAAACGGAAGACGGCGAGGTCATCGCCCCCCTGGAATCGCTGCCCTATGTGGTGGTGATTATCGATGAACTGGCCGACCTGATGCTGGTGGCCTCCCGGGATGTGGAGGTCTCCTTGATGCGGCTGGCCCAGATGGCCCGGGCCGCCGGCATTCATCTGATTCTGGCCACCCAGCGGCCCTCGGTGGATGTGCTCACCGGAATCATCAAGGCCAATTTTCCCACCCGGCTCACCTTCAAGGTCTCCTCCAAAACCGATTCCCGGACCATTATCGACACCAACGGCGCCGAAACCCTCCTGGGAGAAGGGGATATGCTCTACCTGCCTCCGGGAACCGCCAAACTTCAGCGAATTCACGGCGCCTACATCTCCGAGGAAGAGCTGGTTCAGATCACCGAATTTCTTAAGCAGCAGAAGGAACCCGAATACGACGATTCGGTGGTGGAGGCCCCGGTTCAGGAAAAGACCGCGGGTGAAGAAGAAGACTATGATGAGCGCTACGACGATGCCGTGGCCTTGGTGACCCAGTCCGGACAGGCCTCCATTTCCATGGTGCAGCGGCATCTGCGCATCGGATACAACCGGGCCGCCCGAATCATCGAGGTCATGGAGCGGGAAGGCGTCGTCGGTCCGTCCGACGGGGCCAAACCCCGGGAGGTGCTGGTGGCCGGGTATGACGACATCCCCTTGCGAGGCGGGCGTTGACTCAGTGTCATTCTGAAGCGGGAGGGCTTGAATCTGAAATGGAAGGGATTGAAGCCGGTATTGCCGACTTGGATATCAATGCCGACCTTCTGAATCAGGTGAAGGGGTTTTTGGACCCCGAGGAGGGTCGAAGGCTTTATCGCATCGCCTGGGAAGCGGCTTCCCTTGGACCTTGCCTCGAAATCGGAAGCTACTGCGGTAAATCCACCCTATATCTGGGAGCCGCCTGCAAAGCCCGGGGCGGAACCCTCTTTTCCGTCGATCACCACCGCGGGTCCGAAGAACAGCAGCCCGGAGAGGCGTATTTCGACCCGGAACTGTATGATCCCGCATCCCGCCGAATCGATACCTTTCGCGCTTTTCGACAAACCCTGAAAGCCGCCGCACTGGAGAATACGGTGGTGCCGCTGGTGTGCGCATCAGAGGTGGCGGCCCGTGCCTGGGCCACCCCTTTACGTCTGGTGCTGATCGACGGCGGCCATTCCTTTTCCGCCGCATTCACCGACTACAATGCATGGGCCGGCCACCTGTCGCCCGGCGGGTATTTGCTGATTCATGATATCTTCAAACATCCCGAAGAAGGCGGTCAGGCCCCTCGCCGGGTCTATGAACTGGCCCTGGCCTCGGGCCTGTTTCGAGAATGTCCGATGACCCGCACCTTGGGGGTACTGCAACGCCGAAAACCCGGGGATGTGATTCAGGACCTCAAATAGAAACTGAGCACATTGTCAAAGGGTTGATAGTCACTGAATTCCACCCCGATTATCTGTTGGTGCACCGATTTGACCGTCGCCTTTTTTTGAACCTCCTTGCGTTTGGGATCATCCAAGCGAAACCTCAATTCCAGTTCGGCGTCCTGGAACAGATCATGGGGAAGAAAATGGATGAAGCCGACCCCGCCTAAGGAAATATTTTCGATCAATACTTCCCCTTTTTTTCCGGTGGACATATTTTTGTATTCCCCGGCCAACCGCACCGGTTTTCGATGATACCTGCGAAAATTGAGGTTCCGTCGAAAGATATGTCCGCACCGGCATCGAACCCGAATATTCAGGTTATGGTGGACGTTTTTGAATTTGGACATATCCGTGTGTTTTATGAACCCGCAGGCCGGGCAGCAGATGGCCGCCTGGTTCTGGGGGTCCACATGAACGGTCATGGAGGTATCGGGAATCATCTTTGTATCCTCTCGGTTTTTTGTGTAAACCTGTTTCATATGCTTTTCCCTCGCTGTTCTCATACACTCCCCCAAAGTCACTCTTACCTTCGTAACGATTTTCATTTGCTGATTTAAAGGGGGAAAACCCCTTCCGCCTAATTTGTCTAGAGTATCAATTTAATCCTTTTCCCGGGGTATGCAAATGCGGCCGGGAAAAATACGCCGGATGCCGACCCCTAAATAGTGTCTCAAATCGCATAACCTCTTTACAAATTACGGATATGAATGTAACGTTCTCATCTTAATTTTTTAAGGCTCGATGCGAATGACCGAGTGCGGATTCGGCGCGGATCGCAGTTTCTCAAAAGAGGAACAACGCCGAAAGGCGAATCGCTTCTATAAAGGGTATAAGGGAAAAAACTTTATGGGAACACGGAAAAGGAGAAAAGGGTAATGAATGATCAAAGCAACTGGGACTGGAGCGACGGCAAACGGCAGATCGCGGACCTCACCAAATGGAAAGGTGAGTACGAGTACATGGAAGAACCGTATGTCAGTCCCGACGGTGAGAAGATCGCCGCCATCGTGAAGCCGGATGAAATGGAATTCGGGATCTACGAGAACGGTGAAATCTGGGAAAACACTTTTGACAAGGCATGGTACCTGAGATACCTGCCGGACAATCGGTTGAGCGTCATCGTTTCGGATACCGCCGAGTGGACGCTGGCGGTGGACGGCGAACCCTGGGAAAACCGCTACGAGTTCATCTGGAACACGAAGTGGGGAAAGAACGGCCAAAACCTCGTCTGCATGGCCCAGGCCGGGGGCGAGTATTGCGTGATGATCAATGATGTCCCCTGGGAAACGGGCTATCCCTACATGACCAACATGACGATCAGCCCGGACGGGGCCAGATCAGCGGCCGTGGTTCAGAAAGTCACTTTCAGCGAGGGGGATATCTTCAAGTTTCAGGAAGGCTGTTATTCCGTCGCGGTGGACGGCCGGGTATGGGATCGGAATTTCATCAATGCGTGGGAGCCGGCCTTCAGCCCCGACGGAAAGCATGTGGCCGCCCAGGTCCGGACCAGCCTATACGATTACACCATTGCGGTGGACGGCAATCCGTGGGATGCGACCTATTCTACGGTATGGAAGCCGCAATTTTCTCCAAGTAACGGCAGCGTGACCGCCCCGGTCCGAACGGCAACCGGCTGGACCCTGGCCAAAGATGGAAATCCTTTCTGGGAAGGAAGATATGCCCAACTGTGGCATCATTGCTACAGCCCCGCCGGCGGAAAAATCGCCGCCATCGTTGCGCCGAAATATGGTCGGTGGACGGTGGCCGTAGACGATACCCCTTGGAAGGTCTCTTTCGGAGAACTGGCTACCGACCTGGTATTCAGCCCGGATGGAAAGCGCGCGGCATGTATAGGGAAGGATACCGAAAAATGGTCGTGCATGGTGGACGGCAATCATTGGGTCGGCCAGTACGATATGGCCTGGAAACCGGTTTTCAGTCCGGACAGCGAGCATGTCGCACTGAGGGTGGAAAAAGACGGCCGGTATACCTATTGGGTCGATGGAAAACCGATGAAGCAGAATTTCAAAATGGCCTGGGACCCGATCTTCAGCCCGGACGGTGAAAAGATACTGATTCGAGCCGTCGAAGAGGATGGCGATCAGGAAAAATATGTGCGAATCATTCTGCCGTTGAACCAAATACTCGGATAAAGGAGAGAAAACGCGATGCATACTTTACATAATCTCGTCAGTGGTCCCCTGGTCTGGCTTGCGTTTATCATTTTTATCGGCGGAAGCATCTATAAACTGGTCACCATGGCCAAAGAGGCCAAAAAGAAAGACCCTCTGGTCTATGAATATTGGGACGGCAATTATGCGTTTCGGTCCATTCTTCACTGGCTGACCCCCTTCGGGAGCGTCAACTGGCGGAAGAATCCGGTGCTGACGACAGTGACCTTTGCCTTCCATATCAGTCTGATCCTGGTCCCGATCTTTCTGCTGGCCCATGTACTGCTCTGGAAGGAATCCTTCGACATCAGCTGGTGGTATCTGCCGGAAGCGGCGGCCGACTGGATGACCCTGATCGTCATCTTCGCCTGCATCTTTTTCGCCGGCCGCCGAATGATCCGCAAGGACGTCAAATATCTGACATCGAGTTCCGATTACTGGATCCTGGCCATGGTGGCCGCGCCCTTTATCACCGGGTATTGGGCCCACCATTACTGGCCCATGTATCGGATCATGTACATTCTTCACATTCTTTCCGGTGAAATCATGCTGGCGGCCATCCCCTTCACCCGTTTGAGCCATATGTTGTATTTCGTGTTCACAAGGGGATACATCGGGTCCGAGTTCGGCGCCGTAAGACACGCCAGGGATTGGTAGGAAAGAATTTGCATGATGAACCCATCTCAAAGTAAAACAGGAGAAGTATAATGTCTGAACCTGCTTCCAAAATAGAGAACCAAAAAGGAATTAAAGTAATAAAGGACATGGGGCTGGATCAGGGTGTAGCCCGATTGACACCCGAGAAGATCGAAAAGGTGGTCAATGAAGTCCTGGAAAATGAAACCGGAGCTCGTCTCAAAGCTTATGTGGATTCATGCGTCCACTGTGGGCTTTGTTCGGATGCCTGCCATTACTATGTCTCCAGGCAGGACCCGATTTTTACGCCCGCCGCAAAGGTCAAGCAAACCCTCTGGGAAATCCTCGACAAAAAGGGCAAGGTTTCCCCGGAATTCATCCGGCGGGCCGCGGAAGTGGCATACACCGAGTGCAATCTTTGTCGTCGGTGCGCCATGTATTGTCCCTTCGGCATCGATGTGGCCTATATGATGCTCACCATGCGTCGAATCTGCCATAAACTCGGGGTCACCCCGCAATATATTCAGGACACGGCCCACAGCCACTCCGCTACCATGAACCAGATGTGGGTCAAGGAAGACGAATGGGTCGATACCCTTTTCTGGCAGGAAGAGGAGGCCCAGGAGGAGATTCCGAATCTTCGAATTCCGGTGGAAAAGGAGGGCGCCGATATCATGTATTCTGTGATCGGGCCCGAGCCCAAGTTCCGGGCTCAACTGATCTACCAGGCGGCGGTCATTCTCAATGCCGCCGGTGCCGATTGGACCATGCCGGCGACCCCGGGTTGGGACAACAGCGACATGGCCATGTATACCGGTGATAATGAAATGATGGCCCGGCTCAAAAAGGAACACTTCGAAACGGCCACGCGGCTGAAAGTGAAGCGGATCGTGATGGGCGAATGCGGCCATGCCTTTCGCTCGGTCTATGACATGGGGAACCGGGCTTTGGGCTGGAAAATGCCGCCGGTACCGGTCGTCCATGCGCTGGAATATTATTATGAACTGTTCCGGGCGGGTCGCATCAAAGTGGCAAAGAAATTCGAGAAACCGGTCACCCTTCATGATCCCTGCAATGTCATTCGAGGCCGGGGACTTCATGAAATGACCCGCTATGTAGTCAACAAAACCTGTGAAAATTTCATCGAAATGACCCCCAATCGTGAGCACAATTACTGTTGCTGCGCCGGCGGCGGGGTGATCAACTGCGGCCCCCCCTTCAGAGACAAACGGGTGGTGAGCAACAGCGTCAAAGCGGATCAGATCAGCGCCACCACGAAAAAGGGGGTCGAGGTCGTGATCGCGCCTTGCCATAACTGCCACGGCGGTCTGGAAGACATCATTCATCACTTTCACCTCGGGGTGGAACTCAAGTTCCTGGGCGATATCATCTATGAGGTAATGGAAAAACCCGAATAGCGGTCGATATCCTGATGGTAAAATCGATTCCCCATTCTTACACGGCTAACTTAGGAGGAATTTTCCGATGAATAAAAGGGTTTTGATGATTGGTCTCGCAGTCATGCTGGTGATGTCCGGGTTTGCGGCGATGTCCGGGTTTTCCCAGGATAATATCAATTTTGTTCGGGACAGCGCTTTCGGCGTTCGGATTCGCGGAATGGTGCCGTTTGTTCACGATGAACACAATGAAAAGGCCGGCGCCGAAGACTGCACCCTATGTCATCATGTTTACGAAGACGGCGAAAGACTTGAGTTTGAAACCTCCGAGGACCTGGAGTGCTCGGAATGCCATATGGCCGGCGGAAAGGACGAAATGGATCTCATGCGGGCCTATCATCTCAATTGCAAGGGGTGTCATGAGGAGCGAAAGGCGGGTCCGGTGATGTGCGGCGAGTGCCATCTTGAAAAGTAGGCGTTTCGCAAATACCCACTCCAAAACAATCGGCTACATCCTTTGGCTGTTCGGATTCACCGGTTCTCACCGGTTTTATTTCGGAAAACCGATATCCGGCACCCTCTATTTTTTTACTCTCGGGTTGCTGTTCATCGGCTGGATCATCGATCTGTTTCTGATTCCCGCCATGGACCGGGAAGCCGATTTGCGGTTCAGCGAAGGGCCCGTCGATTACAATATCGCCTGGGTTTTGCACACCTTTCTGGGACTCTTCGGCATCCATCGGTTTTATATGGGAAAATGGATTTCCGGAATCATTTATCTGTTGACCGCCGGATTGTTCGGAATCGGATATATTTACGATTACTGGACCCTGAATGATCAGGTCCATTTGATTAACCGATCCGCCTGAGGTCTCTTGCGGTTTTGAATGCCTTTTTTGTATGTTAAACTTCTGATGCATGGCCGAGGTCCCGCATCAAAAGGCATAGACCGTTTGTTGTTAACCTTTTATAAAAACGAGGTGTATTATGGCAAAAAAAGTGTTGGTCATCGATGATGATCCCGTCGTCGTAAAACATCTGTCCACCATCCTCAACGATCACGGATATGAAACCTGTACGGCCGGAAACGGGATTGAGGCATTGGAGGTGATGAAGCAGGAAAAACCCGATCTGGTGACGCTTGATCTGGAAATGCCGGAAGAATGGGGCACCCGCTTCTATCGTAAATTTAAAAAAGACCCGGATCTCAAGGATACCCCGGTACTGGTCATCAGCGGAATGCCGTCCCGCCACCTTTCCGTTCGGGATGCGGTGGGCTATCTTCACAAACCGTTTGAGCCGGAAAAGGTGATCGAACTGGTGGAGAAGGCGGTCGGTACATAGCCGCAACAGGCCCTGCTGGAAAAAAAACGGATGCGGATCACATGCCGGGTGGCTCCCGCCGCCCGGCCGATTCGACCGATATCCATCCGGTCGCGTTTTCCCGTTTGTCGACGACCGTCTCTTTCATGACTGAAAACCCTTCCAACACCCCATCTCCGCGTTCTCATCCTACCGTCCCCGATTCTCGAATATAGAGTCCAACCCGTCGCCAATTACAGTCGAGACCCTATTTACGGTATTTGCCGCTACGGTATAGGAAGGTAATCCTTACAGGAAACCATTCGCGGCTAGGCGGAATGATATTCTATGTGCAGGACCCTCATTGTTGAAAACAGCGTGACCTTCCGGAAGACCTTTTCGGAGGCCCTCGGCAAGCGATTTCCGAACATGGTGATCGAGGAGGCCGAAGACGGCGAGGAGGCGATGCGGAAGATCCGCTCGTTTCAGCCGCAGCTGGTCTTTATGGATATTCGGCTGCCCGGAGAGAACGGGCTCAGGCTCACCGGAAAGATCAAATCCCATATGCCGGAGGCGGTGGTCATCATCCTCACCGATTACGATCTGGAAGAGTACCGGTCCGCCGCATTCCTGAAAGGGGCGGATGATTTCATCGCCAAGGGGGCGCTCAATCTGTCGGATATCGAAGAGATCGTTCAACGCCTTCCGGCCGGCCGCTGATCGCCGCCGGAAACCCTACCATTTCCAGTCGTAAATTAGGGTCCCTTTAGAATCAATATACAGCCTCGAACCCATTTACCGAACATCGTCAATGGTTTAAATCCGTATAACGTCTGTACCGGGATTTCCTGAACACACATCACCAGCTAATCATTTTTAAGGAATCTTTACTATGGCGAAGGGAACAATGAAATACCGAGGGGTTGGCGTTCTGATTGCACTGTTATTGGCCTCGACATACGCGATCGGGGTCCGGGCGGTGGAAAAACTCGCGCCGGACGGGCAGGAGAAGGCCAGGGCGGATATTATCGAGATCGATACCTTGAAGACCTTCGGGGACCTGGACAAGCCCGAGGTGATTTTTCTCCACGATGCCCATACCGAGGCCCTGGACAAAAAAGGAAAAGACTGCACCGCCTGCCATCTCCCCAAGAGCAACAAAATACCGGGGGATATTGAAGAGGCGGTCAAAGGCATCGATCCGCTGTCGCCCAAATTCAAACGGCTGGAGGATACGGCCCGCAAAGAGGTGATGGACATTTATCATACCTTTTGTATCGACTGCCACACCCAGATGAAGGCGGAAGGGGACGAGTCGGGTCCGGTTACCTGCGGCAAGTGCCACCAGGAAACCGATCGGGTCTCCACCCGACAGCCCATGGGGTTTGATCGATCTCTGCACTACCGGCACTCCAAGACCCAGGAGAAAAAGTGCGAGCGCTGCCATCACAAGTACGATGCCGAAGCGGAAAAGCTGGTTTACGACAAGGGCAATGAAGGCACCTGCCGGTATTGCCATCTGGAAGCGGATGCGGACATTCCGCCCTACGTGGAAGACAAAACCCAGATCTCCAAACTCAGCATGCGGGAAGCATCCCATCTTGATTGTATCGAATGTCATCGCAAGATGACGGCCAAAAAACAGAAAGCCGGTCCCATTCAGTGCCGGGGATGCCACTCCCCGGAAGCCCAGGCCAAGATCGAAACGGTGAAAGACATTCCGCGAATGGAGCGCAAACAGCCCGATATGGTGCTGGTCAAGACCGGAGAACCGGCGACCCGAGATGATGAGGACCTGGGCGCCGTCCGCATGAATGCCGTTCCCTACAACCACAAGGCGCACGAAGCGTATAACGATACCTGCCGGGTGTGTCACCATGCCAGCATGGAAACCTGCAGCAGATGCCATACCATCGGTGGATCCAAACTCGGCGACGAGGTCAAACTGGAGCAGGCCTATCACATGATCAGCTCCCGTAAAAGCTGCCTGGGATGCCATGAAGAAAACAAGCAGCAAGGTCCCAAATGTTCCGGCTGCCACTATTTTATGTCTCCGCATCGCAAACAGAAAGACGAAACCTGCCTGAAATGCCACCAGGAGATGACCGATAGCTGGGAAAGAACACTCAAAAAGGCCGAAAAGAAGGAAGATTCCGAAGCCATGAAGGAACTGGCGGAGGAGATGCTGAAGGATCGCACCTATCTGAAGGAGACCTATTCGGACGAAGATATTCCTGAAAAATTGGTCATCAAGGAGATGATGGACCAGTATGAAGGGGCCGAGTTTCCTCACCGTAAGATCGTGAAGAAACTTCAGAGCAATATCAGTGAGGACAAACTGGCCGGGTTTTTTCACACCGACAAGGGAACCCTCTGCCAGGGGTGCCACCACAACAGTCCGCCGTCCAAAAAACCTCCCAAGTGCGTCACCTGCCACGGCAAACCCTTCGACCAGAACAATCCGCTCCGGCCGGGGCTTCTGGCCGCCTACCACCGGCAGTGCATGACCTGCCATGAGCAGATGAAGATCGAAAAACCGACCGGATGCACCGGTTGCCATAAGAAAAACCCGGAGAAATCGTGAATAATTTCCCTTATACCCTTATACCCTATTCCCTTTCTCCGCTTCCCCTCCCCGTTTCGGGGAGGGGAAATTCCCCAACTCACTCGGGGAGATATGGAACTTTTAAAGATTAATTACACCTGAGGATGGGCCTTTATGTCTGTATCCCGAAGAAAATTTCTGGCATGGATGGGCGGTGCGGGGCTGAGTACGACCA
>JGI12210J13797_10768822_pt1 | contig 13532 bp, 7 predicted proteins | sample ElkSlonscriptome_3_FD_13797 | JGI IMG/M metagenome (IMG submission 13797)
GTTTTTGATTCTGGCGACAACGACAATTCGATCGGGACTTCTTGGTCGTTGACACTGCAGCGGACCTGTTCAAGATCACCACCGTCAATGTTTAATGCGACCGAAACCATAGGCTCATCAAACGTGGCACCATTTGCCAAACTCAAGGCAATCTTTGGCTGCTCAGGTCGCGGCTTCGCGATCATCGAGAGACGCTCCCGCTGGCATACTTCATCGTCGTGATCTCGAAGCTCAAGATCAATTCGATTGACACCGACCGATAAAGGCAGTGAATCAATGACGACCAACAACTCGTTATCGCGATTGTCATTAGCACTCGATTCGAAATCCCAATTCGTTGTGACGACACCATTGACGCGCAGCCGAAGGTTGGACTCGTCGATTCCTTCGTTCGTCTTCACGACCAAGGAAATCGACCCCTGACTGCGATCATTGACACTGCTGCTAAGCGACTCGATCGTCGGTGGATCTTTCACACTGACTTGGACCACTGGCGACTCGATCACTCGTTCCCCAGCGTTCATTTGGAGAGCGACGACATTTTCACCGAGCGGCAAACGGACTCGAGCGGTGACGCGGTTGCCATTGACGGTGACATCTTCAAGCTCGACCGCTTCTCGATTTCGCAAACCAGAAAACTTGCTTAGCGGTTCGATCTCTTCAGCATCAAAGCTCGCTTCCAAGTTAAACCACTGCTGATCCGCTGCGGGCTGCGTTGATGGAGTCAGAGCAGTCAAGCGAAGTTGTCGTGGTTCAAATTTACGCTCAGGAGGCAGCCGTTGCTCGTTTTCCGGTCGATCGACGTCAACATCTGAGAACTCCGCAGCGGCGAGCGAGATGACCCACGTTTGCTGCTTCCTTCCATCAGCTAGCCGATCACTATGGGCGGTCACATTGAGAAAAGAATACGTATTGGGTTGCAATTCACTATGAAGATCCCCGATCCAAATTTGAGCATCCTGCTCAGAGCGAGACAGCGAGATCGAGGGATGCTCGTCGAGCGACACGGTGACTTTGCTGACAGAGCCAGCCGGAATACCGGGAACGGATACCAAAATTCGGTCTGGCTGTTCTTGGACTTCGTAGAGGTCACCTTCGGCGTCAACCGTATTACCGGCAGCGTCAATAACGCGGGCGACCATGGAAATCTCGGCCAACGGTGGCCAAACATCCGGTATGCGATTGTTGGCCAACAGTTCCTCAACCAATGCATCCCCCGAGAACTGGTCGCGGTATTGGGCAAACGGCGCAAATCGAACCGAGTCTTCGGGCGTTTCGGGATTGAAGTGCCATCCCGCTTTCGTCTCAATCTCTGGTCCACTCGATTGGAACGGCCCCGAGGGTGTCCAAGCCAACCAAGCAAGGTCTGCCAAACGATCGCTGCGACTACTGATGAAGGAAAACAGCGGTTTACGTTCGTCTGTCGCTTGGCCCAATCGCTCCGCGACATCGATTTGCTGTTGATTACGCTCGACGCGAAGCTTCACGTCGCCACCAGGCTTCAGGAAGGAGATCGCCTGGAAAAACTTTTCTGGATTGGAATACGTTTGAAGCGATCCGTCTGGTTCCACCATGCCGAGTAAAACGTCACCCGGTTTGAGTTGACTTGACGCGACCTCTTCATCATTACCACTGACAACGATCGACTCGCCATCACAACACCATTGGACCGAACGAATCGCAGACCGATTTCCGATGAGATCGACAAGATCACCAAGGTGCCAAACGCAAACCATTCCATCAGCTGAAACACTGGTAAGATGTTGATGATCTTCGGAAAACCGCAGCGATGTGATCGTTTGATGATGTCCGCTTAGCCGCCGGAGTTCATCGCCCGTTTCAGGATCAAACAATGATAAGGTTGATTGGGCTTCGTTGGCGTTTTGCAGATAACCGACGGCCGCCAACGGTTTCCCATCCAAGACTTTGCTACGCAAGATCTTTGCAACTGGTGGCATCGATGAGGCAATGTTGATCTCGCCATACGGGCGGCCACCGACGGTCACTCTTGCCACGTATTGGTTCGTGTTTTCTTTTCTAACAAAACCTAAGGGTACGTCGTATGCTTCCCAATTCGCCGCGTTTATTTCTTGCAATGCATTGTTTGATAATTGGTAGCTCTTCGACATGCCATCTTCGAAGAGTCTAATACGCAAACACTTTTCACCGTCGTCGACTGCCAATTCGGCGTCGATGATCTGTTCGAACTCGGGTTTCAGGACTTGCAACGGTTTACGATCACCTTTCGCTAGCGGCGACAATTCAAAAAGCTGGATACCTTTGGTAACATCAGCGGTGGCCGCTAGGATCGTTCCACTTTGATCGATAGCTAATTGCGGGTTTTGTCGTCGACCCAGATCGATAGGACGGTTGAGTAAAGCGTTGCCCGTTGCTAAAGACACCAACATCAATCGATGCGGAGAATTTGCATTGGCCAAATCACGAGTGGTCATTGCGACGCTTCCCGGTTGACCAGCAATTGTGCGAAGCGAAAAAATGTATTCCGATGGCTGCAGGAGATGACCTAAATGGATGCGGCGCTCGAGCGATGCGTCGGCCGAGCGATAGATGGCGAGCGAACGATTCGATGCGACACATAACCGATCATCCAAACGATCAAAAGCCAAACCGAGCGGTTCGACGATTCGTAGCGGCGTCTGGTTCCCAGGCGTGAACAAATCGATTCCTTCGCCAGAATTTCCGCTCGCTAAACCGACAGCGATGCGGAGTCCTTCAATACTGCGTGCGTTCGCGACCGACCAAGCTAAAAGCTGTGGAGCGATCGCTGTCGTCGGAATTTCCCACTTGAATAGCGGCTTACCACTTGGAACTTCAAAAACTCGCAAAGATCTTCTAAGTGCAGTCTTCGCCAAATCCTTGCAGTCGGCAGCGTCTTGATCGTTTCCAATGGATACTAAATAGGTGCTCGCATCGTCGATCGATACCAACTGAGTTGCCAAGACGTAACCAGGATGCGTTTTGATCAAGACCGATTGGTCCCTTTCAAGATCATGAAGCGTGACCGATCCGATTTCGTCCAATGTTTGCCGGGACCAACCAAACGGAGGAATCATGATGCCATTCTCGGAAAAACCAGCATGTTGCTCGAACGTGCCGACGCCACCGGTGACAAGGTAGCGACCCTGAGGACTCAACGACATGGTGTGGATCGTCCCAAGCGGCCCAGGTCCAATTCGTTGGCGTCGTGAATTGGCGTGCGTTCGGACAAACGGTTGATCGCCCGTTCGAGTCCAAACTTGGACCAATTTTTCGTCTCCAGCCGCGTAGAGCGTCTTTCCGTCAGCGGTAAATTCAAGTGCATGAATCGGTGCCAGCGGTCCGTCGGGTCGCAACCGTAAAATCGGCGATGACTGAGCAAAAAGCGGATTGGGCACGGTCAAACCGCCGCTTCCCCATCCTATACCGACCCCCACGGTAAAGATAAACGTTCGAATGATTCGTGAGCAATTCATGTTGATATAGTAAGTTCGAGGTAGATGATCGACCATCTATTATCGTAGTCTGCCCATCCAAGTTGCGTATCGATTTTTGTTTTTCTTGCTTCGCTGTAGCGTCGTTCCCAGGCTCCTGCCTGGGATTACACGCTTCTGGGGGCCATTGTGAGGATGCCCTCGACCGGCTCGACTGGGTCGTCCGGGCGATTTTCGCCACGTCAATTTCGCCACGTCAATTTCGCCACGTCAATTTCGCCACGTCAATTTCGCCACGTCAAGTCAACTGCCATCATGTGTCGCGATAACGTCTCGTCTTGTTCGCTAGTCCTATTTGTCCAACCGCAACGCTTTACCCATGATGGACTTTCAAGAAGTGCCCGTATTCGTTACGCTTTGCAGCTGCCAGTGGAGGCGACCAGTGGGCGCACGGACCAGCGGAATCGCGGTTCGCTTCCAATGGGCGTATGGGGTGGACGCGGAAAACGAGACGGGAGCGTTGGAAAAGCAATGAAGATTTGGTTGCCTTGGTGTCTATTGAGCTTGGTATTGGTGCTGGCGGGTTGTCGCTCCACTGCGAAGCCCAGCCCTGAAATCTCTTCCGAGTTGGTTACCCCCGAATCTGCAAACGTGCAGTGGAAACCCCTCACCTTTGTTGACAAGCCTGAACTTCAAGCCGGAACGGGTGCAATGGATGCTGGTGCCGCACCGGAGTTTTCGTCAACGGATTCAGGACTGAAGTATCGGATTCTGCGAAATTCTGACGGCAAGAAACCGACGGCCTCCAGCACGGTGACTGTCCACTATCGCGGCTGGCTTAATAGTGGAAAGGTGTTCGACAGCTCTTATGAGCGAGGTGAACCGACAACCTTTCCCCTACAAAATGTCATCGCCGGTTGGACCGAAGGAATGCAACTTGTTGGTGAGGGTGGAATGATCGAACTGTGGGTGCCTTCAAGGCTCGGCTACGGCGAACATGGATCCTCAGGCTCCATTCCTGCTCACTCGAACCTTCACTTTATCGTCGAACTCGTGAATGTCGACGAGGCCTGATTCTTTGTAGCTCACCGACGCAATTCGCTTGTCCCATTGGTTTGTAAAAACAGATGAAAGGTCGAGAACGATTCACTAGGATATGGTAGGTTTGAGCTAGATAAGCAGCCCCCTGTTAGCGTAGTCTATCGGTATCCACTGCTTCATGTGTTTTGTTTCCTTGCCTCTCAAGCCATTTAACCCAGGAGTCACCCTTGCCAGACGGTACGATGCAGATTCCTGATGATCCAGAGCCGTCGGATTCGTCACGGGCGATCGGGGATGCTGAAAAACCTGCTAAGTCGAAGAAGTCGCCACAAGCGGAGGGCGAACACTATATCGGCAATTATCAACTCGCCGAGTTGATTGGCAGCGGAGCGATGGGCGAAGTCTATTTGGCTCGCCATCGCCGGTTTGCTCAACGCGAGTATGCAATCAAGTTGATTCGTCGCGAGATTTCAACCGATGCGGCTCGCCAGCGATTTGAGCGTGAAATCACGGCGATGGGCGGACTGGTCCATCCGAATTTGGTTTATGCCTCCGACGCTGGCGTCGATCACGATCGGCTCTACCTAGTGATGGAGTACGTTCGTGGGCAAGATTTGCAGGAGTTAATTGACAAACACGGACCATTTCGGCCTGGGCAAGCGATCGAAATCGTCCGCCAAATCTGTCTTGGTATCGCTCACGCTCATAGCCACGGCGTCGTTCACCGAGACATCAAGCCAGCCAACGTGATTTTGAGCGATGAGGATTCGGTCAAGGTACTCGATCTAGGCATCGCCAGTTTGCAAGGTGCCGAAGTCGCTCGCATGACCAGCGGCGGGGATCTGTTGGGAACCGCCGCTTACTTGGCTCCTGAGTTGTGGGAAGATGCCGCAAACGCTTCGCCAGCATCGGATGTTTATGCGATCGGTTGCACGGCTTATTGTCTACTTACCGGCGATCCTCCTTTTGCAGGCGAAAGCTACACATCGATTGCGGACTTCATGGCCGCTCACTGTGGCGTCGACCCGACGCCGCTCAGTCAGCTCAACAGCGATGTGTCGACCGAATTGTCACAAGTCCTTTTGCGTTCGCTACACAAGCTTGCGGATCGACGGTTTCAAGATGCGGCCGAGTTTGCCGAACAGCTCCAACCGTACTGCGAACCGCTTACGAAAGAGCAGAATCCATTCGTTTCGGATGAAAAGGTAACTCGCAAAAGTGTTCAAGCCAAACCAAAATCGTCGACCCAGCCTTCGGCAGGACAAACGTCCCTGACTTCGTTTATCACCGATGCGATCGGTGGAACAAATCTCGTCATCACGCTCGTCATCTTTGCCGTAGCACTCTTTTGTTTAGGCATGGCCTACTTCGGCAGCCATGCAACGGAGGCGTGGGAACTCGCTTTTGGAAAACTTGGAAATGTCGAGAACAAGCCTTGGCTAGGATTCGCACTGGATGTGGCCCGACTCTTGATCACGCTGCCGCTCGTCATGTACTCCTTGACCCGTTATTATTCACGCGAGGCGCGATGGACGCTGAGTCCACGCAAATGGTCAGTCGGTGTATGCATTGCTCGGTTAACGCTCGTTTCCATCTTGTGCCTTTTGTCATGGTCCGTTTATCAGACCTATTGGATGGTGGATCATTTACCGACCCAGCTTTCAAATTGGGCACACGCAAACGGAGCATCCGAGCCATCGGTCGCCGAGGACCCATCCGACCAACTCGTGTCGAGTCGTTGGTACTTTGGCTACACGATCGTAACGCATGCGGTGTTGCCGACGTTGGCGATCGCATTTCCGATCGTGTGGTTTTTGATCAGCGATTTATCGAAATTGGGGCAACACTTTGCGGCTCTGCGAATCAAGCAAGCCGAAACCGCTTTCGCACGTCGTATGGCCGAGAATCTGCAACGTTTTGGCAGCGAACTTCGCGACGAATCGGGACGGATTTTGGCCGTCACGTTTGCTGTGATCCTTTTGTTGCATTTTTACTATTGGCAAGCGGTTTTCTCTCCGGACTGGTTTCGATCCTCATTTGAATCAAGGCTTTCGTTTCTCGCATCGATAGGAATCGCCGCCTCCTTGTTGGCGATGATCGCCCTGATCTTGTTTGTCTTCGTCTGCGGATTTGAGATCACGCGCCGTGCGATTATCCGTAGCGGCAGTGCTCGAGATGAGGAAGAACTGTCACGTTACGGAGCTTCTTGGCTGATCAAAACCACGTTCTTAAATCGACTGAGCGGTGTGGGCTGCTTGTCGATTCTGTTGATCGTCGCACATGGACTCTGGATGCCTTCGTCTGATGCAAAAGTCGCCGCCATCGACACGGCCCCTCCGACTCGTTCGGATCCTTCATTGCTGGAATCGCCGCCCACCGATGAACCTTCTTGGGTTCCGCTACTTTGCCAGCCCGCTGCGGATGCCACGCTGGTGACGATTGAGGTATTCGGAATACCACAACGCCTGTATTCCAAAGTTCTTTTGCAACCGAACTTTGAAAAGGGTTCCGTTTCAAACGGTGCTGACGAGAATCCGGCGATACCGTTTGTCTTGATCCCTCAAACGGATAGTCAAAGTCCGCCAAGCTTTTACATGATGCAAACGAAAGTGCCGCAATCGTTGTTCGAACGTTTTGAAACGTTGTATCCCGAGCAAGTCGACCCCAATGCTTCGGCCATTCGCGCAGGAAACCAACAGAGTGCGGATCCCGAGTCACCCGTTTATAACGTAACCGGTATCGAAGCGATCCAATTTGCCGATTTAGTGTGCGGCGGCGTGTTACCGACTCCGGACCAATGGGACGTTGCGTTTGGGCGAGGTCTCCAACCGCAAGAGCTGGAGGATTTTATTATCGCTCCCGAATTGTATCGCCAGTCGGCGAAACAAGCTCTCGAATTGACCGGGCAAAACCCGTGGGGATGTCTTGAAATGGGAAGCGGAGGTTTTGAATATACGCGATATGATACTCATTGGCGTAAAGTCATGTCTCCTTCCGAGATTCCTCATTCGCTACAACTGCGTGGTTGGTCCCAATTTAGCGAAGAGGGACCGCTTCGTTTAGAAGATTGGGAAGCTTCGGGAACACCCGATATCTTTCTGTTCGGCTCACGACCTGTGAACGAGCCGTCTGAAGAAGTAAGTTTCCGAGTCGTCTTACAACCAAGTTAAACCGCGTGCCCATCGGGCCGCGCGATCTGTTAAACCGCGTGCCCAACGGGCCGCGTGATCTGTTAAACCGCGTGCCCAACGGGCCGCGCCGTGCTGTACACGACGCGCGGGGCGTAGCCCACGCGGTTAAACAGTCGTTAAACCGGGGGCAAACAAAACTTCGCAAGAAAAAACCAACCTCGTGGGAACGGTGAGCCAATTTTGCTAAGATCTACTTTGTATGACCTTGCCATGACTTCCTCAAAAGCGATCCTTCTCATCCTACGGACACCCGCTAAGCCATGTCTTTACCGTCGTCCACTGCTTCAACGAATGGGCCTCTCGATACGACGATCGCGGTGATAACGCCCGAAAACATTGCTTTCAAGTACCAACTAGCGGGTCCATTTCGCCGTCTACCAGCCTACTTGATCGATGTTGCGGTTCGATGGATCGTCATCGTTCTGTTTATCTTCGCCATGTTGTTCACCGGTGCGATCGTCGACATTCGTTTCATGTCGCCGTTTATTGTGGCCGCTGGATTTATTTTGAATTTTGTTGTCAGTTGGTTTTATGGAACTCTGTTTGAAACCTATTTTAATGGGCGAACGATTGGCAAATGGGCGACGGGCATTCGCGTGATCGATGTGGATGGCCGACCGATTGACGGAAAGCGGGCGCTGATCCGCAATCTGCTTCGCGTTGCCGATTTGGCCCCGATGGCAGCCCCGAGCACGTTCGGGGCAGAAGACGTTCCACCGATGTTGCTGATACCAACAGCCATGATTGGACTGGTGACCATCTTGTTTACCAGGCGGATGCAGCGTCTTGGCGATTTGGCAGCGGGAACGATGGTCATTGTCGATGAGCGAGATTGGCAACTGCCGGTCGCCAAAGTGGATGATCCTCGGATCCCTGCGCTCGCTTCGTTCATTCCGGGCGACTACCGCATTTCTCGCAGCATGGCACGGACATTGGCGATCTATACAGAACGACGTCACTTTTTGACTCCAGCGCGTCGCCGCGAAGTCGCTAAGCATTTGACCAACCCATTATTAGATCGGTTCGAATTTCGCCGAGATGTGGACCCCGACCTGTTGATGTACGCTCTATACTATCAAGCGTTCCTGGCCGATCCGTCTGCGGAGCTACCCGATTTGGGAGCATTGGCAGGCTATAGCCCATTGGCCAAGGACGCAAATAAACCGACCAATATCGCTACTGAACCGCTGATATGAAAGTTGCTTCCCTTCTCGAAAAACGCCGCATCCAGTGGGATGAGCTGGAACGGCTTTGCGGTGCGATGGAAAATCGCGGTCGAACTGATGCTTCGGGGACGCCCGAGCATCGTGGTGCGCAAGGGATTGCCAGATTTTCGAGTCTGTACCGGTCGGCGTGTGCCGATTTGGCTTTGGCCGATGCCTATCAATTGCCTCCTGCCACCGTCACTTATTTGCATCAATTGGTCGCTCGTGCTCACAACCAACTTTATCGAGCGAAGAAGTTCAATCCATCGAGTTGGGTGGACGTCGTCTTTCATGAAGCACCCCAACAAATATTTGCGGACCCTTGCGTTCGTATTGCAACCTTGATCTTTTTTGGGTTGTTCGCGCTATCGATGTACCTGGGGTATAACGAAGCGTTGTTTCCCGGGTTCGCTTCGTCGATCGTCGGCAGCGAACAATTGGATGCGGTCGAAGAGATGTACGAGGAACCCTTATCGGGATCGCTCGATCATTATGTCCAAATGGCAGGTTTCTATATCAATCACAACACAGGGATTGGGCTAAAATGCTTCGCCTACGGAATTCTGATTTTGCCGTGCGTCTTCATTTTAGCCTACAACGCGATTTCACTTGGGACGATTTTTGGTTACATGGCGCGCGAAGACGTGATCGGTAGTGATAACTTTTTTCATTTCGTGACCGCTCACGGCCCGTTCGAGCTGACTGCGATTGCATTGTCAGCTGCGGCGGGGTTGCGACTTGGAGTCGGTTTGTTTCGCACCGGCGGCCTGAATCGTTTCGACTCGATGCGCCTGAGTGCCCAAAAAGCGATCCCGATCATGACCGCATCGGTGGTTCTGTTTGTCTTGGCTGCGTTTACCGAAGGATTTTTGTCGCCAAGCCCTGCGCCTTACCTGTTCAAAGCGGGATGGGCCATCATGTCGTCGGGGTTGATCAGTTTCTATTTTGTGGTGCTCGGCTTTCCGAAGCAAACTCCATCGACCGATTACTTTACGAAACCGTCAATCGATTGGGATTCGGAGAATGAGATTCCCGCTGGCTCACGCGATACGGAATCGACAAGCGGAGTGATCCATGCAACTTGATCGAACTCATGTCGTGATCCGCCGCCGCAGGCTGAACGAGATTGGCGATTTGTCGTTAGTGATTATGCGGCGTTATCCGTCCGCGATTCTGATCGGCTTTTTCGCAGGCGCGGTTCCATGGATGATCGCCAACGCGGCCGTCTTGTATTGGATTCCGATCTTGGAATGGCAGCATGAGTTAGCCGATGAAGAAGCGTTAGCAGAAGTTTGGCGTTATCTCGCTTGGATGACGCTGTTGGTGATTCTAGAAACGCCGGCCGCAGGAATCGCGACTACCCTATTCTTGGGCCAAGCGGTCTTTGAGAGCCAACCGACATGGTCGAGCGTGTTCGCAGAAACACGGCGGCATTTTTGGCGTTGGTTTTGGAAACTGGGAGTCGTCCGGCTAGCTGTCCCCGCACTGGTTTTTCTGGCAGCTCGCATCGGCCAACCGGCACATCTCTTTTTCGATACGGTCGTTCCCTTTAGCATTCTGGTCGTGATGGCGATTTTTCGCAGCAATCGACCGTTCCTGCCTGAGATTTTAGTCCTCGAACAATGCCCGTTAAGAAGTCCGTCAGATGCCGTGATCACCGCAGGCCGACGAAGTAAATCGCTGCACCAACCGATGGTGAGTGATTTGGGAGGACGCTTTTTAGCAATCGGATTTATGTTGCTTTGGTTGTTTCTAAGTGTCCTCTATACTCTGGTCGCCGTTCGCGGATTCACGACCGGGTTTTGGGATTGGGATCTATTTTTTCTATTGTTCCTCTTTCCCGCTGCGATTTGGACGATCGCTGGTGTTAGCGTCATCGTACGGTTATTGAATTACCTTGATACTCGGATTCGGCTCGAAGGATGGGAGGTCGAATTGGCGATCCGCGCGGAAACCATGCGTCAATTCGGCGAAGCAGCGGGACTCATTCAACCGACGAAGGCAACCAAGATGGCGAAGGGAAAAAAGACGACGGCAACGATCCTTACAACCATTTTAATCGGTGTCGTTTTGTCGGGTGCGAGCGTTTCGGCTGCAGACTCGGTCGAACCGACATCACCGGCCCGTGATGCACTTGGCAATACGAGTTGGTTCGACAAGTCGGAAGGCACGGTTGTACCCGTTCCAGTCAAGACAACCGTGGACGATTCAGCGAACCGCTCGAGTCGCTGGCTTCCGAAACCGCCAACACCGAAAAAACAAAAGCAAGCCGCAACACCACCGGCCTCAACTGGCGGCGGCAGTGGTTGGGGCGGATGGTTCGGTACCGATCTGACGCTCGGCAACTTGTTCGGTTGGTTGTTACTAGTTGGAATTGTAGTCGGAGCGGTATCCTTGTTGCTATACGCATTGTCAAAGACGGAGTTGGACCTTGCGTCATCGTCAACCCAAAAGCCCAATGCGAAATCGGAGTTACCCGATCAACAAACGATAGAGCGGATGAAGTATTTGCCAGCCGAACTTCGTCGTAGCGATGTTAACCTGAGAAGCGAGGCGGAACGATTGATGACGGCCGGACAACTCGATCAAGCGATTATCTTGCTGTTTGCTCATCAATTGTTGCTACTCGACCGGGCGGCTATCCTGAGACTCAACCGCGGCAAAACGAATGGTCGGTACGTTCGGGAAACGACAATGGTTGATTTTGATTTAGGTCGCATCCTTCGACACACGACCGACGCCTTTGAAAGTTCGTACTTTGGACGGCATTCACTTTCCATCGAGTCGTTCGCCTCGCTTTGGACGGACAATGAAAAGTTAGAGAAGATTGTCCATCAGCGAAGTGAGGTGGCCGCATGATTCTGCAACGACATGGTTTTTCGGTTGTCATCTTTTCCGTTGTCATCATCGGCTGCGTTGGTTTAGTCGGATGCAATCGGTTATCGACCGACTACGGACAATCCGCGGGCTATATGGCCTCGCAAAGTTTGAACGGTTTCGGAGCGTTGCGGCAAACCTACATCAACGCCGGTGCCGATGATCTTGACGTGCGGCGTTTGACCGATCGAGTGCAGCGACTCGATACGATCGTTTGGACTCCGACGTATTCGACTGCCATTGGAACCGAAGTCACGTATTGGTTTGATTCTTGGCTTCGCCGTGGTCAACGCACTTTGGTGTATGTCGTTCCCGATTCAGGCAGCGAAGCGGATTATTGGTCACGAGCCATCGAGTTTGCCGCTCCCGATCAGCGTTTGGAATACCGTCGCCGGGCAGCTCGATGTATCAACGAGCGGATGCAGTGGCGATTAAACCGAGGACCGTTGGTAAGTAACGGATGGTTTGAGTTGGAGCCGTTGGCCGAGCGGCGGCAGTTCGACGAATTTCGAGGTCGCTGGGCGAAAGAATTCGAGAGTCTAACGGCGAACGATGATTCAAAAGCACCTCCGCTTCGATCGGAATTCCGAATCAAACCCTACCGCAAACGTGATGGCTCTACGCAGCAGAATCAGTCAGCGAATACCGTCAATCAAACCCCGCCGACCATGGCCGGTCCAACGGGGCCCGGATCACCCAGTTGGAATGGGACTGGCACGGCCACACCGACTCACACCGAGGTGATGTTTACGCCAGTCTTGATGGATGATTCGGGGAAAACAGTGGTGGCTCGTATCACGTCGAAAAAATGGGGTGATTCGCAAATGATTGTTGTCGCTGGCGGGTCGCTATTGACCAATTACGCCTTCACGCATCCAACCTCGGTTGAATTTGCCGACAAAATGGTTCGTGAATCGTTGCGAACAGATGCCTCACCGCCGAAAGTTGGATTTAGCAGTATTCCACCCGCATCCATGTCGGTTAGCAAATCGAAACCTGGCGTGCCGAAAGCGACCGGGATGGAATTGCTGACCGTTTGGCCGATCAGTTTAATTACGATTCATGCCGTCTTGCTTGGAGTCGTCGTTTGCTTAATGTTGATTCCCGCTCTTGGTCGACCGAAACGAGTTCGGTACCATTCGCAGAGCCACTTTGGCGACCACTTGGACGCGGTGGCTACCTTGATGAGTCGTGCAAAGGGCGAGTCCTTCGCAAGAAGCCGAATCAGCGATTATTTCCGCCGCATCCATGGTGAAACGTCGGGGCAATGGATCGTCCAAGAACCGACTTCCCAGCAGGTCGCATCGAAAGAATCACCACCGTGAATGGTTGGAGTCTAGCTTTAGACGACTTCATCGAGGCTCGTTGGAGTCTAGCCCTTAGGCGTCTTGCGAGGCATTACAATCGGCTAAAACCTAGATTCCATCTTGGCACCCCACCCATCGAAATCAACTTACGACCGAGCTTTACTCTTGAATCACTCTGACAGCGAACCGACCCCACCGACCCCACCGACCGAGCCGACCGAACCGACCGAACCGACCGAGCCGGCCGCAACCCAACCGGCACCCGTTGCATCGACGAAGATGGTCCCCATTCAAAAACTATTTGCCCGCATTTCGTCCGAAGTTGCCAAGCTGTTTGTGGGTCAAGACGAATTGGTGTTAGGCACGCTAACCGCTCTTTTCGCCGGCGGTCACGTGCTGATCGAATCGGTACCAGGACTTGGGAAAACCCTATTCGTTCGGACGCTCGGCCAAACGTTGGGATGTGAATTTGGGAGAATC
>JGI12210J13797_10113586_pt1 | contig 13530 bp, 10 predicted proteins | sample ElkSlonscriptome_3_FD_13797 | JGI IMG/M metagenome (IMG submission 13797)
GACAATGTCCTATCATGTTGCTGGTTGATCGATCCTACGCGCTGCTTATGGTTGAGGCGTCAAGCTGAATGGTCTTCCTATGCGCAATGGTTCCGATAGAACAAAGGTGCTTTCGGTCGTGCTGGCCTCTCTTTCTGTAGCCTGTGCACCCGTGAATTCGACGAATATTCTTTTTACTTCAGAACCAATCGCATCTCGAGCCGAACTCGCCAACATACGTCATTCCGGTGATTTTATCTTGTTCTATGACCGAGAGCAGGCGAATTTATATGGAATGGTCGAGAAATCCGATCTCAACAGATTGCCGCAATCCAGAATAAAGCAGGTTAATTGGACGGGCCCCGAGAGCTTATCTGCTTTTTTTAATTACATACCCAAGCCTCGGCTGACCGAAAAATGTGCAACAAATTTTTCAGTCAAGCCCGAAAAAATTGAAGATGAATTTTTGGCCCAGTTTGATGAAGTCATCGATGAGTTTCGAAAACTCGGCTATCCGATAACAGGCGCAACCTATGTAGGCGGCGGCGACGGCTACGAAGTAGAACTGACTTACTTTTCCGAATGCAAATACATTGAACGCGACGCGGAAGAATTGGCTAGAAAGCTTTCAGGAAAATGAGGATCATGCGCTAAGAAGGCCGTGGTTGCGAATGTCCGCCAAGGGGTCGCTTCGAGACAGGCTGCCTCGGGCCCTTGCGCCACCTATTCGTGAAAAGCAGCCTCGATCTGACCGCTCAGCCTTCGCTGTCGCGGCCGGGTGCGAGCCTCCGGGATGCCAAGGACTCGAAATTGGCGGCATGGTCGCGCGGGACGAGGACAAGCGCAGGCCGGTCCGGCAAAATCACAATTTCGATCGTCCAGCTCGCAAAGCCAAAGCGGCGAAACCCGGGGGCCATCAGGTCGCAATCGAGCGCGGCGGGAGCATGTCTGCGCAGCAGGGCGTCGAGCCGCGAGCGGCCCAGTCGGTAGGCGATAACCGATGCCGACAGGTCGATCCGCACACTCTCGTCCGCTGCAGGGGGCGCGACATCGGCATGCGTCGCCACCCACACCCAGCGCCCGGGGGCGAGCGCGGCGACATGCCCCTCCCCGATGGCCTGCAATTCCCCGAAAGCCCCGGCATCCTTTGCACCGGCGACCGGCGAGCAGAGCCCGAAGTCACGCCGCCAGGTCACGTAGCGGAACAGAGAAAGTTCACCCGCCGCGAGACGCTCGAACAAGGTGGGATCAAGCCGCATCGCGCATCCTCGCTCCCTCGGGATCGAAGCCACATGGTTCGATGATCCGGGCGGGGTATTCGCACCCGCCGTTGTCCGTGCCCAGGTCCCAAAGGGCGATCTCCTCGCCCATGCGCGACCTGCCGTCAGCGATCATTGCCAGCGCATGCGGCCTTCCGATCGTGGGCGAGAGGACCGAGGACGTTACCCACCCGTCGGAACCCTTGCCACCGGGAATGCGGACGTGCGCTCCCACGGGCAGCTTGCGCCCGTCTCGGCTTTCCAGCCCGACAAGCTGTTTGCGTCCGGGAGCCTGGCCGACCGGCATGGAGGCTCCGCGGCGCCCGATGAAATCCGCGCGCTTGCGCAAGAGGGGGCCTGCAAAGCCGACATCCTGAGGCATGGTCGTTCCGTCGGTTTCGTTGCCCACATGCAGGAAGCCCTTCTCGACACGCAGGACGTCGAGCGCTTCGATCCCGAAGGGAACGATGCCCCTTTCCGCTCCGATGTCGAGCAGGCGGCCCGCCAGTCGATCCGCGAGATCAGCATGGCACGCGACCTCGAAACTCACTTCGCCCGAATAGGACACCCGCGAAATGCGGATCGGGCGGCCGGCAAAGAAGCCTTCGGCGAAACCGAGATGAGGCAAGGCGTCCGGAGAGATTTCGATTTCGACCCCGCATCGGTCCAGCACCGCGCGTGCCTGCGCCCCGGCCAAAGTTAGCACCGCCCATTGGTCGCTGACGTCGACCAGTGTCACGGCAAGGTGGGACCACTCGCACTGGAGATATTCCTCCAGCTGGGCGAACACGCGCTGGCGTCCGCCGCTGCTGGTCCCGAGGATGAAGCTACCGTCCGGCTTATGGACGCAGACCCCGTCATCGATGATGATGCCGGTCTCGGACGTGAAGAGGGTGTAGCGGCAACGCCCCGCGGCAAGCGTCGACATGGTGCCCACGCAGCAACGGTCCATGAAGACCGCGGCGTCCGGCCCGTGTACCTCGATCTTGCCGAGCGGGGAGCCATCGAACAGCCCCACCCCCTCGCGCACGGCGCGCACTTCGCGCTCGATCGCCGCCTCGAGCGTTTCTCCGGGCAGCGGATAGGCAGCGGGGCGCAGGAAGGTGCCATAGTCCATCATCAGCGCGCCCAAATCGACGTGGCGCGCATGCGCCGGCAGGCGTCGGGGCATGTCGAGCCGATCGCCGCAAGCCTCCCCGGCGAAGGCTCCCACCGTCACGGGATCGTAAGGGGGACGGAAACGCGTGGTCCCGACTTCTCCCGGAGATCGCCCTGTCAGCCGGCCCATCACGGCAAGGCCGATGACGTTGGAGGTCTTGCCCTGGTCGGTCGCCATGCCGAGCGTGGTGTAACGCTTGAGATGCTCGACCGCCGAGAAGGACTCGCGCGCGGCAAGGGCAACGTCACGCATGGTGACGTCGTTCTGGTAATCGACAAAGATGCTGCCAGCTCGCCGGTCCTCGGGATCGGGCACGGCAATCGGCGGGACCGGCGGCAGGCCGTCACCGGCAGCGCGGCCCACGGCCCGCAGCCCGCTAGTCCCGGCTTTATCGGGAACGAAGGTCGCCAGCTCGTCGTCCCACGCAAGCTTGCCTGCTGCCTGCGAGTGCAGATTGACCACCGGGTTGAACCCGCCCGAGACCAGCAGGGCGTCGCAGGCGAAAGCGCATTCGCCGTCCGGGCAGCGGGTTCTCACTGCGCGCAGGCACCCCTTGCCCCGTGCCGTGTCGACCTGCGTGCCGAGATGGACGGCAACGCCCGTCTGCCTCACCGCCTCGACTGCTTCTCCCTGAGGGTCAGGGCGACTATCGAGCACGAAAGCCGGCCTGATTCCTCGCTGCAGGAATGCCAGCGCGCTCTCCCACCCCCGGTCGTTGTTAACCGCAAAGCCAATCCGCTGCCCCGGCACTATCGCTTGCCGAAGCAGATAGGCCTCTCCCGCCGAGGCCAGCATGATGCCGGGCCGGTCGTTCCCGGAAAACAGCAGGGGTCGCTCGATCGCACCGCTCGCCAGCACGGCCTCGGTGCAGCGCAGGTGGATCAGCCGCTCGCGCGGTAGCCCGTCGCCGGCCGTGCCGAGCTGCTGGCGCAGGCCAAAGCTGAGATGGTCGTAGGCACCGAAAACAAGGGTCCGCTCCCACATGCGAACATTCGGGAGAGCCGCGAGTTCGTCGACCAGCGCGTCGAGGTCCGCATCGGCTTGCGCGCCTGCGCCCTTTCGATGGCCGCCCCAGAAAGGCTCGGCTTCGGCAATCACCACGTCGCGGCCCTGCCGCGCGAGCGCCAGCGCTTCCGACAGGCCCGCCCGACCTCCGCCAATGACCAGGAGCTCGCAGCGCTCGTAGCCGTGCTCGTAGAAGTCGGGGTCGGGCTCTGCCGGAGCCCTGCCGAGGCCCGCCGCGCGCCGGATCAGCGGTTCGAACAGGTGCCAGTCGGGCCATTTGAAGGTCTTGTAATAAAACGCCGCGGGCAGGAAGGGCTTGACCAGCCCGTTGAGCGCGAGGAGATCGCGCCGCAGCGACGGCCAGCAATTGACCGGGCTTGCGGCCAGCCCATCCTCGAGCGGGATCGCCGTGGCCTTGAGGTTAGGAACCGTGTGCGCCCCGCTGCCGAGCTGGACGAGCACGTTGGGCTCCTCCAGCCCCGCGCCGATCAGGCCGCGCGGGCGGTGATACTTGAAGCTGCGCGCCGCCAGCATTTCGCCGCTGGCGAGGAGGGCCGAGGCCACCGTATCGCCCGCAAAGCCCTTCAACTCGCGCCCTGCCCAGCGCCAGCGCAGGGGGCGATCTCGATCGATCAGCGCACCCCCGTGATCCTGACGCCACGCGCTCATTCCTCGTGAATTCCGGTGGCGTGCGCGAGCGGCGTAGCATTGAGGATCGCGTGAGACACCGTGTCGCGCTCGACGACGAACCATTGTCCGCAGCCTGCCGAATGCACCCAGCGTTCGCGGTGGAGCCCCTTGGGATTGGCGCGGACGTAGAGGTAGTCGGCCCAGGTGGCATCGCCTGCATCGCTCTGCGGTCGCCTGCGATCGGCATCGCCGGCGCAGTGGAATTCGGTTTCGGGACGGGGGCCGCAAAAGGGGCATTCGATCCGCAGCATCAGTGGGCAATCCCCGCCGCGCCCGCCTCATCGACAAGATGCCCGGTGGCGAAACGTTCGAAGCTGGCGAAGTCAGCGAGCGGGTGCCTCTTGCCGGTGGCGAGGTGGTGCGCGAGGCAGGTGCCGCCCGCCGGGATCGCCTTGAAGCCCCCCGTTCCCCAGCCGCAGCTGAAATGGAGCCCGGCAACCGCGCTTTCGTCGATGATCGGCGAGGAATCATGCGTGACATCGCAGATGCCCGCCCACTGTCGCAGGAACCTTAGGCGCGAGAATTGCGGGAACAGGTCGACAAGGCCCCTTGCGGCGCGCTCCATCCACGGCAGGTTGCCGCGCTGTGCATAGGACAGGTAGAGGTCGAGCCCCGCACCCAGCACCAGCTCACCCTTGTCGGTCTGCGAGAAATACATGCCGCTAGCGGGCGACATCACCACCGTATCGAAACACGGTTTGACCGGTTCGGTCACGAAGGCCTGGAGCGCATAGGACTGGATCGGCAGCTTAAGCCCGGCAAGCCGCGCGATCTCGCTCGAATGGCCGGCAACGGCAACGCCGACCTTGCCGCAGGCGATGTCGCCGCGGGTGGTGCGCAAGCCGCGGACCCGACCTGCGGCGATGTCGAAGCCGGTGACTTCGCATTGCTCGACGATGTCCACGCCCAGCGCGTCGGCGGCGCGGGCATAGGCCCATGCCACGGCATCGTGCCGGGCAGTGCCGCCGCGCACCTGCAGCAGCCCGCCCCAGATCGGATGGCGCGGGTTGCGGTTCAGGCCCGGCATGGCGGCATAGACGCCTTCGGCCTCGTGGAACTCGGCATCAACATTGTTGAGCCGCATTGCGTTCGCGGAGTGGCGCATCTTGTCGCGCTGGTGGGGATCATGCGCCAGCACCCACATCCCCCGCTGCGAAAACATGATGTTGTAATCGAGCTCGCGCGAGAGCTGCTCGTATTGGGTGAGGGAATAGTCGTAGAAGGCGGCGCTTTCGGGGTAGAAGTAATTGGAGCGGATCACTGTCGTGTTACGACCGGTGTTGCCGCCCCCGATCCAGCCCTTCTCGAGCACCGCGACATTGCGGATGCCATGGCGGCTAGCGAGGTAATAGGCCGTCGCCAGGCCATGGCCCCCGCCGCCAATGATCACCGCGTCATAGCTGCCGCGCGGCTCGGCCTTGCGCCATTGCTTTTGCCAGTGGCGCTGGCCAGACAGGCCGCCGCGAATCAGAGACCATGCGTTAAAGGGCGTGCTGCCGATCCTCATTAAGCCCTGCTACAATACACCGGTGTATCGGGCAACCGTCCTGGGATTCTTCATGGCGTCAGTCCCCTTATCAATCCCGCGCCGAGGGCCGCAGGCACGACATATCGGATCAGCGCGCACCACAAGGCCAACGGCCACGCATCGGCCTCGCACCGCAGCAGGAGCGCCCAGGTTTCGCGCGGGACGAACCACCCGGCGAAGACCGCTGCCAGAAACCCGCCCAGCGGCATGGCGATCGCTGCGGTGATAGTGTCAAGAACGCCGAAGAAGTCTGCATCCGCGAAGAGCGGCACGCCCCCCAGCGGGCGCCAGTCCGCGGCGACATTGAACGACACCACGGTGCCGAGGCCGAGAACCCACAATGCGCCTCCCGCCATGCCCAGAACCGGCCCGCGCGAGAGGCCACGCGCATCGCCGATGGCCGCGACCATCTCGAACAGGGCGAGGCTCGAGGTGAGCGCGGCCATCGCCACGAGAGTGAAGAAGACCGCCGCCAGCCATTCGCCGCCGGGCACTTCGGAAAAGGCGGCCTGCATCGTGACGAACAGGAGGGTCGGTCCATCGGTCGGATCGAGCCCGGCGGTAAAGACGAAGGGAAAGATGATCAGCCCCGCCAGCAGGGCGATCAGGGTGTCGGCGACGACGATGACCGAGGCGAGCCGGCCGATGTTTTCATCCTCTCCGAGATAGCCGCCATAGGTCACCAGCACGGCAGAGGCGACGCCGACCGAGAAGAAGGCCTGCCCCACTGCCTCGAGCGCCGTATCCCAGGTGAGGAACGTCGCATCGAAAGTGAACAGGAAACCCACCGCCTGCCCGAAGCCGGGCTGAACCGTGGCGAGGCCGAGCATCACGAGGAGGGTTGCCACCAGCAGGGGCATCAGGATCTCCATTGCCCTTTCGACACCCCCGCTCAGGCCGAGCCGGGTTACGGCCAGGTTGATGGCGAGGAACAGGGCCTGCCATCCGATCAGGGCAAGCGGGTCGGCCAGAAGGGCCGCGAAATCGAGCGACATGCCACCGGTGGCAAGGCCGCTCAACGCATTCCATGCAAAGGCCAGCGTCCAGCCCCCGATCACGCCATAAAAGGAGACGATCAGGAAGCTCGCCCCCACGCCGAGCACGCCGATAGCTCCCCACCAACGCGAGCCGCCCAGCCTTTCGGCAAGGCGCGTCCATGCCAGGACGGGATCGGCGCCGCCTGCTCGACCCACCGCCAGTTCCGCGACCACCAGCGGTAGGCCGATAACGAACACGGCCGCCGCGTAGAGCAGGACAAAGGCACCGCCGCCGTTTGCGCCGGCGAGATAAGGAAAGCGCCAGAGATTGCCGAGCCCCACCGCAAAGCCGATCGCGGCGATAAGGAAGATCGCCCGCGACGACCAGCGGTTTGCTTGAGGCCCCTTGCTCCCGCTCAATTTCCTGCCGATCCGTATGGCACCCGCCCCATCCCCCCCCACGTTGACCGCCCGATACACATCTGTATTCATGCCTAGGCAATGCCGCGCAATCGAAAAATGCGCCCCGATGAAGAGAGTTTCGAGAATGATCAATCGCATCGCCCCCTGGCTGCTTGCAGCGCTCCTGCTGCCTGCAGCCGTGCCTGCCCTTGCCGATGAGACGCCCGAAGGTACGGCATCGACGGAGCCTGTCGAGACCCTCCTGGCGCCCTTTTCAGATCACTACGCGATGCGCGTGGAAAAGCCCGCCGATGTCGTCTGGGCACACATCAAGCAGCTCTATGTCGATGGCGAGCGGATGCGCCAGCAGGGCTTTGTCGTCACTCGGCTGAATGAAGAGCCCATCGCATGGCTCGGCGCGACGCGCGGGGTACACCCCGACAATACGGATCGGCCGGAGGTGACGGTCATGGTCAGCGGCATCGACGAGGAGGCGCGGCTGCTGACACTCATGATCGTGCTGGAAAACCCCGTGCCGGCCTATGTAACACACCAGGTCCGGCCAGACGGGCCCGATGCCTCGATCTACCAGACGATCATCCATACTCGCTGGCCAGTGACGAAGCCTGACGACGGCGAGCTCACCGCCGCCTACATCCGCGAGAAGATGGAGGCCGATGTCGCACACCACAATTCGGAAGTCGCCGCGATCATGCAGCGCGAGAAGGCCATCATCGAAGCACTGGATTGACATGGCTCGCCGGGTGCCCGACGGATAGCGCATGCGCAGCAAGGCTCAGGCAGGCAGCGATCGGGACGCACCGGTCGAACGGGATTGGATCGCGACCGCGCGGGAAATGCTGATCGAGGGCGGGATCGCCGCTGTGCAGATCAATTCGCTGGCCGGGCGCCTGGGCGTGACCCGCGGGGGCTTCTACTGGCGCTTCAAGAACCGGCAGGACCTGCTCGACCAGTTGCTGCTCGACTGGGAAAATTCCAACGCCAAGCACTTTCTCGATCGCCTCGCCGAACCGGGACCGCCGCGGGAGCGGATGGAGCGCCTGATCGACCTGTGGATGGAAGAGCGCCAGTTCGATCCCCGGCTGGAAGCGGCGATCCGGCAGTGGGCGCGGATCGACGAGACCGTGCGCCAGCGCGTGCGCAGCGTCGATTTCGGGCGGATCGAGGCGATCGCGGACCTCCTCCTGCAGGCCGGATACGGGGCCGACGAGGCCGAGGCGCGCGCGCGGATCACCTATTTCCACCAGATCGGCTATTACACGCTGGAGCTCGGCGAAAGCGTGGAGGAACGCCTCGCCATGCGACCGCACTACACCCGCCTCCTGTTCGGATACGACTGACGCCGCCAGAAGCCGCAAGGCCTTGCTTTAGACCGCTCGTTGCACGATACAGGTGTGTATCCTAGGCTTGGGATCGACCGGAAACGAAGCGGGGAAAGCAGGCAGTGCATGGGTTCTTGAGCAATGACTGGGCGGGGCTGGTGCTGGCAGCGGGCGTTGCTTTGCTGGCGGTGGTCCTTTTCCTTCTCACTCGCCGCTGGTGGACAGCGGCTCCCTTCGGGCTGCTGGCCGTGGCAATGGCGATCGGCAGCGGCATCCACCTTTACCGCGTCGCCGAGATGGAACGGCTCTACCCCGCGCCCGGAACCTTCGTGGAGGTAGATGGGCAGCAGATCCATGTGCTTGCCCAAGGCCCCCAGGATGCAAGCCCGGTGATCGTACTGTTCGGCGGCGGCCACGCTCCGGGCACATCGATGCGCTTCATCCACGATGCGCTGAAAGAGGATTACCGCAGCGTGCTGATCGACCGGCCCGGCATGGGCTGGAGCGGTCCGGCGGATTTTCCGCTCTCGACCGCGCGGGAGGCCCCGCAGATGTGGGAGGTGCTCGACAGGGTCGGGGCCGAAGGTCCGGTCATGCTCGCCGGCCATTCCTTCGGCGGGCTGCTCGCGGCGAACATGGCGCGGCTGCGACCCGAGCGCGTGCATGCGCTGGTGGCGATGGATCCGACTCCGCCCGACGTTATCCTCTATGGCCCCCGCCTCGAGGAACTTTCCTCCCTCTCGTCCGATCCGTGGTGGAACGGGTTCCTGCGGCTCTTTGCGATCGACTACCAGAAGCTCAAGGGCGAACCCGAAATGCCGGCCGCCTATGCCGAACTCGATCGCAAGATCGCCGAAACGATGGGCGGCGACCAGGCGATCCAGAAGGCCTATGCGACACGCCCGCGCGCGCAGATGGCCGCCCATTCGATCTATCATGAACTGACTCCGCAGGGCATGGCCGCGGTCGGCTACGAAACCGGCTTCTTCGACGGCGAGCTGGGCGATGTGCCGCTGTACCTGTTCGCGCCGCAGAATTCGGTCGGCATTACCGACGTTTCGACCTTCCGCAATGCCGAGGAGCGCGAGGCGATGCGCCTGCAGCGATTCTATGCCGCGACGCGCGAACGCTTCATGGACTATTCCGATAACGCGACGCGGATCGTCGCAGCGGAGAATTTGGGCCACAATTTCCTCTACGAACGCCCCGAGTACACGATCAACGTGCTTCGTCGGATCGCGGCGGGCGATTATGCGCCGCCTCCAGACGACCCGGCAGACGGGAAAGCGGACGCGGAGCCGGAGGCGTGAGGCTGCGGTTGGCGCTCGCCCTCGTACTGCTCGGCCCCGCCCTCCACGGGCCTGCCGATGCGGCGGCTCCGGCGAGCGAACGGGATACGATGGCCAATCTCGCCGCATGGGAAGGCGAATGGCGCCTGCCGCCGGTCAAAAGGGCAACACCGGCCTTGCTCGAGCGGCAGATTCCCGAAGCGGTCGCCGAGTACCGCCGCGAGCTTGCCGCGATCGCTGCCGATCCCGCGCCGCCGAGCTTTGCCAACACGATCGTCCCGCTTGACCGGGCGGGGCGCCGCCTTCGGCGACTGATGGCGGTGCTGAAGATCCATCTCACCACGAACGCCGACGAGGAATGGCGCAAGGTCGGCCCCGACCTCTTGGCGATGAATGATGCCGTCAATGCCGAGGCGCTCAGCGACCCTGCCCTTTTTGCGCGCGCGTCCGCGGTCTACCGCGGCCTGCCTGAAGGGACCGGCAATGCCGAACAGGCCCGCTTGACCGAGGTCACCCACGCCGCGATGGCGCGGGCGGGAGCCGGGCTCGACGCGGCGGATCGGGCCCGCCTGACCGAAATCGAAGCCGAGCTCGCCCGCCTGCGGACCGCGATCAACCGCAACCTCAACCGCGAGGCGTCCCAGCGGTTCGCTTTCTTTGATTCTCCCGAGCGGCTGGACGGGCTGCCGCAGTCGCAGATCGATGCCGCTGCGACCCTGGCAAGAGAGCAGGGTCGCGAGGGCGAATTCGCCATTCCCAACCAGCGCCCGCAGGTTTTCGCGGTCCAGACCAATGTGCGAGACCGCGAAACGCGCCGCGCGGTCTGGCAGCAATGGATGGAACGCGGCGGTGCGGCGGGAGAATTCGACAATCGCCCGGTCGCGGCGCGCATTCTCGAGCTCCGCACGGCCAAGGCACGGCTGCTGGGTTACCCAAGCTATGCCGATTACCTCCTCGCCTCGCTCATGGTCGGCACGCCCGAACGCGCGCTGGCTATCATCGAGAGCAACTGGGACGCGGTCATGGCCGCCGATGCACGCCGCGTTGTCGAACTCAAGGAGCTTGCCAGCGCGGACGGCATCGAAAGCATCGCGCCATGGGATCGCATCCATTATCTCGATCGCCTGACCCGCGACCGTTTCGGCATCGATGGCGAGGAGATCGCGGGCTATTTCGCGCTTCCGGCGGTGCGCGACGCGTTCTTCGCAGCGGCGGGCGATGCTTATGGCTACAGCTTCGAACGGCTCGCGCACGTCGCGACCGTCAGCCCCGATATAGAGGTCTATCTCGCCCGGCGCGAAGGGAAGCCTGCGGGGATCGTTTACCTCGACATCCGCCCTCGCCCGCAAAAGCCGCAAGGGTCGTGGACGGTTCAATACCGAGCGGCCGGGGACCTGGCGCCTGGCGAATTACCCGTGGTGGCCCTGCATTCGAGCCCCCCGCCCGCAGCCGGCGAGGGCGAAGACATCGTGTTGCCCTTCGAATACGCCAACGTGCTGTTCCACGAGTTCGGTCACGTGCTCCACATGCTCGCAAGCACCGCCAGCTACAACGCAACGGCGGCGCTCAGCGTGCCGTGGGATTTCGTCGAGGTTCCCTCACTGCTCAACGAACGCTGGCTGCTGACCGACCGCACGCTCGACCGCCTGCCGCACCATCGCACCGGCAAGACCATGCCGGCGGACCTGCGCGAACGGTTGAGGAAAGCGCGGCATTACGAGCGGGTGTTCAGCGTCAATCCCGAATACCTGGCGACCGCGCTGGTCGACCAGGTGCTGCACCGGCAGGACGGACCGGTTGCCGACGTCAACGCCTTCGAGAGCGACCTGCTTGCCGAACGCGGCTTTCCCGCCTCCGCCGACCCGATCATGCGCGCGTCGGCGGCCGGCCACACCTGGTCACGCCAATATGGCGCGAATGTCTACACCTACCTGTGGTCCGACATCCTCGCGGCCGACCTTGCCGAGGTGTTCCTGCGCGCGCAGGAGGGCTTTCACGATCGCGATGCGGGCGAGCGCTACTTCGACCTCGTCCTCTCCCGCGCCAACCGCGTGCCGATAGATCAGGCCTACCGCGAATATCACGGCCGCGCGCCGGACGAGGCTGCACTGATCCGCCGTTTCGATCTGGACGGGTCAAGCGGTTCGCGGTGAATGCAGGCGCCTGCGCGGTGACGTCCGTCAGCGATCCTACCACCCCCGTTATCTGGGACGCGTGCGAGGGGTCATTCCGGCAGCTGCTCGGCCCGCCACCGCTCCAGGTGCTCGTCCAGCAGGCCCATCGGCAGCGCGCCTGGCGAAAGCACCGCCGCGTGGAAGGCCGGGAAGCTGAACTTCTCGCCCAATGCCGCGCGGGCTTCGGCACGCATGCGCAACAATTCGCGCTGCCCCATCGCATAGGAAAGCGCTTGGCCCGGAATGTCGGTCGAATAGCGCAGCAGTTCGCTCTCGATCTCGGCATCGGATGCGAAGGTATTGGCCTTCATGAAGGTGCGCGCCTCCTCGTGCGTCCAGCCCAGCGCGTTTAGGCCGGTGTCGACCACCAGGCGGTTGGCGAGGAACATCTTCGAATAAAGCCGCCCGAAACGTTCGTAAGGGGAGGCATACATCCCCATTTCGTTGGCGAGATCGGCGGCATATTCGGCCCAGCCTTCGACATAGGCGTTGAGCCAGGTGAAGGAATTGGCGCGGCGCAGCGCGGGAAGGTCCTCGTTCTCCAGCTGCAGTGCGATCTGGAAGTGATGGCCCGGCAAAAGTTCGTGATAGATCAGCGCGGCGGCGTTGGCATAGGATGTCGTCTCGGGCGAGCTGCCGTTGTAGACATAGGCGCCCACCGGCAATTCCGGCGTCGGCGCTCGGTAGAAGCCGTAAGTCATCCCTTCCTCGACGTGGCGCGGTGCGCGCTCGATCGCATAGGGCGCCTCGGGCAGGAGCGAGAAATAGCGTGGCAGCACCGGCTCGATCCGCTCCATCGCGCGGCGAAAATGCGCCTCGACTTCCTGCGGGGTGGACGCGGCGAATTGCGGATCGGCATCGACCAGCGCGGCAAAGTCGCGGTCGCTGCCGGAAAACCCCACGCTTCGCTTGATCCCGGCCAGTTCGGCCTTCGCATCGCGCAGGATTTCCTGGCCGATCGCGTGGATTTCCTCGGGCGCAAGATCGGTGCCGGTATGCATGTTAGCAAGCCGGGCATAATGCGCCGCGCCGCCTTCCTGCCACATCAGCCCGGGCCGTACGGGCGCTGCGGCCTCGTATGCATCGTCAAGCATAGCGCCGAGCGCAGTGAATGCGGGCGCGATTTCGCCCTCGACCAGCGCCGAGACCTCGGCGCGGAAGGCCTCGGCTTCCTCGGGACTGGCCGATCCCAGCCGTTCGGGCTCGGGAACGAAGGCGACGGAGGCATCGGCGAGGTTGGCGGCCACCCGCCGCGCACTGGGAATGGCCGGACGGGCGATGCGGATGCCGCGCTCGGCCTGCAATTCGAGTTTGCCCGCCTGCGAGCGGACATGCTGCGCATAGGCCTTCAACCCGGCGAGATAGCGTTCTCGCTTGGCGGCTGTGTCGAGCTGCGTCGACAGCGCGGACTGGCGAATATTGTTGTGTCGCCAGCCGCCCGAATAGGGAGTGATCGGGAAGGAATAGAGCCAGAAGCTCGGGTAATTCTCCATGCCGCTGGCCAGCGCGACTAGATAATCGCGCGTCAACCGGTCGGTTTCGCCAAGGCTGTCGACGGGGACCGCTTCGAGCCTCTCGCGGAACATCGTTCCCTTCTCGGCAACGGCCTGCCAATGCTCCAGAGTGTCGGGCGGCAGGACCGGCATGGGGTCGCCCAGCAGGTTGCGCAGCGACAGGTCGAAGGGCCGCAGGGCTGCGACCATTTCATCGTGCAGCTGTGCGACC
>JGI12210J13797_10017421_pt1 | contig 13526 bp, 4 predicted proteins | sample ElkSlonscriptome_3_FD_13797 | JGI IMG/M metagenome (IMG submission 13797)
GTGCCGGCGGGAGAGCGGGCGATATATCGCGGCGTAAGCCGCTTGCCGCCCGGCCATTGCTTCATCTGGAGGGCGGGCGAACGGCGAACCTGGCGCTATTGGTCGATCCCCGAGGAGCCGGAAATTGGCGATTCGGACCGAGCGCGAGACGCATTGGAGGAATGCCTGGCCGAAAGCATCGGGGCGCAGATGATCGGCGACGTGCCGATCCATTCCCTGTTGAGCGGCGGCATCGATTCAAGCCTCACCACCGCAATCGCCGCCGATCACCCGGGACGCATGGGGACGGCTTTCACGCTGGGCTTTGCCGATCCGGCATTCGACGAGACCGCTTTTGCGCAGACCGCCGCGCAGGCGATCGGGTGCGATCACGAGGCGTTCACCTTGGCCGCCAAGGAGGCGGACATCGTGCTCGATTCCGCGATCGCAGCATTCGATGAACCTTATGGCATCGATTCCGCGCTGCCGATGGTCGCGATTGCCGGACGCATGGCGGAGGCGGGGGTAAAGGTGGTGTTGTCGGGCGATGGTGCGGACGAATTGTTTGCCGGATATCGCCATTACGATGCGCTCGCGGCGCATTACGCACGCCATTCGCGCCGTACCGGGGTTTCGCCCCCCGCCTCCATCTCGGGCAGGGTGCGCGGCGCTCTGTCGCGCGGGTTTTCGCCGTTCCCGGCCTATACCTGCCACAATGGCTGGTTCGGTGAAGATGTGCTGAAACGCCTGCCGGGTCCGCGCCTTGCCGATCTGGAGGACGAGGCGTTTCGCCGCGAGCGACAGGTCTTCGATCCTTCCCGTGAGCCGGTGGATGCGGCGCGCAGGGCCGACCTTGCCTCCTATTTGCCCGACGAAATCCTGGTGAAGACCGACCGCGCAGCGATGGCGTTCGGGATCGAGACGCGCGTCCCCCTGCTCGATCATCGACTGGTCGAGCTTGCCTTTCTGATCGAGCCCGCGCTCCATTATGCAGGCGGTGAGCGCAAGGCCATGCTGAAGGCGGCAGCTTCGCGATGGCTACCGCAAAGCGTGCTGACCGCGCGCAAGAAGGGCTTCAGCGCTCCGATCGCGGAATTCTTCCTGTCGCGGCCCGATGACGAGCGACGCATCCTCGACGAAGTCGCAACCGGCCCGCTGGTAAAAGATGGCTGGCTCAACGCGAAAGCCATCCCGCGGGCGGTCGCACGCAGCGATTATCGCGCCGGGGCGGTGCTGCAATTGCTGCTGACCGATCGCTGGTATCGCCACTGGGTCTGCGGCGGAGGCACGCGATGACCTGCCGCCTGAGCGTCCTGGTTGCGGCCCATAACGAAGCCGCCTTTATCGCCGAGGCGTTGCAATCTGCCTTCGTACAGGACCTTTCCGATTTCGAGATCATCGTGGTCGATGACGGGTCGGATGACGACACGGCGCGGATCGTCGAAGGACTCTTCGGCGAAGCCCCGGCCGGGATGCGCCTGAGATTGCTGCGCAGCGATGGCAATCACGGCCTCGCCCATGCGCGCAATTCGGCCTTGTCCCAGGCGCGCGGCGAATATGTCGCGCTGCTCGATGCCGATGATCGCCTTGCTAGCGGTGCTCTTGGTCGCCTGCTCGCGCGGCTGGAGCGGGATCGTTCGACCCGGCTTGCCTTTCCCCTGTATCGCTGGATGGGCCGCGATGGAACGCCGCTGCCTCATTCCAGCCCCGTTCCTACAGGTCCGATCGGCGCGCGAGCGATCCTGCTGGAAAATCCAATCCATTCCGACAGCGGGGTGACGATGCGGCGCGGCGACCTCGCCGCTATCGGAGGCTTCGACGACCGACTGACAGGCTATGTCGGCGCCGACGCCTGGGTCCGGTTCGCACTATTTCACGGCGAAAATTCCCTGGCCCCGGAGCCGGAGGCGGTGGTGCATTATCGGCGGCACGAAGCGCAGATAACAGCGAACTGGCGGCGGATGGACCGCAACTGGAGGGTTCTGGTGACAAAGCTCGACGGTGAATTTGCGCACAGCTTCGCCCCGATCCGCGCGGTCGCCGAAGCGCGGCACGATCTGTTTTGCGCACATCTGGCGTACAAGGCCGCGGAATATCGCGAGGCGCGAAGGCTTCTGACGCGGGCGCTCCGGTCAAATCCTGCAATGCTGATGAAAGCCGAAGCGCGAACCCGAACGCTGGCCTGTATCGCGAGCCTGCTGCCCGAACGTCTCCATCGCGGTGTCAGGGAACGGTTCGATCCGGGCGACGCGCGGTCCGGGCAGGCGCCCTGAAGGGCAAGACGATTGCGGCCTAGAGTTCGACGCACAATCCGTCATAGGCGCACAGCACTTCGAGCGGGTCACCCTCGCGGGTCAGTTCCTCATAGCGCAGCGTCTCTTCGTGCATTCGCTGGATATCGGCGTCGCAATAGGCAGGTTCGTGGTGAAACAGCGCGAGCCTGCGGGCACCGGCCTCCCGGCACAGATCGACGGCGACGATGTTCGAGGAATGCCCCCAGCCTTCCTTCGTCGAAACGCTTTCGCCCAGCGAGTACATCGTATCGGCGATCACCAGATCCGCTTCGGCGAGCAGGGCGCTGGTGCCATCGTCAATCGCTTCGGGACTGCCGTCGGCATCGACACGGTGTTCGGCGTCGGTCGAATAGACCGCGACCCGGCCAGCGCGGTCGCGAAAGCGATAACCGTAGCTGGCGTGATCGTGATCCTGTTCGACCAGGCTGACATCGAGTTCGCCGATGCGATATTCGCGACCGGGGGTGAGAGTGCGAAAGGTGATATCGGCCTGAAGGGTATCGAAGGGGACCGGGAACGAGATTTCCTCCTGCTGGCGGCGCAGGGCCTGTTCGGCATCGCCGTGACCGGCATGGACGATGATTTTCGCGTTTTCCAGGAATGCCGGCACGAAGAACGGGAAGCCCATTATATGGTCCCAGTGCAGATGGGAGAGGAAGAAATGCCATTCTTTCGGGCGGGACACGCCATCCGCCTGCGCATCATTCGTCCGCGCTAGCGTATCGAGCCCGCATTCGCGCAAGCCCGAACCCATGTCGCAAACCGTGAACGGCCCGGTCCCGACATCGATTTCAACGCAGCTCGTCGCGCCGCCGTAAGTGGCCCCTTGCGAAAATTCGAGTTCTTCATCGACGAACCGGCGCGCGGCCGATGCGTCGGCGAATTGTCGACCATCGGACTTGACCAGTGCCGACGCGATCTTGTCCGCGATGGTGTTTGCATGGGGAGCGACCGGCAGCGATCCACGTGTGCCCCAGAATCTCACTTGCATGATCGTGCATCCCTCTTTTGGGGCATGAGGGGGCGTTGTGCCCTCCTTGAGGTGCATTCAGTCGCTCTCGCTTTCGAGCGCTTCGGCGATGGAGTCCTTGATTGCAAAGAGCGTGTCGCAGCGGCTGATGGCGAGGATCTGGGCGACGCGATTGACTGGTCGGACGAGCAATATCGAGCCTCCGAGCATGGCGAGGCGGCGCTGCGCCTCTATCAGCACGCGCAATCCCCGGGCCGAAATCAGATCGAGACCGGCCATGTCGACGATGACCTTGTCACAGCCGCCACGATCGCAACCGACTTCGATCGCAGCCAGCATTCCGGCTTTGAACTTCGCGACGTTGGAGGCATCGATGCGGCCACCCACGGCAATCACCAGAGCGCCACCCTCCCGCCGGGTTCGCAAGGTCAGACGCGCGGTCGGACAAGCGGTGGCTTTTCCCGCCCCGGTTTCGGTCACAGAGTTGCGCGCGCGGGACATTCCGAACGAACGATCAAGGCTTCCGAGCGCGTTCGATAGATCGGTCTGGTGTTTCAAGGCCGCTCCAAAATTGCATCCACCGCCAGTCTGAAGGCAATCGGTAAACATCCGCTTAGCAATCGATCTCAGGGTCGGCCTGCAGTGTGGAATGGGCCTGTCGCCGCGCGGAATTGCGATTTGTGCAAACGCGACAATCTGCCGTGACCCAGTCCGTGCCGGAACTCGCGGCCTTGTCTTCGAACGCGAAGCGAGTATCACCGACGAAATAAATGGTCGCGCAGGAAAGCCGCCGACGATCTTTTGGTCGTTTGCGGTGAAAAAAGAATCATTTGAGAGAAATATCGCGGGGGCGAGGGATTTTTGTCCCAGCGGGTTTGGGGGGTCGTTGTCGAACGCTGAACGGACGACGCAGCACGTTTGTGAGATATTTGAGCCTTCGCGGCTCGCAATAGGATTGGGCCTGTGTGCGGCCATCCTGTTTCATGGCGAGCCGCTGGCTGCGCAAGGGCAGGACGCGCCCCGGTTCACGCCGCCGACCCGCGGAGAACTGACGCCACCGCGCGAACAGCGCGAAGAGCGGCGCCTTACACTGACCATAGACGGTGACCTGGAACGTGCGCCCTGCGTGCTCGACCGTCCCGACTATGCCGATATCACGCTGACGCTGAACGGGGTCGCGTTTTCAGGGCTCGACCGGGTGACGGATGTATCGCTCGACGATGCCTATGAAAGCTATCTGGGACGGGAACTCCCTCTTTCGGTGCTATGCGATATCCGCGCCGGCGCGAACGCCATCCTGCGCGGCCAGGGTTATCTTGCGACGGTGGAGATACCCGAACAGAACCTCGGCGACGGCATCGCCGATTTCCGGGCCGTGTTCGGCAGGTTGACCGCGCTACGTGTTCGCGGCGATGCCGGCCCGTCGGAGGCGGTCATCGCAGCCTATCTCGAAGGGCTGACAGAGCAGGACGTGTTCAACACCAACGAGGCGGAGCGCTACCTCCTGCTGGCCGACGATCTGCCGGGCGTGGACGTGCGAATGTCCCTGACCCCGGCCGCGGGCGGAGCGCCGGGGGACCTTGTCGGCGACATAGCGGTCGTGCGTCGGCGCGCCGCTCTCGACGTCAACGTGCAGAACTTCGGTTCCGAAGCGATCGGACCGTTCGGCGGTCTGCTGCGCGCAGAGGTGTACGACGTTACCGGACTGGGCGATCGGACGACCCTTTCGGTCTACAGCACGCTCGAATTCGAAGAACAGCAGACCTACCAGCTGGGCCATGACTTCGCGATCGGCGCAAACGGCCTGAGACTGGGCGGGCAACTGACCTATTCGACCACGCGGCCGGACCTCGATCTGGACGGCCTCGATATCGAATCCGAAACGCTGCTCGGCAGCGTGTTCGCCAGCTATCCGATCGAGCGGTCGCGGCGGTCCAGCCTGTTTGCCAATGTTGGCCTAGATATCGTCGATCAGGACGTGAACGCAGGCGATATCGCGCTCACGCAGGACCGGGTGCGAACGCTGTTCGCTCGCGTTTCTGGCGAGATCACGGATTCGGGCAGCGTCCGCCGGCTCGGCGGGTACACGCCCTTCGAACCGCGCCTGAGGCTGCGTTACGGCGCCGAGCTGCGTCAAGGGATCGACGTGTTCTCGACCAGTCCGGATTGCCGCGGAAACCTCGGAGGTTGCCTTGTCGGCGGCGCGGTCCCGCCCAGCCGGATCGAAGCCGATCCCACGCCATTCCTGATGCGCTATGATGCGGGGATCGAATATCGGCCCGTGCCCGACATCGCCTTTTCGCTCGATGCAAATGCTCAGATTACCGACGATCCGCTTCCTGCATTCGAGGAATTTGCTGCGGGCAGTTTCTCGATCGGTCGCGGCTACGATCCCGGCGCGGTTCTGGGCGATAGCGGTATCGGCGTTGCGGCTGAAATGCGTTTCGGTTCGCTCGCTCCCGACGGTATCGACGCGGTCGCGGTCCAGCCATACGTGTTCACCGACGTCGCCTTTGCATGGAACGAGGATCCCAGCCGCCGACCGCTCAATCCCGATCGCCTGTGGTCGGCCGGCGGCGGCGTGCGCGCCGCATGGGGACCGCGCCTGCAGGCGGACGTTTTCCTGGCCGTCCCGCTCGAGCGGCCCGACCTCGCGCCGGAGCGAGGTGATGTGCGGTTGATGTTCTCGGTCACCGCCCGACTTTTCCCCTGGAGATACTGACATGGCCCGTCCGACACTCGACCGTTCGCAATTGTTGCTCGGCTGCGGGTCCGCCGCGATCGCGCTGGCACTGATCTCTACCCCGGAAAAGGTCGAGGCGCAGGCGATCAACGCGAGCGAGAACGTTGTCAGGGGCAGTGCCTTCCGCTCGTTCCCGGAAATCGGCCGCGAAGTCATATCGGTCGAAACGCCGACGGTGGTGATCGACTGGACGCCTCCACCATCCCAGGGGCCGACGCCCGATTTCCTTCCGACGGGAAACGAAGTCACTTTCCGCAACAGCACCGATTTTGCCGATCTCGACTTTGCCGTCCTCAATCGCATCCTGCCCAGCCTCAATGGCGATGTGGCGGTGATCGACGGCACCGTTATCTCGCGCATTTTCGACGGCACCGGCACCGCGCGCGCTGGCGGGACGGTCGCATTCTATTCGCCGACCGGCATCCTTGTCGGCAACAATGCGATATTCGATGTCGGCAATCTCATCCTGACGACGCTCGACCCCAACCTCGACAGTTTTGAAGATTTTGCGATCAATGGCGGGCAGTTGCAGCTTGGCGATGGCCAATCCACGCCTGCCCTGATCAGGGTCGAGACGGGTGCGCAGATAAATGCGACGGCAGAAAACTCCTACCTCGCGCTTGTCAGTGCCGAAATCGCAATGCTGGGCACCAGCAATATCAACGGAAGCCAGGCTTTCATCGGTGGCGAAGTCGTCAACCTGACGGTCAGCAACGGGCTGTTCGACATTCAGATTCCGGTCGGATCCAGGAGCAGCCTGCCGATACTGATGGACGGAAATGTCGGCGGCCCATCGAGCACGGGCGCGGGCGACAACCACGTCATCTATGCCGTCGCTGCCGCGCAGGCAGACCCGATCAGCATGATTTTCAGCGGCAATCTCGGCTTCGAACCTGCGGCCAGCGCAGGGATCGTCAATGGCGAGATCATCCTGTCCGCCAATTACGACGTGAACGGGCGCAATGTTGACGGCGGAACGATCTCGGATGGCATCGCGGCGGTGTTCGACGGAAACTCGGAAACGTCCGATGCGGCCGGGCGCATTTTCGTCGAGAATTTTACCGCCAGCAGCAGCCTGCTGGCGATCGCCAACGAGGAAGCCGTCGTCGGCGCGCGCGGTTCGGCAAGCTCGGTCGATGGCGATCTCTTGATCGTCGGTCGCCGCTTTGCCGAAATGAGCGCAACCGAAGGGCTGGCTTTCGACGTTACCGGTGACGTGCTGGTCTCGGCGCGTGATTTCGGCGAGTTCGGAGCAGAGCTTCTGGACGGGGAAAACAACGCAACGGGCGGCGATGCCAGGATCGAGACGTTTCCGGGCGAAGTTTCGAATGGCGGCAACATAACGATCGGCGGCGATGCACTCGTCACCGCCGACGCGTTCGCCGGACAGGAAGTGATCGGGAACATCGCCGGTTCGGCAACAGGCGGCTCCGCCTCCATCGCGGTGCGCAGCGGGGCGATTTCGATCCTCGGCAACGCTGCGGTTCAGGCCGGCGCCTTCGGCGCCCCGAACCAGACCCAGTCCCTTGGCGGAGATCTGCGGGGCGGCGATGCCAACGTGATCTCGCAAGGTAACGGTACGCTTGGATTTGGCGGCACGCTCGATATTTCGGCGGCGGCGTTGGGAACCAATGCCGTGGGAACTGCATCGGACACGTTTGGAGGTTTCGCCGCGCTCGAACTGGACGCCGGCGGTTCGCTTGTCGTGGCGGGGGACGTCGTCATCGACGTATCCGCGATTGCGGGCGCTTCGAATACGAGTGGGTTCGGTGCGCTGGCCGATGCGGGGAATGCTTCGCTCTTTATTGCAGGCCTGGAAACCATGGACTTGCAGGGCGACGTGCTGCTCGACGCCACCGCGTTCGGCGGGCGCAATGAAAGCGGTCCCGGCGGTACGGGCCTTGGCGGAGTGGCTCTTGGATTCGTCCCGAATGAGGGAACCCTGTCGATCGGTGGCGACTACACCGCTTTGGCGAGGGCGCTGGGCGGTCGCGGCATTGGCGGAGGCGACGGGCTGGGCGGCATTGCCGGGCTGCAAGTCATCACCGGGGCGATCGATGTCGCAGGCGCTGCACTGGTCGATGCGCAGGGTATCGGAGTTACATCCATGTCGCCCAGCGGCTCCGGCGGCGATGGCGGCGACGGGATCGGCGGCAGCGCTTTCCTTCGTGCTGATGGTAGCGTGGGTGCGATCGGAAGGTTGACCATCGGATCGGACGCAGAGGCCAATGCCGATGGCTTTGGCGGGATCGGCGGGGTTCCCGACATCTCGATCCCGGCCGGTGCGGGGGGCCTGGGTACGGGCGGTCAATCCGGCACCGGGAACCAGGCGAACCAGGATTTCGAGAACGGCGCTTCCATACTTGCAGGCAATGTCAACGGAACCGTGTCGGTCGGCGGCACGGCAACGGCGCGTGCGATAGGGCGTGGAGGACGCGGAGGCACGGGGTTCGACCTCGAACCGTCTGGACCTGGCGGCGATGGCATCGGCGGCACTGCCCGGGTCGGACTGATCGATTTCACCGGCAGCGCCTCGTTCGCTTCGGGCGAGATGAACCTCGCGGATGTTGTCGTAAGGGCCGTTGGTATCGGCGGAAATGCGGGTGGAGGCGGACCGTCCGGCGAAGCACCGGGCGATGCCGGTGATGGGTTTGGAGGCGATGCCGTGCTTCTCGCGCAGGGCGGGTTTCTCACGGCAAGCATTGTCAATCTGGATGCGAGCGGCATCGGGCCCGCAGGAGATCTGGGCGGATCGGGTTTCGGGGGCCTTGCCGCCGTTCAGGGTTCCGCTGGCGCAATCGCGGCGATGGACCGGCTGGAAGTCTTCGCGCAGGGTGAAAGCGGCAATGGCGATACCGGGTCCGGCAGCGCAGTTGGCGGTGCGATCGACGTGCTGTTCGAAAATTTCGATCTGACGGTGCTCAACGATGTTCTGCTGGATGCCGGCGCTCGCGGTGGGATCGTCGATTTCGGCAACGGTAATACGGCCCGGGGCGGGTTCGTGACCATCGGCATGTTCTTTGGCGTCAACGCGTTCACGATCGGCGGCAACCTCGAACTCGATGGGACGGCGGTGGCGGGGGCCGGTGCGTCACTCGACCCGGCAGCTAGCGCTATCGGCGGCGACACGAGCATCGGGATTCTGGGTTCCTCCGTTTTGACTGTCGACGGCGTGGTCGAACAACGCGCCGATGCATTTGGCGCGGCCAACGCCGATTTCGGTCGTGGCGGCGACGGGATCGGCGGAATATCGACCCTGTTCATCGATGGCGGCGGCGTTTTCGACATTGGCGGCGATTACCGCATCAGCGCGTCGGCATCGGGCGGCGAAGGCAGCGGAGGGGGCGATGGTTTTGGCGGAATCGCGACCGCGGAGGTGTTCTCAGGCACTTTGAACATCGCCGGCAACGCGGCCGCCAATGCGAATGGTCGGGGCGGTAATGGATCCGTCTCTCTCGGTCTTGGCGGAGTAGGCGGAACGGGCATCGGTGGCCGCGCGATCATCGCGGCAGAGGGTGGACTGGCTGGCGAAGGGGTCGTCAGCATTGGAAACAATGCGCTCGTCACTTCGAATGGAACGGGCGGCCAGGGCGGCTCCGGCAATGGCGATGACTTCAGCCCCGGACGCGGCGGCGACGGAATTGGCGGAAGTGCGGATACTTTCATCGCGATAACCGAAGAAGATACCGGCATCGCCGCTCTGATTGCGGGCGACAACGGCAGCCTGAGCGTCGGTGCAACGGCAAGTGTCGAGGCCATCGGCACAGGCGGACTGGGCGGTCAGGGTGGGCCGGGTCAGTCCGGGGCGCGCGGCGGCGACGGGATCGGTGGTACGGCGCTTGCAGGCATCCGCATTTTCGAAGGGAACCAGGCTTCCCCGCTGGGCAATGGCAGTGTCGCGTTCGGATCGCTGATCGCGAACGCCGATGGAACGGGCGGAGCGGGCGGCTTCGGCGGATCGACCCAGGACGCCCGGGGCGATGGCGGAGACGGCACCGCGCACGAAGCGATCCTCTCGATCGTGACAGGCGAAATCATCGGCGGGTCGGTCGCGATAACCGCGAACGGGACGGGTGGCGACGGCACCAATGGCGGAATCGGAACGGGTGGTTCCCTCGCTGGCCTGTCGATCAGACTTGGCGGAACCGCGACGATCGATTCCATCTCTGCCGAGGCGCTGGGGATAGGCGGAGATGGCCTTTCCGGGCTCGGCGGCGCAGGCGTTGGCGGGATCGCTTACCTCAGACCCCAGGACGGCATCGTACTGGTCAATGGCGATGCGATAATCGATGCAAGCGGCTTTGGCGGCCTCTCGGGCAATGGTGCTGGCGCCGACGGCACTGGCGGGACTGCCGATATCTCGGTCACCGATCCGGCGGTCGATGAGGTCACGATCACCGGCAATGCCGCGATCATCGCCAACGGTTTCGGCGGAGACGCGCTGGCAGGTTTCACTGGCGGCACCGGTACCGGGGGCGAGGCATTCTTGTCCGCGCAGGCAGGCGGTTCGATCGATCTGGGATCGGCGCTGGTCTCGGCCAGTGGACAAGGCGGTTCGGGCGAGGATGCTGACGGGGGCGAAGGCCTGGGCGGCTTGGCCTATATCGAGGCATTGGGCGCAGGCAGCATGATAGACATTCAAACCGCGACGCAATTTGCCCCTGAAAACAGTGTCATCGTCAACGGCACGGTCGTGGCCGCTGGCATCGGCGGCCTAGCCACGGGCGGTGAGGGGATTGGCGGCGCTGGTACGGGCGGCACGGTATCTCTGTCCGCGACCGATAGCGGCGCCATAACGCTGGCTGACGATGCGGCCGACACTTACCGCATCCTTGCACGAGGCATTGGCGGGAATAGCGTCGTCGATGGCGGGGCCGGGGGATCGGGCACCGGCGGTACCGCGCTGTTCCAGGCCGACGAAGGTGAGATCGTAACGGGGGGCACGACATTCTCCGTTCTCGGGCAGGGCGGAAGCAGCGGTGATGAGACGTCGAACATCGCCGGTGGTGAGGGCTTTGGCGGCTCGCGGGAAATCACTGTCGCGAATGGCGGCGCAATAACCGGAACGTTCTCCGGCGGATCCAGCGGGGCGTTCGGCGGCTCCGGATCGGGAAGCGGAAATGGCGGCGATGCAACCGGCGGTTCGACCCTCGTCAGTGTTACCGATGGATCGCTCGACCTGATCGGCGCATCGGCCTTCATCGATTTCTCGATCGGGGGAGCGGGTGCGATCGGTGGCAATGCAACCGGCGGAACGATCGATTTCCAGGCAACCAACGCGGCGATCCGCTTCGTCGAGAACGCCGATGACGTCGCAAGTGCGCTCATCGGCGGGACTGTCACCGGCGGCGCGGGCGTGGATCAGGGCGGAATTGCGCAGGGTTCAGCAGTCAGCGTCGCGGTTTTGAACAGCACCGTCACAGGAGCCGGATCGCTGATCATCGCGGCCGATGCGGTCGGTGGCGATAGCGAAAGCGGAACCGGCGGCGATGCGCTGGCAGGTTCGGCAGCGCTTCTGATCAATCCCTCGACTGTCGAACTCGGTGGCGAGAACATCGTCAGCGCCGACGCCTTTGGTGGCGCCGGCGCGATAGGCGGCAATGCTTTGGCAGGGAATGTGGATGTCGAGTTCATCGGGAGCGACGTTACGATTTCCCAGGATGCTGACGGTGCCTCATCCTTGCTCCTTTCCAGTTTCGCACGGGGTGGCGGTTCGACCGATCAGGTCGGCGATGCCAGTTCGGGCTCGGCGCTGCTGACGGTGTTCGACAGCACGCTGATTACGAACAATCTCGCGATCGAAAGCGATGCCGATGCCTCGTCGTCGGACACCGCATCAGGCGGGACGGCGATCGGCGGTCTTGCCGCGGCGGTCGTGCAAGGTTTCTCGCTGATCGAAGCCGATACGTTCTCGATCACGAGCGATGCGGTATCATCGGCCGATGGAACGGCCGAGGGCAGACTGTCGCGCTTGTTCGTCGACGAAAACGCGAGCGATACCTCGGGCGACGATCCGCTTGTGAACCTCGCGATCGGCATGCTGGAATTGCGTTCTGACGCGGCGGGCGGGAATACCAACATCGCGGGTCGCTTCGAGGTCGAGATCGCAAGCGGCGATATCCTGGCGGCCACGCTATCCGGATCGGCGACGGGAGACACGATAGCGGAAGAGAGCCTTCCGTCCGCACTGATCGCTTCGGGTGGGGATCTGCTCGTTTCGGATGTGCTTTCGATCGATGTGACCGACGACTTCGTCTTGCGTACCACTTCTGGCAATCTCATCGGCAGTTCGAATCCTGCCGACCCAACGACCGATGTAACGGTTCGATCTGCCGGAACGATCGTGATTTCCGGCGACGATGACGCGGCAATCGGCGTCAGCGGCGGGCAATTGACCCTGGAATCGAGCGATATCGAGATCAATTCCGGCGCGCTCGTGTCCGCGCCGATCGTGACCGTAAATTCCATCAATGGCGATGCCCCCGGTTTCCTCGGCGGCGACAGCGCTGCGGTGAACGAGGATTCGTCGCTGGGTTACGTGCTGAGCCAGGAGGAAATCGACCGGATCGATACGAGCGATTTCACCTTTGCCCAGGCCGCATTGATCGAACGCGCCGAAGACGGGTCGGACCTGATCATCGGTGACGCGACATTCTCTGGATCGGACGGCAACCGGTTTTCCAATGTCGCGATAAACGTCGCGGGGCCATCGGGCGTGATCAGGGTCGAGGGATCGCTGCTACTTGCCGATGTCGATATCGAGGACACGCTCTCTCTTGCTGCACCGGGCCGGATCGAGGTGCGCACGCCGGGCGGGATCAGCGTGCTGGATTCCGATGGTTTGCCGACCGGCAGCCTGTCGCTTTCCTCTAATGATGTCTGGATCGCGGATTCCGAGCTGATCGAGCAATTGCTGATCGACCCGAATTTCGATGGGCGTGACGATCTGCTGTCCGGTGCCGCCGCCGGAAGCGACGACCCCTTTGGCTTCATTCAGGGCGGATCGGTCGATCTGTCGGTCGGAACGTCCCTGCTGGTCCGTAATACCGGGACGAATGGCGATCTTCGTGGAATCCTGGTCGGGAATGGCGGTCTTTCGATTTCGCAGAGCGATCCGTCGGCAACAGAAGGGCTTGACGTATTCGCCTATGGTGCGCGCCTGACCGATACCGGCGACCTGGTGACCGGGGAGACCTTCTTTCTGGAGGTGAACTACAATTTCGAAGGCGATCGGCTCACGAGCTATCGAGAGGATGCCGAGCTCAATGATTGCGATATCAATACCGGGGTTTGCGGCGATCTGCCGCCCGAAGTGCCGGGAATTGGCATTCCGATCAACAATCGTACGATAATCGAGGGGCCTGTCTCGGTCCTTCCCCCGCTGGAAGTCGGCCAAACCGTTCGCAATGCCAGTTTCGGCATGGACTTTCCCGAATTGTTGAGACCGCCTTTGATCGACGAAGACGCCGTATTGCGCGATCCGGTCGCCAGTGGCGGCGATGCCTCCTTTTATGGAGATGACGATGAAGAGAATTCCGAT
>JGI12210J13797_10214689_pt1 | contig 13525 bp, 7 predicted proteins | sample ElkSlonscriptome_3_FD_13797 | JGI IMG/M metagenome (IMG submission 13797)
TAGTTCTGACATTTCTTCGTAATATTTAGGGTTGACTGGAGTTTCGTCTATAATAATTTTCCGCATATTATTTTCTATGGTTTCAGCCATTGCCTCTGGGTCTTTTTTCATGTTATCGGGCAGTTTTTCTAATATTCCCAGTCCGTTTTTAACTATTAGCTCGATGAGACCTAAGTCGGCAAAATTAGAGACTACCTCGGTATGTTCGGCGCGGATGTAGGTATCTAATAAATGTCGCATTGCTGGCTCATAGGCTTTCATATCCACACTATCCCCACTTGCCAGTTTTATTTCATCTTGCATCTGTTGATAATATTTGACCTCCGCTTTAATATCATTAGCTTCGGCAGCAGTATAACCAATTTCGATCGTGTCGTTGGCAATATTAGCATAAGCACGAACTAGAGCATTAACAGACTTATAGAGATGAACCCGTTTGCCTGCATTATTAGCTAGGGCAGTTTTATCCCCGGTGTCTTCTGCACAAAAATAACGCTGATATTCTCTAAAGTCGCGGGGCGGTGATACAGGTTCGCATAACGCTCTTACTATTTCTAAAGTTTCCTCTAGACGTTCCTTTCCTTTTTCCAGGCGATCGCTCAATAACCCCTTCACATCAGCAGCATCATAACCATCTAGAGCTTCATTTGTGTAGTTTGTAACGGCTCCTTGTAATTGTTGGAACAGGTCTTTATAATCCACAATATAGCCATATTCCTTGTCTTCTCCATCTAAACGGTTAACCCGACAAACAGCTTGAAATAAATTGTGGTCCCGCATCTTTTTGTCAATATAGAGATAGGTAGCGGAGGGAGCGTCAAAACCAGTCAATAATTTATCTACTACTATCAACAAACGCATTTGACCGGGTTCCTTGACAAAACGTTCCCTTACCTGTTCCTCAAATTTATCCGCCCGCTTAATAGCCTCATCTTCCGACACATTAAAATAGTTAGCCAGCATTTGACGGTAAATGCGATACTGATGTAATTTTTCTGTGTCTCCTGCTCCCGTTGCCTCCCCTTTAATATTCTGAACCGATGGCTTATAGCTAGTAATAATGGCACATTTGCCAGCTAACTCAGTAACAGCAAATAGTTCATAAACCTTACAAGCTTGGTATATACTAGAGCAAACTAACATGGCATTCCCACGCCCATCCATTAGACGGGGTTTTTCTTCCATATCTAGGAGAATATCACTAACTATTTGCTCCAGGCGCGACTTGCTAGACAATACATTTTGCATCGTGCCCCATTTCTTTTTAATTTGAGTTTTAGCTGACTCCGACAACCCCCGCGTTTTCATTTCAAACCATTGGTCTACTTTCTCCTGGGATGTCAAATATTGGTCAATATCCCGCGCTTCATAACGGAGGTCTAACACTACGCCGTCGGTTATGGCTTCATCAAATTTGTAGGTATGGATATATTGACCAAAGACTTCGACGCTTTTTTGTTTGTCTTGCTTTAACAACGGGGTGCCAGTAAAACCAATAAATACCGCATCGGGTAATATTTTCTTCATCGCACCGTGTAGTTTCCCCGACTGGGTGCGGTGACATTCATCCACAAATACAAAAATGTTGCCTTTGGGGGTGAAGTGCTGGCTTTGCAAGTCTCGGATAAATTGGTCTGTGGCTTTTTTTCTTTCCTTTTCTTCCCGACTACCGAATTTATGAATGAGGGAGCATATTAACCAGGGTGCGCTTTGGTTGAGGGTAGTTATTAGATCGTCTCCGTTTTGGGTTTTGTAAATATTCTCCTCTACTCCTAAAAATATGCCCTCTATCTGTTCGTCTAATTCAATGCGGTCTGTAATAATTAAAACTCGCGCCCCTGTAATATTTTCCCTGATCCATTTTGCCAGCCATACCATTGTCAGACTTTTACCGGAGCCTTGGGTATGCCAAATAATGCCCCCTTCCCGCCGTTGTAGAAATTCTTGAGCTTTCTTAATACCAAAATATTGGTTATGGCGACAAATCTTTTTAGTTCCCTTATCAAATATGGTAAAGTTATGGATAATCTCTAAAAATCTGTCTTTATTGCACAGCAGACTAAGATGCCAATCCAACTTACTAACTTCCGACTCCAAACTTCTAACTTCTGACTTCTGGCTTCTGCCTTCCTCTAATTCTTTCCACTCCAAATAATACTTTTCTGGAGTCTCAATAGTGCCGTAACGGAGTCCCTCGGAATTGTTACCCGCCATTAATAATTGTTGGGTGGTAAAAAAGGGGCGGATAAATTCTTTGGCTTGATTATCTAAATTTTGACGGATACTTTGACTCAGGGGGACGCTAGACCGTTTTAGTTCTAAAATACCAAGGGCAATACCATTAACATAGATAACAATATCCGGGCGTTTCTTGTTTTTGCCTTGGACAGTCACCTCTTCAGCAATGGCAAAATGATTATTTTCCGGGTGTTTCCAGTCAATGAGCCAGACTGTCTCTGTTTGTTTGTCCTTTCCCTCTTTTACTTTCACGCCGTAACGCAGCAGACTATAAACTGCTTTATTCGCATCATATAGATTTTGGATATCTCCCAGGGTAGCAGCTTGGCCAAGTTCCCGGAGAGTTTTATTAATTAGGGTGTTATTAATACCTTGTTTTGTTAGCCATTGGGTTAATAATTCTGTTTCAATATTACGGTTATTTTCCCGATATTGCCAGTTACCAAGGTAGTCATAACCGAGTTGGTTTTGAAAGAGTTCAATAACTCGCTTTTGAGTGACAATTTCTTTTTCTCCAATCATTTTTTTCAGTTATAGTAGGTTGGCATTAAAATTTATCGTCAGGATAAGGCAGAAGGCAGAAGGCAGAAGGCAGAAGGGAAGAGGTTCTTGAGCAACTTTATTTTTTGTTAGATAGTTGTTTTTTTTGTGCCTTTCTACTTATCCATTATCCATTATTAATTATTAATTAGTCTCGTTTTTCCTGTTAGAAGTTCTTGCATCATTCCCTGCTTAATGGCTTTTGTTTTGGCTAGGCGTTTTTCTAAGGCTGTTATTTCTTCGTCTTGGTTGGAGAGGATGGTGGCGATCGCTTTTTGTTCGGGAAGTGGTGGCTTGATGATTCTAAAACTTCTAATTTTTGCCATTGATAAGCTTGGCTGTGCGCCCACGCTAACTTTTTCGTCTATTTCCAACTGCAAGAAGGAACTTTTAAAGTAAAGAAAAAGAAACTTAGGAACAATTTCTTTTTTGCAGGTAATTCTGGCAGTGTTTGGACCAAGGTGATATTTATCGCTTTGCTCTATTAAATAAACTGGTCCGATAGTGCCAACGTAAGCAAATACCAAATCATCTTTTTTGAGTTGGCTTCTGGACAGCTTGCTTGAAGTAGCTTTGGGTATGGTTTTAACATTTTCTAAGTTTAGAACGTTTTGCGTTATGTTAACTCCTCTAATGACGATTATTTCGCCGCCGTCTCGATAACTGTTAAAGTAGTTTGTGTATTCAAAACCTGCCAATTTTGTAACCTCAGCGTATTCCCCAAGAGTTACCGCTTCCCAATCTTCAGGAATAACCCCAACCTCACTATTTTTATAACCTTTCCCCTCGCCAAACCCAGGCAGACGTTTCTTACCCGTCAATAATTGCTGCATCGTTGCCGCTTTAATATCTCGCTTTTTGCCTATGAGTTTATCCAGTGCTGTTATTAGGTTGTCTATGTTGGAGAGGGTAGTGGCGATCGCTTTTTGTTCTGGAAGGGGTGGGAGAGGTATTTTTAAGCTGTGTATATCATTTCTATTAAGCGTTGGTACGCCTGAACCAGTTCCAAACCGCTCAAATTTTACAGATTGATACAAATAATAAACGTACTTGGGATAACTGTTTATGAAACTTGTCACCCATAAGGTTGTGTTATGCGGCCAATAATTTCCAAGAACGTAGTGAACATTTCCGATTGTCCCTGATCTTCCCGTAATAACACCAGGACCCTTAGCCATAAATTCGGCGTGGTAACTCATTACCCCGTTTGAGTAAACAACAGGATAGTCTCCCTTTTTTAGCTGAGATGTAGGCAAATCAAAACCACGTTGCAGCGGAGCAATATCTTTAAGCTTTAGCGTCTCCCAATCTTCAGGAATAACCCCAACCTCAGTATTTTTATACCCCTTCGGCACTCTCTCATCACTCATAAAATTCACCCATTATTACTAGCTTTTATCATTGCATCAGAAATAATCAAACTCATTTTTTTAATCCTTAAATTATCAAATAAAAAAATTATCCATTACCCATTATCCATCACCCATTATCAATTGTAAATCTTCCTCAACTTTATTCGCCCAATTTTCCACCTCCATCTCCAACTCTGGCAAAGTCTCGGCATAACGTTCATCTAAAACCTTCACCCTATTAGCCAACTGTTGCCTCACCCGTTCAATTTCTGCCTTAATATTACTCTCCAAAGTTGCCTGCCATTTATCATCAACTACCAGAATTTTTATCTCCTTTTCTGTTAACTCAGGATATTTAGCAAATACCATTTTATCCAATACCACTTGAGCATCCGTCACATTTTTCTTCATCTTTGCCTGCATCTCAAACAATTTCAGACATTGCTGCAACACCTCTAACTCATCCTCTGCATCCTTGTCTCCTTTTATTTTCTTAATGCGTGCAGTAACGTTAGTTTTTGTCACATTCCCCTTATCGTTTTGAGCATCAGTTAACATACCCTCATCCCCACTATTTTCCTCAATAAATTCCTCCAACTCCTGAGTAATAGCATCTAAGTCTGCCTGCAACTCATCAATATCTGTCTGTTTGTCAGGAAAATACCGAGCAATAATCAACCCAGGGGGTATTAATTCCGTCTTAAATTTCTGCTTACCTATTATCAAATCTGGAGTTTCCTTCGATTTTTCCCCTTTTTTCACCACCAACTCCCGCCAAACTTTCCCCGCTTCCCAACCATCCTGCACCAATAGATAAACATCATCCTGCATTACCTCCACCCAATAATCCATTAATATTTGATAGATGTCATATTCATCAAGCAATTCAGCTTTAATAAACCGCTTGAGTAAATCCTCGGATATTTCAGCAATTAATTCTTTAGGCTTTTCACCCCTAGCAATACCCTTTAACCGTTGCTCGTGACTCTTGCGCCATTTTTGATAAAGTGCTAAAGTCCGCTCTGCAAAATCAGTAAATTCGGGATTATTTTTAATTGATAACTGATAATTAGCATTGGCTAATTTTGAGTAGCCTTTCCTTGCTGGAGCAAATAAGTCTGTTTTCAGAGAAGGAAACACTTGCCAATAGTTATCTAAAGCTTCAATATCGGCGTTAGGGATGCCTCCATTCAGGTGCGCATCTAGGTCGTGAATATCTTCAGGAAAGCTAGAATCTATATAGCGGGGGATATTCAGGTTATAATCATTCTTGGCAATTTCCTCCAAGCTAACCATCCGACTGTAGCGGGGTAATTCAATTTGATTGTTAAATACATCCACAATTTTATGAATATCTTGACTGCGGAGGCGGTTTTTATTACCATCCTTGATAAACGCCTTACTAGCATCTACCATAAATAACCCTTGACGTTTCGCAGCAGTAGCTTTGTCAATGACAATAATACAGGCAGGAATACCAGTACCATAAAATAAATTAGCAGGTAAACCAATAATACCCTTAATGTAACCCCGACGCACCAACTCCTGACGGATAATTGCCTCAGCATTACCGCGAAACAGTACCCCGTGGGGCAAAATAATCGCAGCTTTACCCTTACTTTTGAGAGACTTGAGAATGTGCAGCAAAAAAGCATAGTCCCCATTTTTTGCCGGAGGTGCGCCGTACTCAAAACGGTTAAACTCGTCCATACTTGGATTAATGCCATTACTCCAAGACTTATAAGAAAAGGGAGGGTTAGCAACCGCAAAGTCAAAAGTTTTCAGACCGCCATCATCATTTTTCCAATGAGGAGAAGAGAGAGTATTATCTTGCCAAATTTCTGCCGTCGGATAATTGTGCATAAACATATTCATCCGGGCGAGGGCAACCGTAGAGTTATCCATTTCTTGCCCGTAAATTGTCAAACCATGAGGAGATTCATCTACAACCTTTAATAACAGGGAGCCAGAGCCACAAGTGGGGTCGTACACCGTTGCATCTTGAGAAGTATTTGGAGGAATACCCAACACCTTCGCCACCACCCGCGACACCTCCGCCGGAGTGTAAAATTGCCCCTTACTTTTACCAGACTCCGTAGCAAAATGACGCATCAAATATTCATAAGCATCCCCTAATAGATCGTCCCCTTCCGCCCGGTTAGCACTCAAATCTATATCATTAAAAATAGCCACCAAACGAGAGAGACGGTCAACCATTTCCTTACCCTTGCCGAGCTTATCCTCATTATTAAAATCGGCAACATCTATTACTCCCTTAAGGTCATTTTCTTCTGCCAGGTTGCTAATAACTTTATTAATTTTATCCCCTATTTCTTTATCCCCCTTCAGAGCCACCAAATCGTCAAAAGTAGCCCCCTCCGGCACAACAATTATACTATCCTCATCCCCTGCATATTTATCAGACACATATTTCATAAACAACAGAGTCAGAACATAATCCTTATATTGGGATGCGTCCATGCCACCCCGTAATTCATCACATCCCGCCCATAAGGAGCTATAAATTTCTGTCTTTTTTACTGCCATCGGAGATTATCGTTAACTTACAATTATGTTGTGTCATTCCCGGATGATTGTCTTTTACTATAACTCATAAAGGTTATTTTATAGCTTAGAAAAGTAATCAAAATTAAATTAAATTAACTTTTGAGTTCGTGAACTCGTTGCCACTGTTGCGGCCCTGAAAGTTCGTGCTGTTGGGTACGCAAATAACCAGCATCATCTCGAATCGCGTTGGTGACTCGATCATACTTGAGATTACTCTGAAGTAACCAGTATACCATTATCCAATCCTCTGATCAGCTTCCAGTGCATTTAGAAATATGGGATTTAATGGTTTATTGACAACAAAAACCCCGACTTCTGGGGCCGGGGAGAGAAAACGAGCTTCACATCTACCAAGACTATAATATCGAGAACCTACCCCTGTTGAAAATGTTGATTATACTGATCTTTTGGGAGCCGTTCATTTTGACACTCCGTGAAAATACGGAGAACGACCGACAACTTTATCTTCAAACCTAAGCTGTGTCGGAGTTATAGATATCTTAACTCTATATAATTTTTTGAATCTCCAGATAGTCAAGAATCGCGATCGCGCAAGTTTGGCTCTGGATGTGGGCGTACCCGTTCTACCTGTTGGGGAATTTCGGCCTTTTCCTGGGACAACTCATTTAACGCCGACTCGACGCGATCGCGAAGTTCCGTCAACTGCTGCTGTTGTAATCGACCCCATTGAGGCAATTGATTGATAAACTGTTGTAAATCAACAATCACGCTCGTGAGATGCTCAATTTGTTCTAATTCAGGTCGGCGTTGAAAGTTAACCACAACCATCTCAATCTCTTGTTGTACCTTTTGAACCGTTTGTTCTAGAAGCACTTGTCGTTCGAGCAAACTGGGAAATAGGGAATGATTAGTCTCAGTTTCAACACCCGGTTGAGTCATTTCGGGTGAATGATTGGGATGCCATTGCTCTAAAACCCAGGATGGGGAAGAAGACTGAAGCGTTTTTAACTGTTCAATCAATTCCGTTAATATTACCCGATCATGATCAAACAATTTTTTCAAGTGAGCGGTACTTTTGTGCTGCTGTTGGGCGAAATGATATCGATTAATTTGATTAAATATCAAAGAAAAAGTCAAAGGAATAATTGCAGCTAGAAGGGAAACGCCCCCCATCATCGCCGCTACAATCGCGATCATAGCAAGGGCAAGAAAAGCTGACTCAACAATTTCTAGCCCATTATAAATTTTCATAACCTTAGTTAGAGTTGCAAAATCAATCGAGCTAAATTGAAGTAAATCAAAACACCGAGAACATCAACGACCGTTGTAATAAACGGAGCCGACATTAACGCCGGATCTAACCCCAAAGTGCGAAATAAAAACGGCAAAGCTGAACCCGCTACCGATGCCAAAATCGAAATCGCCACTAAGCTAATTCCCACAGACAAAGCAATAGATACATTCCCCTCAACAATAAATACAGTTGCCCAAACGGTTGCTAAAACCCCTAAAATTGTCCCAAGTAAAGCACCTGCTAAACCTTCGCGCCAAATCACTTGTAATGGCCCCATCGCCCGAATTTCATCGGTATTCATCCCGCGAATCACCACAGTAGAAGACTGAGCGCCGACATTTCCTCCTGTTCCGGTTAATAACGGAATAAAGAACGACAACGCCACCACTTGTTGCAGGAGATCTTGCTGCATTTTGAGAATGGCGCCCGTGACACTATTAGTTAGCAGCAAAATCAATAACCAAATCACCCGTCGGCGAGCCACCGTTAACAAACTGGCTTGGAAATAATTATCTCCCTCAGACTGCACCCCACTGAGTGCATAAATATCTTCAGTGGTTTCTTCTTGCAAAATATCTAGCACATCATCCACGGTGATAATTCCCACCAGTCGCTGTTCACTATCAACCACCGGAATTGCTAGAAAATCATACCGTTGGATAATGCGAACGACTTCCTCTTGATCGGTATCAGTTTGCACACAAACCAAATCCCGGTTGAGAATTTCACCAATGGTTTGATCCAGTTGAGCCGTCACTAAGTCTCGCAAGGAGAGAATTCCGGTTAATTGTCGATCCGAGTCCGTCACATAAAGCGAATAAATTGTTTCAGTAACATTGGCTAAACTGCGAATTCGCTCCAAACTTTGACCAACCGTGTAATGCTCCTTCAAAGAGATATACTCTGGGGTCATAATTCGCCCGGCGGTACCGGCTTCATACCCCAGTAACAACGCTGTGGTTTGACGTTCAGTGGGGCTGAGTTGAGACACCAACCGACGAACAACCGCCGCAGGTAGCTCCTCAAATAGTCTAGCGCGATCATCGGGCGACATTTTATCAACAATGTCAATCACTTCCTGGCGTTTGAATTTTTCACACAAAGACTGCTGAACACTAGAGTCAAGTTGTTCGTAGACTTCAATCGCCTCGTCTTTGGATAATAGACGAAAAGCAATCACCTGCATCGTTTCGGGTAAACCTTCAATGGCTTCAGCAATATCAGCAGGTTGTACGGGAACTAAAATCGTTTTAGCCGCTTGCAAATCTCCTCGTTCTAATAAAACTTGCAGTTGCGAGCGGACTAACTCCCGTAATTCTTTACGCGACATCGTTGTCAGAGTTGATTTATTCTCCTCAGTCAATGACAGCCCTCCTAATCACGAGTTCTGCATCCAGTCTAGAAGCAAAGTGACATCTCTAATGTACACCTTCACAATTGACAGGTCGGTTCAGAACTTCAAATTGCCAGTTCAATCGCCTGATGCTGGATACAGCGGATCAAAAATCTAGAGATGGTCAGAACCTTTAATGGCATTGTGCAATTAAACTGCGACTCATCGCCTGTGGTGCAATATTTAGCTACAGGATCTTCTGTAGTATCGCACAAACTTTCGATTGCCCAGAAGATTCTGTAGCTTGTTTGAGGAGAAATTGTATTTTCCTGGGGTCGAATTGGGGGTTCTCTTTTCCCTAAAGATACGTCACAATTTCAACAAAAGGGTAAGGATCTGGCAATCAAGGGGTACAACCCTTCGTTGCTGGAGGTTGCCGTTTGGGAATGCACATTAGTATTATTTGCCCAGAACGTTTAACATTATTTCTATAAATTTTGCCGAAATCATTCAGCCCAGTCACTCAATCGAGTGTATGTCTGTCATGTCATCGGTTTGGCTCGGCTTGCATCGGTTGAGCTATTATCCCAACTCCTGATATCAACACAGAAGATCTAAAGTAGCGGAAAGTTCCTTATGGGTGTAAATAACTTTAATCAGTTTGCTGCTCGAATTGAAAAAGAGGAAATATGTTGCTGCTATCCCACAGAACCCAGACAACACAACTATTCGTTTTTTTATCCAGAAGACAATCTGGAAATAGAACCCTCAAACTGTAACGAACTTTCATCTCTAGCCTCCAGAGACCTGTGTCAGCATCACATCTTTGCCAAAGCCTTACAAATCACGACAGATGCAGTGATGATCACCACGAGTCATCTTCATGGTCGCGAACCCGAAATTGTTTATATCAACGCAGCTTTTACAAAGCTTACCGGTTACTCATCGGCAGAAATTGTCGGTCAAACTCCTCAAATTCTCCAAGGCCCTAACACAGATCATCGTGTCCTCAAACGCCTCAAGCAAGCTTTAGCCCGAGGACAAGTATTTGAGGGAGAAGCGATCAATTATCGTCAAGATGGTAGCGAATTTCAGAACCACTGTTACGTTGAACCGATTTTTAACAACCAGGGACAAATTATTTATTATTTATCGATTCACCGAGAAATTATCCCTCAAAACCCGATTCCAACTCAATTTTCAACGAAAAACAATCTCGATCCACTAACGGGTTTAGCCAATCGCAGTCTATTCCTGCAAAGGCTACAACAATCAATTGATCGCTCCGGGCAGCATCCCGATTATTTATTTGCTGTTTTGTTGTTGGATTTAGACCGATTTAAACTGATTAATGATAGTTTAGGTCATCAAGCGGGTGATCAACTTCTCACGACGATTGGTCAACGTCTAGAAAGCTGTATTCGTCCCACAGATATGGTGGCGCGACTCGGAGGCGATCAGTTTGTCATTTTGCTCGATCAAGTTCGAGATTTGCTGAAAGTTTCTCAGGTGGCCGAACGTATTCAACAATATCTCAACAAACCGCTAAATCTGAAAAATCAAGAGGTATTTATCAGCGCTAGTCTGGGAGTGGTCCTCAGTAGTCCGAGCTATGATCACCCGGAAGATATGATCCGAGATGCCGATACGGCTCTACATCAGGCAAAAGCGGGCGGTAAGGCTTGTTATATGGTTTTTGATCAAACGATGCACCGTCATGCTCTTGAACGGCTTCAGCTTGAAAATGACTTACGACGAGCGATTGATGATCACCAACTGCAAGTTTATTATCAACCGATTATCGCTACGGATACAGGGCGAATTACGGGGTTTGAAGCCTTGTTGCGTTGGCAACATCCTGAACGGGGGATGATTCCGCCTAATTATTTTATTCCGATTGCTGAAGAAACAGGACTGATTCAAGTTATTGGTCAATGGGTGCTTAGAGAAGCTTGTCAGAGGGCGAAACTTTGGCAGTTGACGTTTCCTCAATCTCCGTCTTTATTTATGAGTGTGAATCTTTCTATTCACCAACTGACCTATCCCAATTTAGTAGAAATAATTGCTGATATTTTAACAGAAACTGGCTGTGATCCGCGTTATTTGAAGTTGGAAATTACTGAAAGTGCGATCGCTCAAAAAGCTGAGACTGTGATTCCCATTTTAGAACAACTCACTGCATTAGGGATTCAGTTATGTATTGATGATTTTGGCACGGGTTATTCTTCCTTAAGTCGGTTATATTATTTTCCGATTACAACTTTAAAAGTAGATCGGTCTTTTGTCGCGGCGATTACTCAGTCGAATGGAACCGCAAAAATTGCCTCTGCGATTATTAACTTAGCTCATAGTTTAGGACTGGAAGTGATTGCAGAAGGCGTAGAAACAGAACAACAGTTGGCAATATTGCGGAGTTGGGGCTGTCAACTGGCTCAAGGTTATCATTGGGCTAAACCTGAGAATAGTCAAGATACTGAAGCATTATTAGCTTCCTCTCCTTGTTGGCAATAGAGTCGGATGGGCAATGCCCACCCTACCCTTGATTCTTAAGCTTTAATCCTGGAAATGTTTGATAATGGCTTCAGCAAATTCAGAACACTTCAACTCTGGGGCGGGAGGTTCCATTAACCGAGCTAAATCATAGGTGACTTCCTGATTAGAAATAGCAGCACCTAATCCTTTTTTAATCAAGTCTGCTGCTTCTTGCCATCCCATATATTCTAACATCATCACGCCGGAAAGAATTAACGATCCAGGGTTAACTCGATCTAAACCTGCGTGTTTGGGAGCGGTGCCGTGAGTCGCTTCAAAAATCGCACATTGATCGCCAATATTTGCACCTGGCCCCATTCCTAAACCGCCGACCATCGCCGCCGCCGCATCGGATAAATAATCGCCGTTCAAGTTCATCGTCGCCAGGATAGAATATTCCGCAGGTCGAGTTTGAATTTGTTGGAAAATACTATCTGCAATTCGGTCATTGACCATGACTTTTTCTTTCCATTTACCATTGCCATGAGTTTCCCAAATTGCCTCTAAAACTTGCGCCACTTCCTGCACAATTTCCTGGCGTTTTTCGGGCGTTAACCCATCATATCCGGGTTCAACTTTTCGAGCATTATCTTCGTTAGAAATATTAGGATTATCTTCTTTATTACCCAAAATCCAAGATTCTCGCTCGGTAATACAGTCGTTACGAAACTCACTCGTTGCCAGTTCATAACCCCAATCTCTAAATGCACCTTCGGTATATTTCATAATATTCCCTTTATGCACTAAAGTCACCATTTGTTTAGCCTTGGGCAACCTTAAAGCGTGTTGCATCGCCCGACGCACTAACCGTTGAGAACCTGTTTTACTAATCGGTTTGATGCCAATCCCGGAGTCAAGGCGAATTTGTTTTTTACCATGTTCGGGTGTCGCTGGAATTAAGTCACTATTGAGGATATGAATCAGTTTTTGAGCAATTTCACTCCCTTCTTTCCATTCAATTCCTAAGTAAATATCTTCTGTATTTTCCCGGTAGATAATCACATCTAATTTTTCCGGGGTTTTGTGAGGGGAGGGCGTACCCATATAATATTTACACGGACGAACACAGGCGTAAAGATCGTTAATTTGACGGAGTGCTACGTTTAACGAACGAATTCCGCCACCAATAGGGGTTGTTAGAGGGCCTTTAATGGCAACTCCGTATTCTTGGATGGCGGTGAGGGTATCTTGGGGGAGATACTGATAGGTGCCATACTGTTCACACGCTTCATCTCCGGCGTAAACCTTGAACCAGCTAATTTGCCGTTGACTTCCGTAAGCGGCTTCGACTGCGGCATCTAGCACCCGTTGACTGGCCGGCCAGAGGTCAATTCCCGTACCGTCTCCGCGAATAAAGGGGATAATCGGATTATCGGGGACTACGGGTTCACCATTGTTGAAGGTAACTTTTTCGCCTGTGCTTGGAGGGGTAATTTTTTCGTACATTGAGTTATCCTATCACATCAAATTTAGCGGGCAAAACGGATTCTGTAATTTTGATCCGGCTTTACCTTTTTCACGATTTTTGACGACGACTGCAACGAATCGGCAAGAAATCTACAATTTCTTTAGAATTGTTGAGCGCATCCCGTTAAAATCAAGACATATAATCGGATGGGTTTACCGAATCTTGTTATACAAAATTCACTAATTTTAAGATTATTTTCAATAAACTCTAGATGGGTTAATCAATCTTTCTAAAAAATT
>JGI12210J13797_10232873_pt1 | contig 13520 bp, 11 predicted proteins | sample ElkSlonscriptome_3_FD_13797 | JGI IMG/M metagenome (IMG submission 13797)
GCGACAGGCGCTGCCGGGTTTCACGAACCCATTGCCGGCGGATGAGCTCGCCGGTCTCGCGTGCGAGCCCGATGTCGAGGCGCGCATCGTGCTCGAGCGGAGCGAACAGGCGCCCTGGCAGCTGCTGCACGGGCCGTTCGGTCCTGAGCACTTCAAGGCACTGCCGGAGACACATTGGACGCTGCTGGTTCAGGATGTCGACAAGCATATCCCGGAGATCGGGGTGCTGCTTGATCGCTTCCGGTTTGTGCCGAAATGGCGTCTCGATGACATCATGGTCAGCTACGCCGAGGATCAGGGCTCGGTCGGTCCCCATGTCGATGACTACGACGTGTTCTTGATCCAGGCCGAGGGGCGTCGGCGTTGGCGTATCTCGACCCGTGCCGATGCGCCGCTCGGGCTGGTGCCGGATCTTGAGGTCAAAATCCTCGAACGCTTCGAGTCGGATCACGACTGGCTGCTCGAGCCCGGTGACATCCTCTATCTGCCGCCCGGTATTCCCCACTGGGGTGTCGCCGAGGGTGCCGGTCAGACCTGGTCGGTCGGATTGCGATCGCCGGGTTGGCGAGAGCTCGCCGAAGACTGGCTGGCCGAGGTGGCGGAGCGCTTTACGCCCGCCGGACGCTGGCGCGATCCGTCGCCCGTCGCCGGCTCGGGCGCGCCGGACGATCCGGCGGAACTCACAGCTGCGGCGATTGCGGAGATGCGCCGACAGGTCGAGGCCGGTCTGAGCGCTGCGGGTGCCGACGATTTCGCGGTCTGGCTAGGGTCTTGGCTGACGGAGCCCAAGCTTAATCTCGAGCTGCAACCGCTGGAGCCGCCTTGGTCCATTGCTGCGGTGATGGCGTTGCTCGACTCCGAGCTCCGTCTCGAGCGCGACGGCCGTTCGCTGCTGTTGTTCGCGCGGCCCGTCGCGCCGCGGGCTTCCGCCTGGCTGTTCGCGAACGGTCAACCTCAAGCCGTGCCGGCGCAGCTCACACCGTTCGCGTCGCTGCTGGCGAACCGGCAGGTTGTCGAGATCGAAGAGGTTCGACCCTGGTTGGACCTACCGGCGGTGCAGGCCTTATTGGCGGCCCTCTTCAACGCGGGTCACTATCGTATCCCCGACGAGATCAGGTAGAGCTTCCTGCTGCTGCCAGAATGAACCTGCGAAACGCGACTTACCGCATCCGCGCTGCGGATTGGGAGCGAGACCGTCATGCGCTCCGCGACGTTCGCCAGGCGGTGTTCGTCGAGGAGCAGGGCGTGGCCGAGTCCGAAGAATGGGACGGGCTGGACCTGCAGGCGCGCCACTGGGTTGCCGAGACCACCACTGGGGAGGTGATTGCGACGGCGCGCGTGCTACCGACCGGCCAGATCGGCCGCATGGCGGTTCGGGCGAGTTTTCGCGCTCAGGGCGTTGGTCGCGCGTTGCTCAGAGAGGTCCTGCGTGTCCTCGCAGTCGAGGGGAGGCGAGTGCCGTTCTTGAACGCCCAGATTCAGGTGATCGGCTTCTATCAGCGATTCGGCTTTGAGGCGGTTGGGCATGAATTCGAGGATGCCGGCATACCGCATCGGCGGATGGTTCTTGCTGCCCCGGGGGGCACTGACGCTACCTGTCAACCTTTTTGATGACGACGCGTCGCTGCTCGACCGAATAGGGGCTGTACTGCGGCAAGAGGTCGCGCTTTCCACGACTTTCCGGCGGTGCGAGCAACGCCGCGGGGTAGCCTTCGGCGATGAAGTAGTCGCGCACCGCCTTCGCTCGTCTCAGCCCGAGCGCCATGTTGTACGCATCCGAGCCCTTCGCGTCAGTGTGTCCGACGATGGTCACGTACTCGCGAGCGGCCGAGCGCGTCACGTTGCGGAGGTAGCTGTCGATCGCCGCCAGCGCCGATCGGTTGACGACAGTATCGGGGACGATGTACTTGTCGAACTCGAACAGGAGCTTGATCGTGAGCTCCTCGGGAACCCGGGCTTCGCCGCAGGCGGGTACCTGATCCGTCGGGTCTCCCCAACAATCGCCGTATTCTGGCTCCGTGTAGGTCCAGCAGCCCCAGCCTGAGCTGCATTCCTCAACCGCTGAGCTGCCGCCGCCTCCCGCGGTACCTTCCGCGAAACCGGCCAGGCTCGGGCCGGCGAAGAGGAACAGCGCGAGCGCGGTAACAGCTGCGACGAGCGATGCAGAAAGGAGTTTCAGTGTGGTCAATGCTAGCGGCTTCGCAAAACGCAAAAGCCGGCTAGGCGACGGCTAGCCGGCTCAATTGGACCGATCCAGGATCGATGCGATCCCGGGGGCGCGAAGTCCGACCGCAGGCCTGCTGGTGGCGCGAGGCTCCGAGCTGGACTTCCGCGCGCTCGCGCTTATTGATCGATCTTGGTGATGACCACGCGGCGCTGCTCAACCGAGAACGGGCTGTACTGCGGCAGGAGATCGCGCTTGCCGAGGCTCTCGGCCGGTGCCAGCAGGCGCTCGGGATAACCCTCGGAGATGAAGTAGTCGCGTACGGCGTCCGCACGGCGCATGCCGAGCGCCATGTTGTAGGGGTCGGAACCCTTGGCATCGGTGTGTCCGACGATGGTGACATATTCTTCGGCAGGCGACTGTTGAACCTTGGTGATGTAGTCGTCGATCTCAGCCAGAACCTCGCGATTCACGACCGTCTGCGGCACCTGATACTTGTCGAACTCGAACAGCAGCCGCACGGTGATCTCGGCTGGGACCAGGTCGCGCTCGCAGGGCGGCAGGTTGCTCGGGCCGCCAGCGCTCTGCCAGCACTCGCCGTAGCTTGTGGTCCACAGCTGGCCGTTCGGGAAGTTCTTGCTGCCGGCGGCATACCAGTAGTTCTCTTCCATATCATCGGCAACGGCGGTGCCGCCGATGAAGAGCGCGGCTGCTGCCGAGCAGGCAATCGCTGCGGTGCGGAGGGTGTGGGTCGTGGTGAACATCAGTGGCTCCTATCGAAGGTTAGGGGTGCAGACTCGATGACGGCCTCGGAAATTTCAGCAGTTGACGATGACCTCGCGTCGACGCTCGAACTACTGCCGTGACACAATGATAGCGCGTTGTCGGGAAAATGAAACAGAAAAAGCAAAAAAACGCCGGTTGTGCACTGACTATACCATATGTTTGTTGCTTGGACACCAGTTTACCGATTGGTGGTGTATTCACAACAGCTGTATCAAAGGCCCCGAACGAAGGGGCGTGCTGACTGCGATGGTGCCCGATGACCCTGATCGAAATCGCCCGGACCCTGCGCGCCGATGTCTCCGGTTTGACGTTCAAACCGCCCGTCACCAGGGTCTACCATCCGCTCGACTACGCTTGGGAGCCGCACCGCGCGTATCTCGAGCGTTTCGGGCAACGGCCGCGGCCGGTACTGATGCTCGGCATGAATCCCGGTCCGTTCGGGATGGCCCAAACCGGCGTGCCCTTCGGCGATGTGGACATGGTCCGGGGCTGGCTCGGGATCGAGGCGCCCGTGAGCGCCCCGCCGTCGGTGCACCCTAAGCGCCCCGTGCTCGGCTTCGACTGTCCGCGCCGGGAGGTCAGCGGTCAGCGTCTCTGGGGCTGGGCGCAGGCGCGCTACGGTCAGCCCGAGCAGTTCTTCTCCCAGTACTTCGTCGCGAACTATTGCCCGCTCGTGTTCATGACCGAAACCGGCCGCAACGTGACGCCGGATGCATTGCCCTTGTCGGAGCGCGAGCCGTTGTTCGTGGTCTGTGATCGAGCGCTGCGGTCGACCGTCGAGCAATTACAGCCTCAGCTTGTGGTCGGCGTCGGTCGCTTCGCCGAGCAGCGCGCGCAGGCGGCGCTCGCGGGTCACGCGGTGCGTGTCGGTCGCATCCTGCACCCGAGCCCCGCGAGTCCGGCGGCGAATCGGGACTGGGCCGGGCAGGCCGAGCGCGAACTGCAAGGTCTTGGTATCGAGCTGCCCCAGGCGTCGGCGCCTGACTCCTGAGCAGAGGCTGTTGCCGGCGCCGGACCGCAACGACCTGCGTCCGCCGGCACGCTCGCAGGTCAGTGCCGGCGCCGCCAGCCTCCGCGCCCAGCGGTTATCGCTCCCCGCGCGCGTGGATCGGGACCAGCCTCGTGCCGGGCACAAGTGCCCGGATCGTCGGGTCGAGTCGGCGCAATCGGTCCGGAAGGCGTTGAAGCGCGTCGATCGCCGCTGCGCGTGTCGCGTAGCTGCCGATCAGGACCGCGTGCCAGCGCTGATGCGGCGCGCGCTCGGCTCGTGTTCGCGCTTCTCCGACGAGTCCTTCCTGCTCGACGAACCGCGCGAGGCTCGCGCGCTCCCGGAAACTGATCAGCTGAATGCTGTAGCGGGACGCCTCCGCTTCCGCCTCCGGGTCAGGGTGTCGCGTCGCAGCAGCGGTCACCGGCAGGCGCGGCGCCGACCCGGCGGGTTCCGCGCGCGCCTTGATGGGCCCCTCCGCCGGTATCGGCGCGAACGGCGGATGGGGGTGAGCACTGGGAGTGATCATTGTCGGCTTCGAGGCCGTCGCCGTGACGGGCAATGCGGCGTCGACGAGCGGTCTCGCCGGTGTGATCCCAGCGTCGTGCCAACGGACGTCGAACTGCTCGGCGGCAATGAATGCGGCGAGGATGGCGGCGCCGATCGCGATGCGCCGCACCGGCTTGCGCGGCGGCGTCCGTTTGCTCAGACCGAGCAGGTCACTATAGATGGGCCTGCCGCCCAATCCCTCAGCGGTGAAGGTGGCGCTGAGACAGGTCAGGATGATCGGTAGTGCCAGCGTCTGCGCGCCAGTCAGTTCGATGACCAGGATGATCCCGGTAATCGGCGCCCGGACGGTTGCCGCGAACAGCGCCCCCATTGCGGCGACGGCGAACACGGCGGGCTCCAGCGCCAGCGCTGGCATCATCGCCGCAACAAGCACCGCGAAGGCCGCGCCGCAGAGCGTCCCGAGCGCGAGCATCGGTGCGAAGATCCCGCCCGGTAGGCCGAGCCCGTAGCTGCCAACCGTGGTCAGCAATCGCACCGCGAGCAGGCCCAGCAGAAACAACAGGCCGGGATGCCCGTGCAGCAGGGATTCGATCATATGCTCGCCGCCGCCCACCGTCGCCGGGGCGAACCAGAGCAGCCCGCCTAGGAGTGCGCCCGAAAACGCACTCGCGAGATACGCCCCGCAGTCCCCGCGTCGGCCGCCGAGCGCCCGGAACGCTTGCACCGAGCCCACCACCAAGCGGTTGAACAGCACTCCCAGGACGCCGATCAGCAGTCCGAGGATTAGGAACAGCGGCGCCGTCGCGAGTGGTGCCTGCGGGAGTGCCGGCATCGGCATGTCCGGGCCTTGACCGAGTAGCCAGCCGCTGACCACAACCGCCGCGCAGCACGCGAGAACGACCGATTGGATGGTCTCGAAGCGGTACTCGAAATGCTCGCGCAGCTCCTCGGTGACGAACACGATGGATGCGAGCGGCGCGTTGAAGGCCGTTGCGAGACCGCCCGCGGCCCCCGCTGCGATCAACGCGCGGTGATCGCCGGGCCGCAGCCCGAACCGCTCGCCGGCCATCTGCCCAAGCGCGGCGCCCATGTGGATGGTGGGGCCCTCTCGGCCGAGCACGAGGCCCGAGCCCACCGCGAGCGTGCCAGCGACGAACTTGACCGGCAGCACCCGGCGCCAGCGCAGGGAACGATCGCCGGCCAGGATTGCCTCGACCTCTTGAACGCCGCTGCCAGCCGTTTCGGGGGCGAATCGGCGTACGAGCCACAGCGCGCTCACCAGTACGAGTGCGCCGAGGCCCATCAGGATGAGCCAGCCGGGGAACGGAAAGCCCGACAGCTGGGCATGGATCGCGGCTCGTTCGTCCGCACCGGCGTCGAGCAGCGCGTGGAACGCGGCGCCGACCAGTCCGGCGAGGACGCCGACGAGAGTCGCAGCGAGGTAGAGCCGCCAAGGAGACTTCATGCCGCGAGGGTATCCTCGCTGCCGCTTCTCTTGCCATCCGCTCGCGCCCGGGCAGTCGCCGGCGGGGCCGAGTCCGGCGATCGCACCCACGAGGGCGGTGGGCGCGCTTCGCTCTTTTTCTGCGTTACCAGCCCGGAGGCCGGACGCGCTTGCTGCCAGCTTCGGCTGGGGTCCTCGGGTTGCGCGCCCGAGACGCTTCGCCGCTCGGTCTCAGGACCGGTTTGCGGGCTGGGTGGTGCGCCCGGCCTCCGCGCGGTGCTTGGCGCTGATGAAGGCCGCGTGGGGCACATAGATCAGCTCGGCGACCTTACGCACGAGATACTCTTCCATCGTGGTCAGCCGGTCATCGGCGTAGGCCACGCGCCACAGTGATTCGATCAGCGCGATCTTCTGCTCGGGGTCGAAGTGCTCGTTGATCAGCCGGGTGAACTGGAAGTAGTCGGTTGCTTCCGCTCGCTCGGCCTCGGCGCACTCGAGCAGGGTCTGAGCTTCGTCCGGCGGCAGCGCGAAGCGCTCGCGCACGATGTCGGCGGCGAGCTCCCGGCCCGGTCCTTGCGCGCGCTCGGCGGCATTCGCTTCCATGTGTGTCATCTCGAGCATCAACGCGGCGGCGGCACATCGCATCGCATGATCCTTGTCGACCGTGCCGTTGGGCGTCGGAGCGAGGACGTATTCGTCGAAGAAGCGTCGTATGCGGTCAATCATTCGGTGTTGCTCGATCGGCTGGTGACGACGGTTGAGCATTGGGTACGAGTCGCCCGGCAGCGGCGCCGGACTGCAAACCAAAGCGCGACTCCTCAGCGGGGCGCTGGAAGAGAAGGTCTGGTCATGAGGGGCGAGTCTTCAAGCGTCGAGCGCAACGCACATCCGGCAGCCGAGCTGCATCAGCAGCGCCGTCGCGGATCTTGACCGCCCCTCTCGATCTTGTCACGCGAGCGGCTTCAGCGAATACGAGGGGAGTCGAGTCAAGGTTCGGTTTGAATGGCGCGCCTGGCAGGATTCGAACCTGCGACCCCCGCCTTCGGAGGGCGGTACTCTATCCAGCTGAGCTACAGGCGCTGAGGGGCAGAGGCGCCGATGCCGATCGATCGCGGCGGGCCAGGATCGAGATCGGGTCACCGGTGACACCCAGCGCCGAAGGATAGCTTGGATGGCTGCTGCCGTCCATGGTGCTGCGCTTTCCATCGGTTCACCGGTTGTTCGCTGAGTCGCGATTCTGCAGCTGGAGCTGCGGCCCGGTTCATTCGGGCCGCGCCAGCAGCGCTTTGAGTGCTGCGAGGTTGGCCTTGCCGCGCTCGCGCTGTTCGGCCGCGTCCGCGGGCCGTTGATCGACCTGGTCGAGCTCGTCCGTGGGGAGCTCGTCGAGGAAGCGGCTCGGCTCGCAGAGGACCTGCTCGCCGTAGCGGCGGCGCTGGCGCGCGAGGGTGAAATTGAGCCGGTTGCGGGCGCGGGTGATGCCGACATAGGCGAGGCGCCGCTCCTCCTCGATGCTGTCGTCCTCGATGCTGCTGCGGTGCGGGAGCAGCTCTTCCTCCATGCCGACCAGGAAGACCTCGGGAAACTCGAGGCCCTTGGCGGCGTGCAGTGTCATCAGCGAGACGCGGTCCCCGCCTTCTTCCTCGTCCTGACGCTCGAGGACGTCCATCAGCGACAGGTGCGCCACCATCTCCGGCAATGTGCCTTCCTGGAGTTGCCCCTTGTTCAGCGCGTCGAGCCAGCCAAGCAGTTCCTCGACGTTCTCGATGCGACGCTCGGCCACGCGCAGACTGGAGCTGGTTTCCTTGAGCCAACCGGCATAATCGAGCTGCTCGATCATCGCTCGCACTGCGGCGACCGGCGCGAGTTCGGCGTGGTGGCGGTGCTGATCGAGCCGGTCCGCGAAGTCGGCCAGCCGGCGGCGCTGTCGCTCGCCCAGATGCTCTGCCAGCGCGAGATCGTGGCAGGCGCCGAGGAGCGATACCTCGCGCTGGGCGGCGACTGAGGCCAGTCGCTCGAGCGTTGCCGGGCCGATCTCGCGGCGCGGCACGTTGATCACGCGCAGGAAGGCGGCGTCGTCATTGGGGTTGGCGATGAGGCGCAGATAGGCCATCACGTCCTTCACCTCGGTGCGGGCGAAGAAGGCGGTCCCGCCGGAGAGGAAATACGGAATATTGAGCGCGCGCAGTGCCTTCTCGAAGGGTCTCGATTGATGGTTGCTGCGGTAAAGGATCGCGGAATCGCCGAAGGCGCGATCTTTCGTCTGACGTCCGTGCAAAATCTCGGCGGCGACGCGCTCGGCCTCGTGGGTCTCGTCGCGGCAGCGCAGCACGCGGGGGCGCTCGCCGGGACCCAGCGCGCTCCAGAGACGTTTCTCGAACAGGTGCGGGTTCTTCGCGATCAGACCGTTGGCGAGCGTGAGGATGCGGCCGGAGGAGCGATAGTTCTGCTCGAGCATGATGACCTTGAGGAGCGGGTAGTCGTCCTTGAGCCTCGCCAGGTTCTCGGGACGGGCGCCGCGCCAGGCGTAGATCGATTGATCGTCGTCGCCGACTACCGTGAAATGCCCTTCGGGTCCGACCAATAGCCGCACCAGCTCGTACTGGGCGTTGTTGGTGTCCTGGTACTCATCGACCAGCAGGTGCCGAATACGCCCTTGCCAGCGCTCGCGCACCGCCGTCGTCTCGCGCAGCAGGCGCGCCGGCCGCAGGATCAGGTCGTCAAAGTCCACCGCGTTGTAGGCCGCGAGCGTGCGCTCGTAGCGATGGTAGAGACGGGCGAGTCCGGCCTCGAAAACGTCCTCGGCCGTTCCTTCGGCCTTGGCTGGCTCGATGAGTCCGTTTTTCCACTGAGAGATGCGTGCAAGCGCGGCCGACGGGCTGGTGGCCCCGTCGAGGCCGGCATCGCTGAGATGTTCCTTCAGGATCTGCTCGCCGTCTTGCGGGTCGACCAGTGAGAACCCCGGGCGCAGCCTGGTATGCGCCATCTCGCGCCGCAGCAGGTCGAGCCCGAAGGTGTGAAAGGTCGAGACCCGCAGTCCGTGCCCGGCGCGTCCCTTGATCAACCGCCCGACCCGGGTCTTCATCTCGCGCGCGGCCTTGTTGGTAAACGTCAGCGCAACGATGTTGCGCGCCTGATGGCCGCGCTCGGCGACCAGGTGCGCGATCTTGTGCGTGATAACGCGGGTCTTGCCGGAGCCGGCGCAAGCGATCACGAGCAGCGGACCGGCGGTGTAGCGGACAGCCTCGAGCTGCCGCGGATTAAGGCCTTTCATCTCTCATGATGCTCGATCCGGTGGTGGGGGTGGCGTCACGGAGCGCAGACGCGAGCGCGGGCTCCGGGCTAAACTAGCGCCGCGGTGCTGAACCTGTTCGTTCGCCGAGCGTCGGCAACGGGATGCTGGCGCGCCCTAGGCGCCGGCCGTACCGCGGTTCTCACCACAACTTTCCCGTCCATGCGTTGAGGCCGAGGTCAATGGCAAGCTTTGCATCCTTATCGAGAACGATCCGTCTTGGCTCCGCGGCCTTGCTGCTGATGGTCGTGTCTTTGCTCGGGCTTGCGCAGGAGGGCGGCGACGGCTTCCTCTCGGCGCCGGACGTGCCGTCGCTCCCCGGCGCGTACGAAGGGGATAGCGTGAGCGCGCCGGAGGTGACGATCAGGGAAACCGAAGAAGAGGTGATCTACGAGTATCGCGTCAAGGGCGAAGTCTACATGGTCAAGGTCGAGCCGGTTGCCGGACCGCCGTACTACATGATGGATACCGACGGTGACGGGGTTCTCGATGTGCAAGAGACACGGGCGCCCGATCTGGCGGTGCCGCAGTGGCTGCTCTTCAGCTGGTAGCCGTCTGGCGGTGACTGTAGTCTGCAGGCCGTCGTCGCTCCCAAGGGCGACAGAGGACCGCCTCTGAGATGAGGGACGAAGCAGAGCGTATGCGCGTGCGCGGCCGTCTATTGTCGTTGGCGCAACGCCTCGAGTGGGTCAACCGCAGCATCGGTGCGGTGATCGCTTGGTTGGCCCTGGCGATGGTGCTGGTGACCTTCTTGGTCGTCGTGCTGCGCTACGCCTTCGACGCTGGCTCGATCGCGCTGCAGGAGTCGGTGACCTACATGCACGCGATGCTGTTCATGCTCGGCGCCGCGTTCACACTGCAGCAAAACGGCCACGTGCGCGTCGATATCCTCTATCAGCGGTTTTCGCGTCGCGGGCGCGCCTGGGTGGATCTGCTCGGCACCCTGTTCCTGCTGATGCCGGTCGCGGTGTTCCTGCTATTGTCGTCCTGGGATTACGTCGCGGAATCCTGGGCGGTGCTGGAGGGCTCGCGCGAGGCCGGCGGTATCCCAGGCGTCTGGCTGCTGAAGACGCTGATCCTGCTGATGCCGTTCCTGCTCCTGGTGCAGGGACTGATCTGGGTGCTGCGCAACGGTCTGTTCCTCGCCGGCGTCGAGGCGGCGCTGGACGGGCCCTCGGGGCGCACCGAGTCCACGGTCGATGGCTGAATTGATGCCGCTGCTGTTGGTGCTCGCGGTGGGCGCCGTGCTGCTGCTCGGCTATCCGGTGGCCCTGTCGCTCGGCGGCACCGCGCTGGTATTCGCCCTGCTCGGCGAGTCGCTCGGCTATTTCGACCACGCCTTCATCGATGCGCTGCCGAATCGCGTCTACGGCGTGATGACCAACGAGACCCTGATCGCGGTGCCGCTTTTCGTGTTCATGGGCGTGATGCTCGAGCGCTCGCGGGTCGCCGAGAACCTGCTCGAGACCATGGCCCTGCTGTTCGGGCCGATGCGCGGCGGGCTCGGGATCTCGGTGACCGTGGTCGGCATGCTGCTCGCCGCCAGCACCGGCATCGTCGGTGCCACCGTGGTCACCATGGGGCTGCTGTCGCTGCCGACGATGCTGAAGCGCAATTATGACCCCAGCGTCGCCGCCGGGACCATCTGCGCGTCGGGCACGCTCGGCCAGATCATCCCGCCGTCGATCGTGCTGGTGCTGCTCGGCGACGTCCTCTCGGCGGCCTATCAACAGGCGCAGCTCGACATGGGCATCTTCTCGCCGGAGACCGTGTCGGTCGGCGATCTGTTCATCGGCGCGCTGATCCCCGGTCTGCTGCTGGTGGCCGGTTACATCAGCTACATGGTCGGGGTTGCGATCTTCCGACCGGCGGCGGTGCCGGCGATTCCGGCGGACGAACGGCCGCGACACGATGCGCGTTTCTGGCTGCGGGTGGGGCAGGTGCTGCTGCCGCCGATGGCGCTGATCGTTGCGGTACTTGGCTCGATCCTCTACGGCGTTGCCACACCGACCGAGGCGGCGTCGGTCGGTGCGGTCGGGGCATTACTGCTGGCGGCGTCGCACCGGCAGTTGGGCTTAAAGACGCTGATCGCCGTAACGCGCCAGACCACCATCGTCACCAGCATGGTGTTCCTGATCTTCATCGGCGCTGCGATCTTCTCCCTGGTCTTCCGCGGATTCGGCGGCGACGAGGCGGTCACCGATTTTCTGAGCAGCCTGCCCGGCGGGACGGTGGGAGCGGTCGCGTTGGTGATGCTGGTGATGTTCCTGCTCGGGTTCATCCTTGATTTCATCGAGATCACCTTCGTCGTCGTGCCGATTGTCGGCCCGGTGCTCCTGGCGATGGGGCTCGACCCGGTCTGGCTTGGCGTGATGATTGCGATCAACCTGCAGACGTCCTTCTTGACGCCGCCGTTCGGCTTCTCGTTGTTCTACTTGCGGGGCGTTGCGCCGCGCGAGATCCGGACTGGGCAGATCTACAAGGGCGTCGTGCCGTTCATTGCGATCCAGCTGTTGATGCTTGCGGCGCTCGCACTGTTCCCGGCACTCGCGACCTGGCTCCCGGATACGGTTTATCAGTAACGGCCGTCGATCATCGGGTTGGCGAGGGGTTTGCGAGGGCCGGAGTCCGAATGTGTCGCGGGACGGGTGACGCGTCGTGGGACGGCGCCCGACCGCGTCAGGCATTCAGCGCTTTGACGGCGGCGCCCGCGTTCGGAGGCGGGAGAGGAAGGCCGCGCTGCTCGATGAGGGCGCTAAAGAGCGTGGGTTGAGGCTCCTGGAACATCACGCCGATGCCGGCGTTGTCGCCAAAGCTGACGATGGCCGGAAGCATCCAGCGCCTACCTAGGCAGCGGAACTCGAGCTCGATGGGTGTCCCGATCGGCAACGTCAGGGCTTGTACCGACAGGAACATTCCGCCGCTCGAGAGATCGCGCGCCCGGGCGCCCAGGAATGGACGCTTGTGGTAGCGGATGTAGACCGGCAGGTCGAGCCGGTGTCGTGCGCTGTAACGTCGTTCATCCGTCATCTCGAGTTCCCCTTTTTTCGTTTCTATCGTTGTTGCGGGATCTTAGACGCTTCCCTTTACCATTGAGTTCAGCTTCGATGACCGCTGTATGACGGGCGCAGAGACTGCGCTCGTTGTCGCGGTCGGGTTTGGTGCGGACACTGCTCTCTCGCGTCGAAGGTATCGTTTGCTTGCCGGCGCAGCGGCGAGATAAAGGCGCCGATGCCCTCGAGCGCCCGCGAGCCGGCGCGGACTGGCGATTGCGTCCGGGCGCGCGCCCTTGGCATGCTTAGGCCGCACGCGCCGGTGAGCCGGCATCGCCCAACAGCCGAGGGTCCGCATGGATCGTCAACAAGCCGCTAAATTCGTGCTCGACTGTTTGCGCACGATGTTGGCCCGCAACGGGTCCGATCTCTTCATCTCGGCCGGCTTCCCGCCCGCCTGCAAGCTCGACGGCAGGCTGACACCGCTGAGCCAACAGACCCTGAAACCCGAGCAGACCGCGATCCTCGTGCGCTCGATCATGAACGACCAGCAGGTGCGCCAGTTCGACGCGACCAAGGAGTGCAACTTCGCGATCAGCCCGCCCGGGATCGGCCGCTTCCGCGTCAACGCGTTCGTGCAGCAGGGGCGCTCCGGGATCGTGCTGCGGACGATCCCGACCGAGATCCCGACCGTCGAGCAGCTCGGGCTGCCGTCGGTGCTCTCGGAGCTGGTGCTTTCGAAGCGCGGCCTGATCCTGGTCGTGGGCGGCACCGGCTCCGGTAAGTCGACGTCGCTGGCCGCGATGCTTGGCCACCGCAATCGCGAGACCCACGGCCACATCATCACGATCGAGGACCCGGTCGAGTTCGTCCACGACCACCAGAATTGCCTGATCACCCAGCGTGAGGTCGGCGTCGACACCGAGTCGTGGGATCAGGCCCTCGTCAATACGCTGCGACAGGCTCCCGACGTGATCCTGATCGGCGAGATCCGCGCTCGCGAGACCATGGAGCACGCGATCAACTTCTCCGAGACCGGACACCTCTGCCTGTCGACGCTGCACGCCAACAGCGCCAACCAGGCCCTCGACCGGATCATCAACCTGTTCCCGGAGGAGCGACGGGCGCAGCTGTTGATGGATCTGTCGCTGAACCTGCGGGCGATCATCTCGCAGCGGCTGTTGCCGAAGGTCGGCGGTGGGCGGGTCGCCGCGATCGAGATCATGATCAATTCGCCGCTGATCCAGGACCTGATCTTCAAGGGGCGGGTGAGCGAGATCAAGGCCGTGATGCAGCGCTCGAAAGAGCAGCGGATGCAGACCTTCGACATGGCGCTGTTCGATCTC
>JGI12210J13797_10115292_pt1 | contig 13517 bp, 27 predicted proteins | sample ElkSlonscriptome_3_FD_13797 | JGI IMG/M metagenome (IMG submission 13797)
CTCATGGGTCTGCGCGCGAGCGCTGGCCCGCGACTGCTAGGCGATCGAGTCGCCCGCGCCGTCGGACTCGGCCACGCTACGATCGACGAGCTCGATGATCGCCATCTCGGCCGCGTCGCCCTGGCGACGCCCAGTCCTGATCACCCGGGTGTAGCCGCCGGGCCGCTTGCGCGCGCGCGGGGCGATGTCCTCGAACAGCTTGTGGAGGACCTCGCGGTCCTGCACGGTCTTGGCCACGTGGGCGACGGCGTGGGCGTAGCGAGCCTGCTCCTCGCGGGTCCGCTCGTCCTTGGGCTTGTCGAGCAGATCGCCGAGGCGAACGCCGACGGAGATCGCCCGCTCGACGTGACCGCGCAGCTCCTTGGCCTTGGCCGCGGTCGTGGTGATGCGCTCGTGGCGGAGCAGCGAGGTGACCATGTTGCGGAACATGGCCTTGCGATGGCTGGAGTTACGGTTGAGCTTGCGCCCGGACTTTTGGTGACGCATGACGGCTACTCCTCACGGCTGGGCGGCGGGCCCTGCCAGCCTTCGATCTTCATGCCGAGCGAGAGACCCATCTGGGCGAGGATCTCCTTGATCTCTTTGAGAGACTTGCGGCCGAAGTTCTTGGTCTTGAGCATCTCGGCCTCGGTCCGCTGAACGAGGTCGCCGATGTAGTGGATGTTGGCGTTTTGGAGGCAGTTGGCCGAGCGGACCGAGAGCTCGAGCTCGTCGACGGAGCGCCAGAGGATGTCGTTGAGCTTGTCCTGCTCGGACTGCTGCGGGGTCTGGGTCTCCTCGATCTCCTCGTGGTTGATGAAGATCGACAGCTGCTCTTTGAGGATCTTGGCCGCGTAGGCGACCCCGTCATCGGGCTTGACCGAGCCGTCGGTCCAGACCTGCAAGGTCAGCTTGTCGTAGTCGGTCTGGTGACCGACGCGGGCGTTGGTGACCCGGTAGTTGACCTTGCGGATCGGCGAGAACAGCGAGTCGATCGGGATGACCCCGATCGGCATGCCCTCGGTCTTGTTTTGATCGGCGGTCGCGTAGCCCCGGCCCATTGCGCAGGTCATCTCCATGTGGAGACGGCCGCCCTTGCTCAAGGTTGCGATGTGCTGGCTGGGGTCGAGGACGTTGACGCCGCTCGGCGCCTGGATGTCGGCTGCGGTCACCGGGCCCTCGCCGCTCTTGTCGACGAGCAGGGTCCGGGCCGAAGCGTCATCCATGGCCAGGCGCAGGGCCTTGACGTTGAGGATGATGTCGGTGACGTCCTCGACGACGGCGGGGATCGAGGTGAACTCGTGGAGCGCCCCCTCGATCCGCACGGTCGTGATGGCCGCGCCCTGGAGGCTGCTGAGCAGCACCCGGCGCAGGCTGTTGCCGAGCGAGATGCCGTAGCCACGCTCGAGCGGCTCGCAGGTGAACTTGCCGTAGGCGTCGGTCAACGAGTCGTTGTCGACGTCGAGCTTCTTGGGGCGAATCAGGTCGCGCCAGTTGCGGGCGATGGTGTTGTAGTCCTGCATGCAGTCCTCCTCACTTGCTGTAGAGCTCGACGATCAGCTGCTCGTCGATGTCGGCGGCGATGTCGGCGCGCTGCGGCACGTTCTTGATCTTGGCCTTGTAGTTGTCGCGATCGATCTCGATCCAGTTGGGCAGCGGAGAGCGATCGAGCTTGGCCAGGGAGTCGTTGATCTTTTGGATCTTGCGGCTGCGCTCGCGGACCAACAGCTCGTCGCCCTCGTTGACGAGGAACGAGGGGATGTTGACGCGCTTGCCGTTGACGGTGAAGTGACCGTGACGGACGAGCTGGCGGGCCTCGGCGTGACTGCTGGCGAAGCCACAGCGCACGGCGACGTTGTCGAGCCGGCGCTCGAGCAGGCTCAGCAGGTTCTCACCGGTGATGCCCTTCATCCGCGCGGCCTTGTAGTAGTAGCCGCGGAACTGCTTTTCGAGCAGGCCATACATGCGCTTGACCTTCTGCTTCTCACGCAGCTGGTGGCCGTAGTCGCTCGGGCGCCGGCGCCGACCCTGGCCGTGCTGGCCGGGCGGGTACTGGCGACGATCGTAGGCGCACTTCTCGGAGAAGCAGCGGTCGCCCTTGAGGAACAGCTTTTGGTCTTCGCGCCGGCACAGCCGGCACACGGGTCCAGTGTAACGAGCCATGGTTTAGACCCTCCTCCGCTTGGGCGGACGGCATCCGTTGTGGGGGATCGGGGTGACGTCCTTGATCGAGGTGACGCGCAGGCCGGCGGACTGAATCGCCCGCAGGGCCGACTCACGCCCGGCGCCGGGGCCGGACACGCGAATCGACACGGTCTGCATGCCGTGATCCTGAGCCGCGCGCGCCGCTTGGTCGGCGGCGAGCTGGGCGGCGAAGGGCGTCGACTTGCGCGAGCCACGGAAGCCACGAACGCCGGCCGAGGCCCAGCTGATCGCGTTGCCGTTGACGTCGGTGATGGTGACGAGGGTGTTGTTGAAGGTCGAACGGATATGAACGATCCCGGTCGGGATGTTCTTCCTGACTTTGCGCTTACCGCGTGGAGATGCCATCAGTCGCTCCTACTTCTTCTTCATTGCGACCTGGCCCCGCTTGGGGCCCTTGCGGGTGCGCGCGTTGGTGTGCGTCCGCTGGCCGCGGACGGGCAAGTTGCGACGATGGCGGAGGCCGCGGTAGCAGCCGAGGTCCATCAGGCGCTTGATCTTGGTCTGGACCTCGCGACGCAGGTCACCTTCGACCTGATAGTCGCTCTCGATGACCTTGCGGATGGCCGAGAGCTGCTCGTCGTTGAGATCGTCGGTGCGGATCGACTGACCGACCCCGGCTTTGGCCAGGATCTCGCGGGCGGTCGTTGGCCCGACACCGTAGATGTAGGTCAGCGCGATCACGACGCGCTTGTTACGAGGGAGGTCGACACCGGATACGCGTGCCATGTCAGCCCTGCCTCTGCTTGTGTTTGGGGTTGTCACAGATGACCCGCACCACTCCGCGGCGCTTGATCACCTTGCACTTGTCACAAATTTTCTTGACGCTTGCTCGCACTTTCATTGCTCTGCCTTGCCGTAGCTAGAGACCCTCACTGGGTTGCCTGCGCCGCCATCAGCGAGCGAGGCCGAGAATCACACCGCGGCCCGGATCGAGGCTGGCCCTGCGGGCCAGCACACGTTGCCCCGTCCGTACGGACACCCCCAGGCGCTTGCACTCCTCCGACGGACCCGCAACGAGCTGGCCTTCGGTGGTATCGAGGCGAAACAGTTGCTGGGGCAACTCAGCGACGACCGTCGCCTCGAAGGTGGGGGTGGGGTTCATGGGTATGCCAAAGCCCCGAGAGGTTGTGGCTCGGGGGCGGTGGAGGTTGCCACCGGGTCGAGGGGTTGTCCAGGGCTGGGCCAAGGGCCGAACGGAGCTTTTTCACGCGCTCGCGTCCGGCCCCGAAAGACCCCGCTCTCGCCGGCCGCTAGCGGCGGCGGCCGCCGCCCTTGGGACCCGCGAAGCCCTCGTAGGAGCGGGTCACCAGGTGGCTCTCGATCTGCTGGGCGGTGTCGAGGGCGACGCCGACGACGATCAGCAGCGAGGTCCCGCCGTAGTAGAAGGGGACGTTGAAGTCCTTTTGCAGGAACACCGGCAGGACGCAGACGGCGGAGATGTACCAGGCGCCGGCGAAGGTCAGGCGGGTGAGGATGAACTCGATGTACTCGGCGGTGCGCTTACCGGGGCGGATGCCGGGGATCGAGGCGTTTTGCTTCTTCAGGTTGTCGGCGAGGTCGACGGGGTTGAACTGAATGTTCGTGTAGAAGTAGCAAAAGAAGATGTTCAGGGCGACGTAGACGGTCAGGTACAGCCAGTTGCCGTAGTCGAAGGCGCTGGCGAAGCGCTGCAGCCAGGAGTTGCCGGTCATGCCCGCGATCTGCGCGGGGAACATGATGATCGACGAGGCGAAGATGGGCGGGATGACGCCGGCGTTGTTGATCCGCAGCGGCAGGTAGTTTTGGCTGCCGCCGAACATCTTGCGGTTGACCACGCGCTTGGCGTAGATGACGGGGATCCGCCGCTGGCCGCGCTCCATGATCACGACGAAGGCGATGACCACGAGGCAGACGACGAGCAGGATCGCCAGCGGCAGGGGCCCGAAGTTCTCGGGGTCGTCGATGGCCTTTTGGTAGAGCTGGTAGCTGCCGACGGGGAGGTCGGCGATGATCCCGGCGAAGATGATCAGCGAGATGCCGTTGCCGATGCCGCGCTCGGTGATCTGCTCGCCGAGCCACATCAAAAAGCAGGTGCCGGCGCACAGCGTCAGCATCGTCATCAGCTTGAAGGGCAAGCCGGGCTCGAGCACCAGCATCTGGCCTGGCGTATTTTGGCTCTCGAGCCAGCTGGCCATGAAGTAGCCCTGGACCAGGGCGAGGCCGACGGTGCCGTAGCGGCTGTACTGGTTGATCTTGCGCCGCCCGGACTCGCCTTCTTTTTGCAGCTGCTCGATCTTGGGGATGACGACCGTCATCAGCTGCATGATGATGCTGGCGCTGATGTAGGGCATGATCCCGAGGGCGAAGACCGAGAGGTTCGACAGCGCCCCGCCCGAGAACATGTTGAAGTAGCCGAGGAACCCGCCGCTTTGCTGCGAGACCAGCTTGGCCATCACGTTGCGGTCGACGCCAGGCACCGCGACGAACACACCGAAGCGGTAGACCGCCAGCATCCCGAGCGTGAACAGCACGCGACGGCGGAGCTCCGGCAGCTTGAAGATGTTGATGATGATGCCCATGAGCGGCTCGGCGATCGATGCCCCGGTCTCGGCCAGGTGCGAGGGACAGTTTGCCGGTCCCTGCGGCTCATCTGACGATGCGGGCTCGCGCTGCCCGTATTTACACTTGATATGGAGCGCATGCAGCGCTGGTCAGAACTGCGCGCGAGGCCCGGCGCGAAACCCGGGCCCGAACGGCCAAAGCCACCGGATTTCGGTGGCTTGGCGCGGACTCCGAGGCGGGGTTTAGCCCTCGTCGGTGCTGGCCTCGTCGGTCTTGGCGGCTTCGCTGCTCGCGCCGCCCTTGCGCACGCCCTTGGCGGGGCGCTCGGGCGTGGGGATGAGCTCGATGGTCCCCCCGGCCTGCTCGACCTTGGCGCGGGCCATGGCGCTGATGCGGTGGACGCGGATGGTCAGCTTCTTGCTGAGATCACCGTCGCCGAGGACCTTGATGCGATCGGCTTTTTTGGGCACCAGACCGCGCTCATGGAGCAGCTCGGGGGTCACGACCGTGCCCTCGTCGAGCTGATCGAGGCGGCCGATGTTGACGCCGTAGACCTCGATGCGGTGGATGTTGACGAAGCCGCGCTTGGGCACGCGCCGGTGGATCGGCAGCTGGCCGCCCTCGAAGCCGGGCGCGACGGTGTTGCGCTTCTTCGTGCCCTTGGATCCGCGACCGGCGGTCTTGCCGGTGCCAGAGCCAGGGCCGCGACCGATCCGCTTTTTGCGCTTGCGGGCGCCGGCGGGCGGCTTGAGCGTGTGGAGTTCAGTACCCATGTCGATCTCTCTTTCGGCTGCGAGCTCACTCGGCGAGATGATCGGCAGGCTCGACCTCGATGAGGTGCTGAACCTTGCGAATCATGCCGCGAACCGCGGGCGTGTCCTCGAGGATCTTCGAGGAATTGAGCTTCCGCAACCCGAGGCCGCGGACGGTATCCTTTTGTTTCTTGGTCCGGTCGATCGGGCTGCGGACCAAGGTGACCTTGAGCTTTTGAGCCATCTCAGGCCTCCATGAGCTGGGCGACGGTCATCCCGCGGCGCCGGGCGATCTGCTCGGGGCTGCGCAGGCCCTTGAGCGCGGCGACCGTGGCGTGGATGACGTTGAGCGGGTTGTTGGTCCCGATGCACTTGGTCAGGACGTCGTGGATGCCGGCGCACTCGACGACGGCACGGACGGCGCCGCCGGCGATGACGCCGGTACCCGGCGAGGCCGGGACCAAGAGCACCTCACCGGCGCCGACGTGGCCGACGATGCGGTGGGGGATGGTCGCGCCCTGGAGCGGGACCTGAAACAGATTCTTGCGGGCGATCTCGTTGGCCTTGCGGATGGCCTCGGGGACCTCGCGGGCCTTGCCGTAGCCATAGCCGACCCAGCCGTTCTCGTTGCCAACGACCACGAGGGACGAGAAGGCGAAGCGGCGTCCGCCTTTGACGACCTTGGCCACACGATTAATGTGGACGACGCGGTCGACGAGATCTCCGAGGGATTCGACGTCAATCATGAGCTTGTCTCAGAAGTCGAGGCCGGCCTCGCGGGCAGCTTCGGCGAGGGCGCGCACGCGCCCGTGGTAGAGGTAACCGTTACGGTCGAATACGACCTTTTGGATGCCCTTGTCGAGGCAGGCCTTGGCGACCGCCGCCCCGACCGCGCGGGCTTGGCGGATCTTGGCGCCGCCCTCGCCTTCCTCGGACTCGCCGCCAGCGGCGACGGTGACGTCCTTGTTGAGGTCGGACAGCGCCAGCAGCGAGCGCGAGGCCGTGTCATCGATGACCTGGGCGTAGATGTGCTTGTTGCTGCGGAAGACCGACAGCCGCGGGCGCTCGGTGGTACCCGTGATCCGCTTGCGGATGCTCTTCTTCCGCCGGGCGCGCGCTTGGAGTTTGTTGTTCTTGGCCATTGTCGTTCTCGATCTCTCGGATACCGCTCGGAGGTCCGACGCGGGCTCGAGGGCTGCGCGAGGCTATTTCTTGCCGCGAGCCTTGCCTTCCTTGCGGATGATCTGCTCGCCGACGTAGCGGATGCCCTTGCCCTTGTAGGGCTCCGGCGGCCGGTAGCGGCGGATGTCGGCGGCGACCGAGCCGAGCAGGGCCTTGTCGGCCGAGCTCAGGTGGAGCTTGCCTTCTTTGTCGACCTCGGCGTTGACGCCGTCGGGCAGCGGATAGCTGACCGGGTGGCTAAAGCCCAGGGTCAAATCGATGTTCTTGCCCTTGACCGCGGCGCGGTAGCCGACGCCGATGATCTCGAGCGACTTCTTGAAGCCCTCGGAGCAGCCGACGACCATGTTGTTGGTCATCGCCCGGGCCATGCCGTGCAGCGCCCGGATGTCGCGATCATTGTTGGGCCGGTCGAAGCTGAGGACGTCGTCCTCGAGCTTATAGGTGATCGGCTCGGGGACATCGAAGCTGAGCTTGCCCTTGGGCCCCTCGACCGCGATGGTCTGGCCCTCGGTCTTGACTTTGACCCCCTTGGGGATCGTGATGGGTGCGTTGCCGATGCGGGACATGGTCGTGTCTCCTAGCTTGGTGTGCGCGTCTACCAGACGCTGCAGATGAGCTCGCCGCCGATGCCGGCGCGCCGGGCAGCGCGATCGGTCATCATGCCGCGCGAGGTGCTGACGACCATGATGCCGAGGCCGTTGCGGACCTTGGGGATATCGCTGCCGCTAGCATAGCGGCGCTGGCCGGGGGTGCTGACCCGAGAGATGCCTTCGATGGCGGGCACGTCTCCGACCCAGCGCAAGGTGATCTCGATGACGCCCTGGCGGCGGTCTTCGTGCCACTGGAAGTCCTCGATGTAGCCCTCTTGCTGGAGGATCTCGGCGATGCGCCGCTTGGCCTTGGAGCCGGGGATGTTGACGCTGGTGTGACCCGCACGCAGGGCGTTGCGGATCCGAGTCAGCATGTCGGCGATGGGATCGGTCATGGACATGGTGCGCGCTCCTCAGTGCTGCCGGAAGGGCATTCCCAGGTGCTCGAGCAGAGCCCGGCCCTCGTCGTCAGTGGTCGCCGAAGTGTGGATACAGACGTTCATTCCCGGCACAGCGTTGAGCTTCTCGATGTCGACCTCGGGGAAGATCAGGATCTCTTTGATCCCGAGGGTGTAGTTACCGCGGCCGTCGAAGGCCTTGCGGCTGACGCCGCGAAAGTCGCGGGTCCGCGGCAACGCGACGATGAACAGGCGGTCGAGGAAATCCCACATGTGGGTTCGGCGGAGGGTGACCATCGCGCCGATCTTCATGCCCTCGCGGAGCTTGAAGGTTGCGATCGACTTGCGCGCCCGGGTCACGACCGGTCGCTGACCGGTGATGTTGCCGAGCGCCTCGAACGACTGCTCGAGCAGCTTGGGCTGCTTGATGGCCTCGCCGAGACCGATGTTGAGCACGATCTTCTCGACCCGCGGGACGCGGAAGCGATTGGCGTAGCCGAATTGCTCGGTCAGCGCCGGGACCGCCTTGGTCTGGTAGCGCTCGCGGATCTGCGACTTGTAGCCGCTGCGCTCGAGCCGTTCGTTGCGAACGTTGGAGAACTTGAAGGCGTATCCCGCCTCGGCCTTTTTCTTGGGGGTGGCCGCCCCTGATTTTGCCTTGGCCATGCTTTAACCTCAGCTATCGATCTGCTCACCGGACTTGACCGCGACCCGAATTTTGCGGCCGCCCTCGAGGGTCTGGATACGGACCCGGGTCGGCTCGCCGTCTTGGGGATCTGCGATCATGACGTTGGAAATGTGGATGGGGGCCTCGCGTTTTTCGATGCCGCCGCGCTGGTTTTGGCGGGTCGGCTTGACGTGCTTGGTCACGACGTTGACGCCGGAGACCAGCACGCGCTGCTTGGCTGGGAGCACGCGCAGGACCTTGCCGCGCTTGCCTTTGCTCTTGCCTGTGACGACGACGACGTCGTCACCCTTGCGGATCTTCTGCATTACAAGACCTCCGGCGCGAGGCTGACGATGCGGAGGAACCGCTTGCCGCGCAGCTCGCGAGCGACCGGGCCGAAGATGCGGGTCCCGACCGGCTGCTTGTCATTGTTGATCAGCACCGCGCTGTTGGTGTCGAAGCGGATCAGGCTGCCGTCGTGACGACGCTGGCCCTTCTTGGTCCGCACGATCACGGCCTTCATGACCTGGCCCTTTTTGATCTTGGAGTTGGGCAGGGACTCGCGGACCGAGACCACGATGATGTCGCCGACGCCGGCGTAGCGGCGCTTGCTGCCGCCGAGCACCTTGATGCAGCGGAGCTTGCGGGCGCCGGAGTTGTCGGCGACGTCCAGCTCTGACTCTACCTGGATCATTGCGACTCCACGCTCCTTTCGAGGATCTTCTGCAGGGCCCAGCGCTTGTCCTTCGAGCGCGGACGCGACTCGATGATCCGGACCTTGTCACCGACACGGGCGGTGTTGTCCTCGTCGTGGACCTTGTAGCGCAGGCGCTCCTGGACGTACTTCTTGTAGCGCGGGTGGCGGTAGCGACGGGTGACCTGAACGACCACGGTCTTGTTCATGTTCGCCGACACGACCTCACCGAGCATCGTGCGACGGCGGGACTTGATGGTGGTTTGTGCTTCAGCTTCACTCATGACGGCACCTGGTTCAGCCGGCCACGCCGCTGGCGCGCTCGTGCAAGATGGTCTTGATCCGGGCGATGTCGCGGCGGATGCGAGGGAACTCGGCCGTGCTCGTCGAGCGGCTGCTCGCGCGGGCGACGTTGAGCTTGACGAGGCGATCGCGGAGCTCGGTCTCGAGCTCGCGCAGCTCGTCGTCGGTCTTGTCTCGTAGTTCGGAGGGCTTCATGACGATCACGACTTTGCGGGCTAGACCACGCGCTCGCGCTTGATGAAGCGGGTCTTGATGGGGAGCTTGTGGTGGGCGAGCAAGAAGGCCTGCCGGGCGAGCTCCTCGGGGATGCCCTCGATCTCGTAGAGCACCCGGCCGGGGCGGACGACGGCGACCCAGTACTCGGGGCCGCCCTTACCTTTACCCATGCGGGTCTCGGCCGGCTTCTTCGACACTGGCTTGTCGGGAAACACGCGGATGTAGAGCTTGCCGCCACGCTTGACCTTGCGGTTGATGGCGATACGAGCGGCCTCGATCTGGCGGGCGGTGAGCCAGCCGCACTCGAGGGCCTGGAGCCCGAAGTCCCCGTAGGACACTTCGGTGCCGCCTTTGGCCTTACCCCTCATCCGGCCCTTGTGGACCTTGCGATACTTGACTCGTGATGGCGAAAGCATGATGGCCTCCTAAAAAAGCGAGCGGTTGCTCAGCGGTCGCGCTTGTTGGCCGGGCGCGGGAACCGGGGGTCGATGCCGGACATCTGACCGTAGACCTCGCCCTTGAAGATCCAGCACTTGATGCCGATGCGGCCGGCGGGGGTCCGGGCCTCGTGGAACCCGTAGTCGATGTCGGCGCGGAGGGTGTGAAGGGGGACGCGGCCCTGGAGGTACCACTCGCGGCGGCCCATCTCGGCGCCGCCGAGGCGGCCGGCCGCGTTGACGCGGATGCCCTTGGCCCCGAACTTCATCGCGGTCTGGACGGCGCGCTTGAGCGCGCGGCGGAAGGCGATGCGGCGCTCGAGCTGCTGGCCGATGTTCTCGGCCACGAGCTGGGCGTTGACCTCGGCCTTGCGGACCTCCTGGATGTTCAAGAACACCTTGGAGTCGGTCATCTTCTGGACCTCGCGGCGGATCTTCTCGACCTCGGAGCCGCGCTTACCAATGATGATGCCCGGGCGGGCGGAGAAGATGTTGATCTTGACCTTGTTGGCCGCGCGCTCGATCGTGATCTCCGAGATCGAGGCTGAGATCAGCTTGGTCTTGAGGAAGTTGCGCAGGCGCAGGTCCTCGTGGAGCCACTGCTTGTAGCGGCCCTCCTCGAACCAGCGGGAGTTCCAGGTCTTGACGATGCCGAGGCGAAAGCCGATGGGGTGTGTCTTTTGGCCCATGAGTGGTCCTGTGATGGTGGGGGCTCAGGCCTCTTGCGAGCTGACTTCGAGGGTGATGTGGCTGGTCTTCTTTTGGATGCGAGTGCCGCGGCCCTGGGCCCGCGGGCGCCAGCGCTTGAGCGTCGCGCCCTGGTCGACCGTCACCCGCGAGATGTAGAGGTTCTCGACGTCGGCCTCGCCCTTGTCCTCGGCGTTGGCGACGGCCGAGACGATGAGCTTGAAGAACTCGCGCGAGCCCGACTTGTTCATGAAGCGCAGGGTGTTGATCGCGCTGCCGACGTCCTTGCCGCGGACGAGGTTGGCGATGATCCGAGCCTTGCGCGGGGCGATGCGCAGGTTGTTGAGCCTCGCAACGGCCATGTCAGCGCCTGCCCCTCTTGTCGGCCGCGTGGCCCTTGAAGGTCCGGGTCGGGGCGAACTCGCCGAACTTGTGACCGACCATGTTCTCGGTCACGTAGATCGGGATGAACTTGTTGCCGTTGTGGACCATGACGTTGGCGCCAACAAACTCGGGCAAGATCGTCGAGCGTCGTGACCAGGTCTTGACCGGCTTGCGGCCCCCGGACTCGAGCGCCGCGGTGATCTTCTGGTAGAGGCTGGCGTCGACGAAGGGGCCCTTTTTAATGGAACGCGGCATGACTACTTCTTCCTCCGCGAGACGATGTAGACGTCGGTGCGCTTGTTGTGACGGGTGCGGTAGCCCTTGGTCGGCTTGCCCCAGGGCGTGACCGGGTGGCGACCACCCGAGGTCCGGCCCTCACCACCGCCCATGGGGTGGTCGACCGGGTTCATGACGACGCCGCGGTTGTGCGGGCGCCGGCCGAGCCAGCGCGAGCGGCCGGCCTTGCCGAGGTGAACGTTGGACTGCTGGGCGTTGCCCAGCGAGCCGATGGTCGCGCGGCACTTGACGTGGACGCGGCGGACCTCGCCAGAGGGCAGGCGAATCTGGGTCCAGTTGCCCTCGCGGGCCATCAGCCGGGCGCCGACGCCGGCCGAGCGGACGAGCTGCGCGCCGCGGCCGATCTTGACCTCGAGGTTGTGGATGATCGTACCGACGGGGATCGCCGACAGCGGCATGCTGTTGCCGGGCTTGATGTCGGCCTTGGCCGAGCTGATCACCGTGTGGCCGACCGCGAGGCCCGCGGGGGCGAGGATGTAGCGCTTGTCGCCGTCGGCGTAGTGGATCAGGGCGATGTGGGCGCTGCGGTTGGGGTCGTACTCGATCGAGGCGACGGTCCCGGGCACGCCGTAGTTGTCGCGCTTGAAGTCGATCTTGCGGTACAGGCGCTTGTGGCCGCCGCCGCGGAAGCGCGAGGTGATCCGGCCGTGGTTGTTGCGCCCAGCCTTGCGGTGGTTGCTGCTGAGCAGCTTTTTGTGCGGCTTTTTGTCCGAGATCTCCTTGCGGTCCGCGGAGGTCATGCCGCGGCGGCCCGGGGAGGTCGGCTTGTACTTCTTGATGGGCATGGCAGTTGCTCGCTCAGCTGGCTCAGTCTTCGCCGTAGAAGTCGATGGTGTCGCCGGAGTGGAGGGTCACGATGGCCTTCTTCCACTGACGGGTCTTGCCGTAGAAGCGACCGACGCGGCGGAGATCTCCGCGGACGACCATGGTCCGGACCTTGTCGACGCGGACCCCGAACACGATCTCGACGGCCTTGCGGATCTCGATCTTGTTGGCCTTGCGGTGGACCTCGAAGGTGTACTGGTTGTCCACCTCGAGCTCGGCGCTCTTCTCGGTCAGGATCGGGCGGATGATGATCTGCTGCGGCGTCATGTCAGGCGGCTCCCTCGGTCGCGGCGCTGGCCTCAGCCTCGTCGGAGCCGCCGCGCAGCTGGCTCTCGATCGCGCGCAGTGAGCTCTCCGACACGACCAGCTTGGGGAAGCGGAGGATGTCGTAGACGTTGAGGCCCGCGGGCGGAAGGTGCTGGGCCGTGGGCAGGTTGCGGGCGCTGCGGACCAGCGCGACGTTGTCGTCGCCGTCGACGAGCAGGGCCTGGTGGGCGTCGAGCTTGGTCAGCGCGGCGACGAGGTTGCGGGTCTTGCCGTCGGCGATCTCGAGCTCGCGGATGACGATCAGGTCGCCCTTGGTCGCGCGCAGGCTCAAGGCGCTGCGCAGCGCGCCAGCCCGGGCCTTGCGGTTGACCGAGAACTCGTAGCTGCGCGGACGCGGGCCGTGAACCTGACCGCCGCCGCGGAAGATGTTGACGCGACGCGAGCCGTGGCGCGCGTTGCCGGTGCCCTTTTGCCGATACATCTTGGTCCGCGTGCCGTGGACCTCGCTGCTCTCCTTGGTCTTGGCGGTGCCGGACCGCGCCTTGGCGCGCTGCCAGCGGACGACTTCCCACAGGAGGTGCTCTTTGACCTCGGTTGCGAACACCTCGTCGGCGACGTCGATGGTCTCGACGTCGTTGCCTTCCAGGTCTTTGACGGTGAGCTTGGCCATGGCTGCCTCAGGTCTTGATCTCGACGTCGACGCCCGCGGACAGATCGAGCTTCATGAGCGCGTCGAGGGTCTGCTGGTTGGGCTCGAGGATGTCGAGTAGGCGCTTGTGCGTCCGAATCTCGAACTGCTCGCGCGATTTTTTGTCGATGAAGGGCCCGCGGAGGACCGTGTACTTGTTGATCTTGGTCGGCAGCGGGATGGGCCCGACCACCTGGGCCCCGGCCCGCCGCGCGGTCTCGGAGATCTCGGTCGCCGACTGCTCGAGCAGCTTGTGGTCGTAGGCCTTGAGAGTGATGCGAAGCTTGTTGGCCACGTTGAACTCCTGTGTTGCTAGGGGCGCTCGCGCGCTACTCGAGGATCTCGGTCACGATGCCAGCGCCGACGGTCCGACCGCCCTCGCGGATCGCAAACTTCGACCCCTTC
>JGI12210J13797_11186963_pt1 | contig 13514 bp, 11 predicted proteins | sample ElkSlonscriptome_3_FD_13797 | JGI IMG/M metagenome (IMG submission 13797)
CTCGACCTCACCCTGTTCACCCAGCTTCGGGCCGCACAAGGGCTGAGCCTGACCCAGACCATTCTCCTGGATTTGTTTGCCTCGGTATTTCTACTAGTGGTCTCCCTGATCTTTGTCACCCGCAGCCTGGTCCGGCCCATTCGATCGTTGACCGATGCGATGATTGCGTCGCGAAGCGGACAGCTGGACACCCGCGCCCCGGTAACGTCGTCCGACGAATTGGGCGTGCTCAGCGAGCGCTTCAACGAAATGATCGAGGGATTGCAGGAACGAAATTTTATACGCCAGACCTTCGGCCGATATGTCCCGGACAAGATTGCGGCGCTGTTGCTGGCGAACAAGGGTGTTGTGCAGCCACGCCTGACCACCGCCACCATCCTGTATTTAGACATCGAAGACTTCACCGGCATTTCGGAAACCCGTGCGCCCGAGTCCGTCCTCGAAATGCTGAACGCGTTCTTCGGCGTGGCGATTGACGCCGTCAAACGAACGGGGGGTGTGGCTAATCAGTTCCACGGCGACGCCATGCTGGTGACCTACAATGTGCCGGTGGCGGATCCCCATCACGCTGACAACGCGCTGATGGCGGCTTTGGAGATCCAGCGGGCCGTGGACAAGACAATGTTCTCTGGAACGCACCTGCGGGTTCGCATCGGCATCAACACCGGACAGGTGGTAGCCGGAGCCGTCGGCGGCGAAGATCGCCTCAGTTATACGGTCTACGGCGATACGGTTAACCTCGCGGCTCGGCTGGAAGCGCTGAATAAAGACTTCGGTACCCGGGTCCTCGTGTCGGCCTCCACTGTAGAGGCGCTCCGACAAGCCTACTCGCTCGAACCCAAAGGCCATGTCACGGTCCGAGGCAAGCAGAACCCCGTAAGCCTGTTCGCTCTGGACATCGATGCCAGCGACGGCACTGAAGTGCCGCGTGACCTCACTCAGCCCCAAGAGCCTCATTGACGCGGTGCGGACCGCAACTAGAAAAGCGGTCATCCGATCAAGATGAATGAACACTGACGCGGCATGCGCGCGTTGAGCGGCAGGTAATCGCTTGTAGGGGCTTTCAATCGTTCTCTCCATAACACCCGACCGGTCACCAGCCGACGCCGGGCGCATGATGGACAATATTCCAGCGCAAGGCGCTCTGCTCAATCAGCTGGGCCAGATTGTCGCCGTCAACGCCTATTAGCCTCGTTTGCCAGCTTTTCCCACCAGGATGCCCGCGATGATCAATCCCAAGGCCGCCGCGATAAGAACGGCATAACCGTTCACCGCCAGCGCGTACAATCCGAAAGGAAGGACGATCGCGCCAGCAATCGTCAAGGTCGTCGCGATGATCGATCTTTGCCGTGGTGACACCGTCCGTCCCTTTTCCCTATGCCCCCTATCGCTACCCTACTCTCCGCACGCTGGCAATTCGCGACATCGATTGTCGGACGCCGGTCTCAACTTTCGGAGCGGGCCACGGCGATGGTTTCAGTCAGTCGCCTGAAACGTGAAGCTTAGGCACCGCCGACACGGGCTCCACGCTGTCTTCGCCCATTTGGAACTCCTCGATACGCTCGGCGCGGCGCGCCACCTTTTCCGACGAAACGCGAATCTGGCGCATATCGTCCACGGATTGTTCGAAGTGACGCTGCAGCTTCTGGACACGGTCGTCGAGGCGGAGAACGTCGTCGGTCATGGCCCGAAGCTCGGCCTGGATCAGTCCGGCCTGCTCGCGCATGCGGACGTCCTTTAGCACCGAACGCAGGGTATTGAGCGTGGCCCAGAGCGTGGTCGGCGAGACGATCCAAACCTTTCGCCGGAAGGACTCCTCCACGACGTTACGGAAGTTGGCGTGAAGCTCTGCGTAGACCGCCTCCGACGGCAGGAACATCATTGCCGAGTCCGCGGTCTCCCCGGGCACGACATAGCGGTCCTGGATATCCTTGACGTGCTTGAGGACATCGGCGCTGAACGCGCGGGCCGCCTGAACCTTGGCGGACTCGCTATCTGCATCGCGAAGCGCCTGGTAGCTCTCCAACGGGAATTTGGCGTCCAGCGCAATGGGGCCCGGCGGGTCGGGAAGCTTGAGCAGGCAATCCACCCGCCTGCCATTCCCTAAAGGAGCCTGAAACACGTAGGCCGTGCTCGGGAGCACCGCCGTTACCAGATCACGGAGCTGGACCTCGCCGAAGGCGCCGCGGGCTTGCTTGTTGGAGAGGATATCCTGCAGTCCGACCATCTGAGCCGATAGCTCTGTGATGTTTTTCTGGGCAGCGTCGATTACCGCCAGGCGTTCGTGAAGAACACGAAGGGAATCGCCGGTTTTTTCCGATTGTTGCGTCAGGCTTTCCCCCAGCCGCCTCGTTAGACCGTCGAGCCGCGCGCTGAGCGCTACCTGGGTCTGCTCCATACGCCCAGCCAACTGCGCCTGGGTTTCGGTCAGCCGCTGCGCGGTTTCGGAAATGCGCGCCATGTGCATGGATGACTCCGTACGCGACCGCTCGCCCCGCATCAACACGATCACCAGCACCACCGCCGTTCCCGCCAGGATCAGCGGCGCCCAAGTCACCCAATCGATGTTAACGTCCATGCGGCTCCCGAAATTGCTCAACGTTGGACAACCCTTGCACAAGCCAAAGCCCGAACGCAAACTCTCGGGCAAGTTGACTCTTTTCACGGCTCAAGGAGCAAGACCATGCGTTTAGGTGTGATCGCCGCGATGGCCATCTTGGCCGGTGCCGCAACGATGACGGCAAACACCGCCAGCGGCGCGGAAACCCGCTTGACGCCTGAGAATCGTACGTCGTTGGCGGTGACCGTTTACGGCGGCGGCTTGGCGCTTGTTTCCGACGAGCGAGTCGCCACACTGCAAAAAGGAGCCAACAGTTTGGCCTTCGAAGGGGTCAGCAATCAGATGATCCCTTCAAGCGCATGGCTTGTCGGCAACGAATCGGGAACAATCCGGGAGATCGACTACGACTTCGATCTCTTGACCCCCGCGACCCTTCTGCAGCGCTCGGTGGGCCAGTCCGTAAAGGTGGTGCGGACCCATCCGACCACCGGCGAGGACTCCGTCGAGGATGCCGTGATCCTGAGTACACAAGGCGGCGTCGTGCTCAAATATCGTGACCGCATCGAAACCGGCATGCCAGGGCGGCTGGTGTTCGACGCAGTGCCCGGCGACCTCCGGCCGCTGCCGGCGCTGGTGGCAAACGTCGACAGTACCGCGGAAGGCGAACGCACCCTGGCGCTGAATTACCTCACCAACGGCCTGAGCTGGGAGGCCGATTACGCGGCGGAAGCGGACTTGATCAAAGGCACGATGGACCTGGACGGCCGGGTGACCTTGACCAACCGCAGCGGCACCGACTTCCAGGACGCTTCGCTCGGACTGGTGGCCGGACAGGTGAACCGTGTTTCGGCCGGGGGCGGGCCGGGTCGTCCCGAATTCGCCATGCGGGCGAGCGCTCCCATGGCCGACGCCGCGGCGCCCCCGCCACAACGTGAAAGCCTTGGCGACTATCATCTCTACACTATTCAGCAGCCGCTCAATCTGCTGGACCAACAAACCAAGCAATTGGCGCTGCTATCCGCATCGGCTGTTCCGGTCACCCGTGAATACGTCAGCGAAGCTTCTGTTCAGGTTTACGGCCGACAACGCGGGAAACCGCGCCCGACACATCCCAACATCCGGATGCGGTTCGAGAACACCGAAACGGACGGCGTCGGCATCCCCCTGCCCGCCGGAACCCTCAGGCTCTACACCCGCGACGAGGAGGGACAATTGCGCCTGCTCGGCGAGGACCGTATTCCCCCTACCGCCGTTGGTGAAAAAGTGACCGTGTCTCCCGGCCGGGCTTTCGATATCTCAGTGACTCGCCGTCAAACCGACTTCAAGCGGCTGAGCCATCCTGAAGATGTGTTCGAAAGCGCCTGGAAAATGGAACTCCGCAACGCCGAAGACGAGGCGGTGACGGTGAAGCTTGTGGAAACGATGCCGGGAGACTGGGAAATCATGTCTGAGAGCGCCGAGCACACCAAGGAAACCGCCGAGCGGGCGATATGGTCCGTCGCGGTACCGGCCAAAGGCACCGCCGAGCTAACGTATCGGGTACGGGTTCGGCAGTAACAGGAACGATCATCGACAGCAACCCATTGGTATAACTTGACGCCCTTCGGTGCGGGCCCATATGAATGGCGGTATGGCTGAGATTCAAGAGGCAGGCGTTCCATGACGAAACCAACCATCATTGTCGCTCCCGACCCCCGTCTGAAACAGCGGGCAATGCCGGTGGCGCGCGTTGACGGGGAAATCCGCCAATTGATGGACGGCATGCTGGATGCCATGTACGCGGCAAATGGCGTCGGCCTTGCAGCGCCCCAGGTGGGCGTATTGAAACGCATCATCGTCGTCGATACGTCCCAGCCGGAGGAAGCCCCAGAGCCTCATCGGATGGTCAATCCGGAGATCGTTTGGACCTCCGATGACTCCATCCGCCGCGAGGAGGGGTGCCTCTCCCTGCCGGAACACTATGCGGAGGTTACGCGACCGGAGCGCATTCGTGTCCGCTATCTGGACGCCGAGAACGAAATACGCGAACTAGAAGCCGGCGGCCTGCTCGCCCGCTGCGTCCAGCACGAAATCGACCACCTAGAAGGTACCCTGTTCGTCGATCACATCTCGTCGCTCAAGCGCAATATCATTCTCCGCAAGCTTACCAAGACCAAGCGCATGGCTCCCGTGCCGGCTTGACGGAACGGCCCTGCCCCGGCAGGGTGCGGCGATGAAATCCTTGCGTCTCGTGTTCATGGGTAGCCCCGATTTTTCGGTGCCGGCGCTGAGTCGGCTGCTCGAAGCCGGTCACGAAGTTATCGCGGTTTATTCGCAGCCGCCCCGACCGGCAGGACGCGGCCACAGGGAGCACTTATCGCCCGTCCATGCCTTTGCGAAAGCCAAAGGACTGTCGGTCCGGACGCCAAGAAGCCTGAAATCTCCGGAAGAACACCAAGCGTTCGCGGCCCTGGGCGCCGACGCGGCCGTTGTCGCGGCGTACGGTCTCATCCTGCCCGGGGCGATCATCGGCGCGCCCCGCCTTGGCTGCTTCAATGTCCATGCCTCGCTGCTGCCGCGATGGCGAGGCGCGGCACCCATCCAGCGCGCCATCCTGGCCGGCGATCGCGAAACCGGGGTCACCATCATGCGGATGGACGAAGGCCTCGATACCGGACCGACGCTCTTGGTGGGCCGCACGCCCATCACCGGAGGTACGACGGCGGAGAGCCTCCACGATACGCTCGCCCAGATGGGGGCAGAGTTGATGGCAGAGGCGCTTCAGGGGGTCGCTGACGGTTCCCTTAGCGCGACCGCCCAACCTGATACCGGCGCGACCTATGCGCAGAAGCTCGAGCGCAACGAGGGTCGCCTTGACTGGAGCTTGCCCGCCGACCAATTGGATCGGACGGTCAGGGCGCTCAATCCGTGGCCGGGCGTCTGGTTCGAGCACCAGGGCGAGCGGCTCAAGGTTCTGTCGGCGGAGGTCGAACCGATCGATGGGCCTCCCGGCACGGTGGTCGACGACCGCTTGAGCGTCGCCTGTGGAAACGGCGCGCTTCGCCCGCTTCGCATTCAGAGACCGGGCAAAGGAGCAGTGGGCACGGACGCTTTCTTGCGCGGCTATCCAATTCCTCTGGGAACGCGTCTTGGGTGAGGAACTACTCTATGTATTAATCGTACTTTGCCATCATGGGCGCTGAATCCTCGATTTCCTGGATCCGGCCTATCCCCGGCCGGATCTCGGACATGATAAACTCGGCGCGGGTTGCGGGCCCGCCGGCTTTCTTATGCGGAAAAGTCTTTGCCCACGTTTCAAGCTTGATAGTGAGGGAGCACAGTACACCGCCGACCGTGGTGTGGTACCCTTTAATCATCTGCTCCACCTGGCGGAATTTCGCGGCGGAAATCTGATCCCACATGCCGGACGTGCTCTCGTCGAATTTCTCAAACCGGCGATTCATCGAGAAACCGAGGCCGCTCAGGATGGCTTGAACTGTGCGGCAGGTTGCCATCAGGTTGCGCTCACTCTGGATCTGGCGGTTTTGGCAAAGGTCCTCAAGCCACTCGAGAAAATCGGCGAGAAGCGGCTGAATGTATTCCAAACACTGGCGGTAGTACGACAGCGACAGGAACACATCGCCAAAATCTTCCAGGAACTTCGGCACCTCTTCGACCTCGATCTCCAAGCGTCGAGCCATAATCTTCAGCTTCTCCAGGGCCTTCTTGGCGTCCGGCTGCCTGAACAGCCCGATGATGTCCTCGTAGCTCTGTATCGAGACGTCTTCATCGCCGTAAATCTTCATAATGAGCGGCCGAGTGAAAGTGGTCATGTACTCGGCCAGCTCCTCGCTCTTGTGTTTGGACAATTTGAGCGCGCTATGATCGTTAATGGGTATTTTATGCTCGCGAAGCAGGATTCTGAGGCTGTACACATCGAAGCTGGGAAGCAGAGCGAGCTTGCGAAGGAGAACGAGATCCGGATGGATGGGGATGTCGGGCCAGCGCAACTCCGCGGGAAGGTCGTCGATATCCATCTGACCGCTGCCGATATCAGCGCCCTCGAACAGCTCGACGACGCTCTCCAAGCGGGCATTCTTGATCAGCCGCGCCCGCTTCAATGCCGGGGTCGACATAGGAACGATGCCGAGCGGCAGGATATAGAGAGAATCCCGATCGATATCGCGCATTTCAGCGATCGGTTGATCGATAACCGGGTGGGCTCCATCCATTGCTAACAAACCGACTGTAGTTGGAAGGTCTGGGGTACTCGTTGAACACATAATACCATCTTTGGGGGATTTTTCTATAGGTATAATTACCAATAGTTGTAATTATCAAGCGATTCTTTCACTTTCAATAGCAACTCTCGCGAGTGACTGAAAATAGGGCCATGAGCCGGTACAAGTTGATCATCGAATATGACGGAAGCGGTTTCGTCGGCTGGCAACGTCAGGAAAACGGTCCTTCCATCCAGCAGGCCGTCGAGGAAGCCATCTACCGATTCTCCGGCGAAGCGGTCAATGTCTTCGCCGCCGGCCGCACCGATGCAGGTGTTCATGCCCTTGGTCAGGTCGCCCATTTCGACATCAAGCGTGCCGCCAGCACCAAAACGGTTCGCGACGCCATCAACTTTCACCTCAAGCCAGCCAGGATCGTCGTCGTCAAAGCCGAGGCCGTGCCGCAGGAGTTTCATGCCCGCTTTTCAGCGCGCGAACGATCCTACGTCTATCGGATTACGAACCGGCGCGCCCCTCCGGCGCTCGATTGCGGCCGGACATGGTGGGTGCCCACTCCCCTCGACGAGTCACTTATGGCGGATGCAGCACAACACCTGGTTGGCAACCACGATTTCACCAGCTTTCGCGCATCGATTTGTCAGGCCGCTTCGCCCGTCAAGACCTTGGATGCGCTGGACGTTTTTCGAGACGGCGATGAAATCCGCGTCACAGCCCGCGCTCGCTCGTTTCTTCACCATCAGGTCCGTAACATGGCAGGAACGCTCAAGCTGGTGGGCGAAGGCAAGTGGACGGCGGACGCCGTTAGGATAGCACTGGAAGCACGTGACCGGAGCCGAGCAGGCCCAACAGCGCCGGCCGAAGGTCTCTATCTGGTCGAGGTCAGATATTGATACTGCTGGGAGCGCCCATTCCGCTCAGTAGAGACTATCGGCGGTAGCACTGATCAAGAAACTCAATGCAATATCCAACAGCACGATGCCGGCGCAGGTGAACGGCGGCAGTTCGAGGGCGGTTCGGGCGATGAACCAAATGTAGACGACAACCGCCACCAGCGCGAGAAGCCACAAAAACGTCGCAGCGTCGGCAGGAATGATCCCCGTCGCGCCCAACAAGCCAATGGGCAGGAAAACGGCGTTCTGAACGACAAGCGACCAGTTGTAAGCGACCAGGTAAGCGGGGAAGCGATCCCAGCACCCCATGGTCTGCGTGAGTGACGCCATCACCACCGGAAACGCAACCCACGACAGAACATAGGCCACGGCCTCGGCAAGGGCGAAGTGCAGGGGATCCACCGTACCACCCGTAAGCGGGAACCGGATCGCCAGCAGTAACGCATAAAAAGGGGCAATCAGAACCGCGGCAAAAAAGGATTGCCAGACACCGGCCAGAGACGTGTCAAAATACGACATGCCACTACGGTCGAGACGCGCCAAACGGCAAGCACCATAAATCGAAGCGGCGATTTGGTTCAGCCCCGGCATCAGCCGTCCCGCCCAAAAAAGCCACCAAGCACAGCGCGATAGATTCTCGTGAGGTCGATGATATCCGATACCAGCACGTTCTCGTCCACCTTGTGGGCGGTCTCGCCCGGCATGCCGAACTCGGCAACCGGACACCAGGTCCTGATGAAGCGGGCGTCGGACGTCCCGCCGCTGGTACTCAGTTCGGGCGTCAGCCCGGTGGTGCTTTTAATTGCATCGGTGATGACCGTGCTCAGCCGGCCAGGCGGGCTCAGGAACGCCTCGCCACTGCATTCCGTCGCGAGGTCGAACCGCTCGTCGATGGCGGCGCAGCGGCTCTCGATCCATTTCTCTAAGCCCTCGGACGTATGCGCGTCGTTGAACCGGATGTTGAAGGCGGCGCGGGCGCGCGCGGGGATCACGTTTGTCGCTGTGTTGCCGACATCGACGCTGGTGATGGTCAGCGTCGATGGTTGGAAATGCTCAGTCCCCTCATCCAAAGGGATTTCATGGAGGTCGGACAGCATGCGCACCAATCGGGGTATGGGATTGTCTGCCCGATGGGGATAGGCCGCATGTCCTTGGACACCGTGAACGTCGAGAACGCAGTTGAGACTGCCGCGGCGCCCCACCTTGACCATTTCGCCCAGCCTTTTGGGATTTGTCGGTTCCCCCACCAAACACGCATCGATCTGCTCGCCCTGGCGGCGCAACCAGTCGAGTACCTTGACCGTACCATTGATTGCAGGTCCCTCTTCGTCGCCGGTAATCAAGAAACTGATCGAACCATCAAAGGCGCGCTTCTGATCATCCAGATACGCGGACACGGCGGCGGCAAACGCGGCAATTCCTGTTTTCATGTCCGACGCGCCGCGGCCATACAGCCGGCCGTCGCGGATCTCCGCCGCGAACGGATCTACGGACCATGCATCCGCGTCCCCCACGGGCACGACGTCCGTGTGTCCGGCAAAGCAGAAATTGGGCGCCCTTTCGCCGAGGCGTGCGTACAGATTGTCCACTTCCGGTCCGCCATCCGCGAATGGCAATCGGTGGCAGGTAAAGCCCATGTCCTGGAGAACGCTTTGGAGAACATCGAGCGCGCCCGCGTCAACAGGGGTGATGCTCGGACAGCGGATCAGCGCGCGGCTCAGCTCTATCGGGTCAACGGTTGCGGCCATGACACTCCAGAATGGCTCTCTTCGTTACAGAAGAGATATGGTTCCACGCGATAAACAGGAAAGTATCGCCAACGGCAAACAACCGGCCGTACCGCACCTGCTCTCGTTAATCGCGGAGCAATTCGTTGATGGATGTCTTGGATCGGGTCTTCGCATCCACGCGCTTGACGATCACCGCGCAATACAAACCGGGTCCGGGACTTCCGTCGGGCAATGGCTTGCCCGGCATGGTTCCGGAAACCACCACCGAATAAGGCGGCACATACCCATAGTGCACCTCACCGGATACACGATCGACGATGCGGGTAGAGGCGCCGATGAAGACACCCATGGACAGCACCGATCCCTCGCCTACGCGAACACCTTCGGCCACCTCGGCGCGCGCGCCGATGAAGCAATTGTCCTCGATAACCACCGGCCCCGCCTGCAGCGGCTCGAGCACGCCGCCGATGCCGGTGCCACCGGAGATATGGCAATCCTTGCCGATCTGCGCGCACGATCCGACGGTCGCCCAGGTATCGATCATCGATCCGGAATCCACGTGCGCTCCCAAATTAATGAAACACGGCATCAACACCACACCGGGCGCGATATAGGCCGAGTAACGAACGGTGCAATTGGGCACGGCGCGGAACCCGGCGGCGCGGAACCGCGCCTCGTCCCAACCACGAAATTTGGGCGCCACCTTGTCGAACCAATAAGCCCCCCCCGGCCCACCGGAAAGGGGTTGCATATCGTTGAGCCGGAACGACAGGAGAACCGCTTTCTTGAGCCACTGGTTCACATGCCAAGCGTCGCCCTGCTTTTCTGCGACGCGTTCCGTTCCGGAGTCCAGCATTTCAAGCGCTTGGTTGACGGCGTCGCGGACGGGACCGGTGGTTTCCGCGCCGATGCTCTCACGGCTTTCCCAGGCATCGTCGATGATCGTCTGAATGTCGGTGGTCATGGCTCACACAAAGGGCTGGATAGATGTTGATGGATGCGGGACCATGCGCATCGGCGCGGCAAGTGTCAACAGCAAGGAAGAAAAGTCTCTAAACCCGTCCCCCGACCACATGTTCGAGCCACTCCACGAGATCGTCGACAACATGGTGCACGTACCCGTCATCAACGCCGGCCGCGCCATTTTCCGAGTCCGACCGAACCCAAGCGGTGGTCATACCGAGTGCCGCCGCGGGTCCAAGGTTGCGGGCCATGTCTTCCACCATTACGGTCCGCGCCGCGTTTAAACCATGGCGCTCAACGAGGATCGGGTAGATTTCGGGATTGGGTTTAGGAACGTACTCAGCCTCAATGATATCGAACACCGCGTCAAAGTGGTGGGTGATGCCGAGCCTGTCCATCACCCGCTCCGCATGGCCGACCGACGCGTTGGTAAAAACCAGCTTGCGTCCCGGAAGGCGATCCAGCGCCGCCGCGAGCGCCGGGCTAGCGGATAATACGTTGATGTCGATGTCGTGGACGTGATCCAGGAACGGTCCCGGGTCCATACCATGGCGACGCATCAAACCGCGAAGCGATGTCCCGTAGTCGTGGAAATACTCCTTTTGCAGGCGATACGCCTGGTCCTTATCGACCTCGAGAAACTCGGCGATATAGTCGCGCATCTTAACGTCGATCTGGCCGAACAGATCTATTGTGGCAGGGTAGAGGGTGTTGTCCAAATCGAACACCCACGCCTCTGCGTTGCGCAGATCGTTAAACGCCATTTTGGGTGCTTTATGCCTTGCCGGTGCGATCGGTTGATTCTGCATGATGTCTTATTTGTGGGATCCCAGGGCGGGTGTGACAACCCAAAACGCAGTATCAAATCGCATTTGACCACCGCATGCGCCCATATAAGCGAATTATTAGGGAATTGTCGTATTTAATCTGTGCATTAAAAAACCCCAAATAAGGTCGACATTTCGAATCATGAGGCCCGCAGCAGCACGAAGAGCGCACTTGGGGCATCCGCTTTCCATCATGCGCAGCGAGCGAGACAGGTTCGTCGCACTGGCTTTTTGCTGGGCCGATCTGCTGATTGAACTGAATGAGCATGGCGTGGTGATCTATGTAGCCGGCGCGGTACAGGCGTTGACCGGGCTCGACTCGGACGCATTGATCGGTCACGCAATCGAAGATGTTGTCGCGCCGGGAGACCGACAACTGGTCGCCAAACTATTGGATATCGCACGCAAACGGGGGCGTTTCGAAACCACGTCGATGAGATTGAAAAACGCGGCTCAGGCAATCCCGCCGATGTCGATCGCGGGCTACAGATTGGACGACCTCGACGGCCACTTTTTTCTCGCCATGCGGCGCACGGGCGTCTTGCACGGGGAAAACGGCGCGGTAATGGCTCCGCGCGACAAGGATACCGGTTTGCGCGACGGCGACGCATTGGTCGACATGGTGATGAACCAGCTTGCCGCCGTCGAAAAGGGCGAGAAACGGGGCATGACCCTTATCGCCTTGCCGGGGTACGCCGACCTCCAAGAACGTCTGGCAGACACGGTCGACCGCCAGCTCCTAGCGGCCGTCGGCGATTGCCTGCGGGCCAGTTCGCTTGACGGCAAGACGGCCGCCCGGCTCGGCTCTGACCGCTATGGTTTGGTTCATGGTCCGGACTTCGATTTCGACCGGTTGCAGAATCAGGTGGCCGAATTGACCCGAGACGCAGACCCCTCCTCCCTAGGTCTAAGTCCCGAAGCGGCCACCGTTGAGATCGATGAAAATGCGATGAAGGGTGGACAGTTGACCGAAGGCCTGACCTTCGCCATCAATCAGTTCCGCACGTTCGGCGATGCAACCGGTATGCTCCAATCCCTCCCCGCCCAAATGTCGTCGCTGGCTAGACAGGGGACCGAGTCGGTTGGCGCCTTCAAGCAACTTATCGCCAGTGGCGGGTTCGGGACTGTGTTTCAGCCCATTATCGACGCGCGAACAGGCGCAATTCATCACTATGAAGCCTTGACTCGTTTTCCCGATTCCTTCGGCGCCAGCACGACTTTCGAGCAAATTACCTTCGCCGAGCGTAGTGGACTAATCATCGATTTCGACCTGGCGATGGCTCAAAAGGTTATCACATGGCTGCGCACCACGCCGTTGAACTCCTCCATCAGCGTTGCGGTCAACATCTCGGGTCACTCCGTCGATTCACCAGCTTATCTTGCTCGCTTGAGCTCGATCCTCGAAGACAACCCATGGACACGAGGACAGCTGATGTTCGAAATCACCGAGTCGGCCCGAATGCAGAATCTGTCGGGCGCCGACTCGTTCATTCAGCACTTGCGGCGGCAAGGCTATCCGGTTTGCCTTGACGATTTCGGCGCCGGCGCCGCCAATTTCGAGTATCTGGCGAGCCTCGATGTCGACATCGTCAAGCTGGACGGAGACGCGGTTCGCGGCGCCCAGAAAGCCCATAAAGGCAAGGCGTTTCTGAGAGCCTTCCTAGGACTTTGCCGGGAACTCGGCGTCGTGACCGTCGCCGAGATGATTGATGACGAAGCCGGTCTTGATTTTGTCCGCGAGTGTGGAATTCACTACGTGCAGGGCTACCTTTTCGGCCGCCCGTCGGAGGACATCCGCGTGTTCAAAAAGACCGTGCCGGCCGAGCTTTTCAGACGGAAAACGACGCGCCGAACCGCTTGATGCGAACGGCTAATCGCCGACCACCAGCGTTCCGGCACCGTGCTCTGTGAACAGTTCCAGCAGAAGCGCATGCGGGACCCGGCCATCCATGATAACCGCTCCGTCCACCCCCTTGCCCACCGCTTCCAAACAGGTTTCCACCTTCGGGATCATGCCTCCCTGGATTACACCGCCGGCAATGTATTCCCGCGCCTCCGAGCACGTCATTTCCGGAATGAGCGCGCCTTGCTTGTCGAGAACGCCTTCAACGTCCGTCAGCAGTAGGAGCCGGCGCGCGCCGGCCGCGGCCGCAATCGCGCCGGCAGCGGTATCGGCATTGATGTTGAGGGTTTCATTGCCGGGACCGACGCCGATGGGCGCAATGACCGGCGTAATGTCGGAGCGCTCGTAGAAGTCGAGGATATGAGGGTTGATTTCCTTCGGCTCGCCGACCAAGCCGAGATCGAGTATGCGCTCTATATTG
>JGI12210J13797_10316981_pt1 | contig 13510 bp, 12 predicted proteins | sample ElkSlonscriptome_3_FD_13797 | JGI IMG/M metagenome (IMG submission 13797)
GTGAAGGGTTTCTTTACAACATGGTCCGCAATCTGGTCGGGGCGATGTTGGAAGTCGGACGAGGCAAACGTCCGGTGCATTGGATCGATCAAGTCATCGAGTCGCGAGATCGTCGTCGTGGCGGACAGACCGCCGCCGCTTCAGGCCTGTTTCTCGTCCGCGTCGAGTACCCCGAATCGGTGTTTCTTGAGCAGGACTGAAGGCGCACGATTTGGTGCCCTGCCGTTTGGAAACCACGCTGGGAAACGGAGCCGCGGCCGCGGGTCGTCGGCCACTGCATCTGCCGCCGGCGGATGTTCATCAATTCTTCACGTAGGCCATTCGAAAACGCCGTAAAAAACCGCACTTTTGAATGTTAAAGTGATTTCGCGAATGGACGGGTCGATTGTTAAACTATCGGTCGTTTTGATTTCCGTCCCGGATGCCCCGGACCCTCTATGTCAGGCCAGAGCCCTCCTGCCACGCCGCCGGTTTTAGACGACGCGAGTCGCGCGTTCGTCCGGCGATCGCTGTCGGCGGGCGTGGTGACGTTGGAGGAAGTCAAAACGGTCGTCGCCTCACTGCTGGCGGGCAGCCCCGAATTTTCGCCGCAGCGGCTCGCCGACGGCCTGGTCGGAGCGGGCATTTTGACGAAGTGGCAGGCCAACAAGTTGCTCGCCGGGAAGAGCAAAGGCTTCTTTCTGGGGACCTACAAATTGCTCCGGCCGCTCGGCAAGGGTGGCATGGGCATGGTGTACTTGGGCGAACACCACGTGATGAAGCGTCAAATGGCGTTGAAAATTCTGCCCAGCAATGCCCTTCAAGATGCTCGGCGAATCGAACGGTTCAAAGAAGAGGCCCGGGCGTCGGCTCAGCTCGATCACAGCAATATCGTCCGCGCTTATGACTTCAACGAATCGGGCGGCAAACTTTATATCGTCATGGAGTACGTCGACGGCATCGATTTGCACCAGGCCGTCGCGCGGGACGGCGTGATGGCGATCTCGGCGGCACTGGATGCGATGTACCAAGCTGCTTCCGGGCTAGCCCACGCGCACGAGCGGGGCATCATCCACCGGGACATCAAACCGTCGAACCTGATGCTCCGCAGTGACGGCGTGGTGAAAGTCAGTGACATGGGGCTGGCACGGATCGGCTGGGGGGCGGCCGACGGCGACGGCGACAAGCGGCGGTTGACGGGAACCGCCGATTTCGTCGCTCCCGAACAAGCACTCAACAGCAAGACGGTCGACGCCCGAGCCGACATCTACTCGCTGGGCTGTACCTTCTATTTTCTGCTGACGGCGCGACCTCCGTATCAGGGTCAAAACGTGGCCCAACGTCTGGCTAAGCACCAGACGGCTTCGATCCCCGACGTCCGGACGATCCGAAGCGAGGTCCCGGCCCCGATCGCTCAGCTGATCTCTCGCATGCTGGCCAAGAAACCGGCGGATCGTCCACCGTCGGCCGTCGAGTTGCGAGCCCACTTGGAACGCTTGCGACAGTCGGTCGGCAAGTTGGCCGGGTCCCAACACGCACTCTCGGAGATCGCCTCGGTGTCTGACACCAGCGTGGACGAGAAACTGTACCGCGCCTCGATCGAAGACACCTCGTTCGCCGACAGCAGCCATTCCGACCAGCCGCTCGATTGCCTCGACGACTTTGATTTCGGATCGCTACCTCCTGCATCGGCTCCAGCCTACTCCAGTTCAGGGGGGGGCTCCGGCTCAAATCCCGTCCGGAACTTGCCGGCGGCCAATCCCTTTCCGGTCGGCGCGACTCAAACGGCGAAAGCCGGCAAGAGGAGGAGCAGGCGATCCAACCAGCCGACCGGCCACACCGAAGGGGGGCGAGCCGCGGGGGGTGATAGTCAAATGGTGCTGCTGGGGATCGGGCTGGCTGTCGCCGTGCTGGCACTTCTGGTCGTCGTGGGGATGAGCTTCTACACGTTGACGAAGTCGGATAACCAAGGTGCCACAAAGCTAAAAACGCTGGAAGACGGCAAGGGTGGCGTCATCGTTATGCAAGAACGGGAATAGGGGACGGGTTGTCGCCGATCTTTCTCTTGCCAAGAATCTGGTCGATCCAGGGAGTATTTTCGGGCGGAGAGGCGCGTTGAGTCGTTACCTTCACCGGGTGGAGCGGGTTAGCCGCGAAACGCCGCCTCGCTCCTGTTCACTCTTTCGTGAGTTGTTCGCTTGACTTCGGCCGTCCCCAAAAACGCCCACCTCGTCTTGGCTTCGGGAAGCCGCGCCGGGCTCGTGGCGCCGATTCACAGTGGCTATTACATGATCGGGCGGCTGAAAGAGTGCCAGATTCGACCGAAGAGCCGGTCGGTCAGCCGGCGGCATTGCCTGTTGCACTGGCAGGACGGCACGCTCCGGGTCTTCGACCTGGACAGCACCAGCGGGACGCAAATCGACGGCGAGAAAATTCCGCCTCGCACATGGTCCGTCCTCCCACCGGACGGCGAACTGCGATGTGGCAAAATCTGTTTCCTGTTCCGTCAACCCGCCACGTCGGGTCACGCCGCCGTGGCAGACGGCGGCGGAACCCGGGCCTCCGCTGGCGAGGCGACCGACGCGAACTCACCGGCCAGTCGTCGTGGCGCCCAGGCGGTCGTCCCGTCGGACACGCTTCACGAAGACTTCGGAACCGAGGCTGTCGACCGCGAATTGGACGCCGATGACTCCTCCGGCGAGATCGACAAATTCGACGGGGCTGCAACCGGCTCGATGTTGCGTGGCAAAGCTTGGCAGGAAGACGACGTGGCGGCCTTCCTGGAAGCGGAGGATACCGTCGAACGCGAAAAAAGATATGAATCGATCCGCTCCGCTCATCCTGCCAATGCAGACGATTCCGACGTGTTGGACGGGGAAGACTTGGCGATCGCGGACTCTCCTTCGACGGTTCATCACGATCCCAGTTCACCCGGTCATCCGAATCAGGCTTCCAACGGTGGGCCACTCGGGTCGACTGGCTCGACCGGTCCGACCGTCTCCGGTGCCAGCGACGAGCCGCCTGCTTCGGGCCCCCTTGCAGCGAGCAAACCTGCGCCGCTGCCGCCGAAGAAGCGTCGGAAACTCGATCGGCGAAAGAATGCGGGGGTGGACGCTGAACGCCTGAAGTTTGCCGCCGCCGTCCTCGGTGCCATTCTGGTAATCGCCTTCGTCGCCTATCAGGCCTACCAATTTCAGGCGGGGTCGGAAGTTCAGGTCATCGAAGGGATCGATTGAAGAAGGGATCGATTGAATCGGCCTAATCGTCGCAATCGCGCCCGCAAGCTTCGCCCAATGGCACCTGCTTTCGTCGACGCCCGGTGAATGCCGGTTGGTGCCGACTTATACTAGGTCGGGTCGATCAGCGACCGGCCGGCTTCGACCGCCGGCGAGCCTCACGATTCGCCTCAGACACTGATCCCTTGACTGCTCCGGCCGACTCTTCGTCTCCCTCAGCGCCGGCATCTTTGACAGAGGCTCCGGACCGGATTGCGATGCGCGACCGCGCCCCGGAATCGGTCGCTGATTCCCAGGGCGATTCGCCGGTCGCTGCGCCGTCCGGCCGAAGGTCCGCCAAATCTTTCATTCAAACGGTCGCGTTCGCCTTTGCGATTGTCGGGTTGCAGATGGGGCAGGGCATTCTGTTGGCTCGCCTGCTCGGTCCCGAAGGGCGGGGGCAGTACGCCACGGCAGTCCTGTACGTCCAGATCTTGTTGTACGTCGGGCTCTTCGGCGGCTTGGAAGTCATTTGCCGATACGCGGCCGACGGCGGGATCGAAAAAACACGTTTGCGCCGTGCCGCTCTACGACTGGGCATCACGACCGGACTCGTTTCGACCCTCTTGGTCATCGTTTGCGACACGCTTGCTCTCCCCGAAGAGAAACGCTTCCTGATGCCCTTGGGCTGGCTGTGCGCGTGCAGCATGATCGGCCAACAGGTGATGCTGATCATGACGGCTGTCGACCGAGGCTCCGGCAGTTACACGGCGTACAATATCCGCCGGTTTGTCGCAGCGGCCGCTTTCCCCGTGTTGCTCCTTGCGGCAGCCGCAAGTGGCTCGGTCAGTCTGGTGACCGCATGCTGGCTGTTCGTCGTCGCATCGCTGATCTCGATGGCGGCCTGTGTCATCGGCGTCCCCAGGCCTTTTCGGGGCGTTAGCGAACCGCCGGTCGGTCCGCTATTGCGTGAGAGCCGTCCTTACGGCGTCTCGATGTTCGCCACGGACTTGTTCGAGCGGCTGGACCTTTTGCTTGTTTTGTGGCTGACCCCTTTGGTGACCCAAGGTTACTACGCCGCGATGGTCCCGGTGGTGTACCCGTTGACCGTCATTCCCAACACGCTCGGCATTTTCTTGTTCAATGCCGGGGCCAACGCGGATCGTCATTTGACGCGACATGAATTCCGTCGGATTCTTAGCGGAGCGATGGCGATCCAGGCGGCCTCGTGCGTGGTCTTCGTGCTGGCGATCGGCCCGTTGGTCCGTTTCGTTTATGGCGACGAATTTGGTCCGGCGGTCATTTTCGCCATCTGGCTAGCACCCGCCAGCGCTCTCAAGGGCGTCTTGCAGGGGTTGGACAGCTACGTGAAAGGGCGTGGGCGTCCGTTGGCGTCGGTCCGCTGTCGTCTGGTCGCAGCGATCGCTATGTTGATGGTAACGGCGGTCGGTATCGGTCCGCTGGGGGCCATCGCGATCGCCATCGCCGCCTTGGTGGGCCAGGTGATTTGCCTGATCTGGCTGACGTGGATCGTGTTGGTCGACATTCGACAAACAGATTCCTTACGCTAGGACGAAATCCCCATGTTCGTTGTCACAGTCACCTTTGACGTCCAGCCCGAACAGGCCGACGCGTTTCAGCAGCGAGTTCTGCAGCAGGCTGCCGATACGCTAAAAAACGAATCGACTTGCCAGGTGTTTCATGTCAGCGTCTCGCCCGAACGCCCGGAGGCGTTCTTTCTGTACGAGGTTTATGACGACGAAGCGGCCTTCGACGTCCATCGGAACCAGCCTTACTTCGCCGATTTTGCCAAGACGGTTGAGCCTTGGGTCCAAAGTAAGTCGATCACGACCTATCACCGAATCTCGCCGCAGACCTAGCCCAGAATAGCTGCGGCGATGATGACGGAGATGCCGATCACGATGGCGGCGATGACAATCGCTGCCGCGATGTTGTGCTCTTCACCAATCTCGTGAAGCAGGGAAAACGGAGTGAGCCGTTCCATCAAGAACAGGCAACCCGCGAAGACAACGACTCCGACGAGCGAAAACACAAACGCCGCAACCAGGTGTTGAATTAGCAACGCGAGCGTCCCGCCGCCGGATTCCGTTACCGTCGTTTCGGCTTGCGCCATCAATGCCGTTAGATTGCTCATGGGATCATTCGTCAAGGGTTTGAGTTCGAAGTAAATTGCCGATGTCGGCGATGGATGGAAACGCTATTTTCCGAAGCCCCACGAACCGCCGTGAGAGCGACCGTATCCGCCGCCGGTGCTTCCATCCAAGACGCCCAGATTCACGGCTTTCCAACCGTTGGCCGTCGCGATCGCAAACCACGCCAGGATGCAGAAACCGCACACCAAATAGACTTGAAACCAACGCATCAGTCGTCGCTCGCGTAGGGGCTGTAATCGCTGTCTTTCCAGCGATTGACCTCGAAAGAATACTTGTACGCCAAAATGCCGGCGGGAATGACAGAGACGAACAGGATCGCATAGAACAGCATCCAGCCGTCCGGGGCAGTCTGTCCGACCGACGTCGATGCCGAACCGATCCAGTGGATCAGGAAGAGACAGACGGCGAACGCCAGCCAACTGATCCAAAGGCCCCGTGGGAATTTCGGCGCGGGTTGTATCACTCCGATTCCCCACGGCTTCAGGTAATCACGCAGGCCGAATGCCTCCCGGATCACCTCCAACTCCACGTATCGGCCCAGTGACACATTCCGCTCGTCCACACTGCTGCTCGCCGATCGCTCGATCGAGATCATTTCCGGCGGCGCGATATAGTCACCTGTCTGGACGGTCTCCCCTTTCGTTACCTTCCAGTAGAACTCGCCAATCACCGCTCGGACCGTCGCCGTCCCACGGTCGTAGACGCGGTATTTCTTTTTCTTATAGATCACATGGTCGTAGAAGACGTTGACCTCGTGGGGAGAAATTGTTTCCACGAAGGACCAGTGTCGGTCGTTGCAAACCAGCCAGCGGTAACCGACGTTGGGACTGTAGAGCAGGTATTCCGTCCACGGGAACGTTCGGCCTTGCCAAGTCGCAAACCGTTCCATGTATCCGACGGCGGTATACTGTTGGCCGAACAGAGCTCCCGTCGCGCCCAGCGGAATGTAGGGGTGCAGTTCCCGGGGTTCGAGCGTCTGAAAAAGCTGCAGCTTGCCGTGAGACGCATCGAGAAGGGAACTGCAGTGGGGGCAACCGACGCGAAGCGTCTCGTCGGGCGCGTGAAGTTCTAACGGTCCGCCGCAATGCGGGCAACTGAGTTTGACGGCAGCGACTTGAATCACGTCTTCGTCACCGCCCTGCCAGTCCGGCTTGGACAGATGCAAGTCGTCCAGTGCGACGTTTTGGCCGACATAACAGTGCACGTCGTCGTCGCGATACTCCAGCGTCGCAACCCACGGCGGTGTGCCTTGCAGGTCGGCATACCGATGTTCCGCACCTGGTCGAAAGTCCCAGGGGATTTCTCCCGCGGCCGAACGAGCCGTCGCGACACCCGTTTCGGTCACGGTCAGTTCGTTCTTGCCGAGCTTGACACGTCCCCCGGGCCGCAACGACGGCTGGTCGGGAAACGGAGATTTTCGTCGCGCGGGCCGTTCGAACAAAAACGCCAATTTTCCCTGGGCTTCGGCCAACCAACCGACCCGCTCACCCGGTAACCGTAGGTACCACTCATCCCAAAATCCGCCGGCGGCGTGTGCGTATTGCACGCGGCCGATTACTTCGAATGGTTTACCGCGGAAACGACCGGTCGTGCCCAAGTGAATGGGCGAATTGGTTTGAATCAGGTCCGCGACCTTGCCATAGTCCTCCACCGCCTTGTCGCCGCGTCCTACCGCCGTACTGCAGAATTCACACACCGTGACCATCGCGGCACCAAGGTGGAACTCCACCGGAGCACCGCAACTCGGACACGGTGTGCTACGTCGCTTCATTGCCAGACGCCTCGCGGTAGCCGTCGGATTTCGATCGACGTGGCCCCGAGGGCTCGCTCCAGTTCGCCTCGCCACGGCCACTCGGCGACGTCGCGGCAACAGACCAAGTTCCACGTCGCCAAACCGTGTTCCGGATAGGTATGGCAGGCCAGGTGCGATTCCGACAAGAGATACAGTGCGGTGACACCGTGCGGCGGACCAAACTGATGAGCTTGCCGTTGGCCGATCACACGCAATTGCAGTGACCCGATCAAACGCTGGCAAATCTCATCGACCGTCGCCAGACAGGTCAGCCGGTCTGGCTCACAACCGGCCGCATCGATGACCCACTCGGCCCCCACCGGCCGCACCAGCTGTCGATCGGCCGGTACCAGCTGGCGATCGACCGGCGCGGCGCCGTCGGCCCGCACGGCTCCGTCGGTCATCGGGTCGGTTGAAAGTGGCATCGGACGATCACCAGCGAACAAATGTGCAAAACGAACACTCTCCGAGTCGCTCTCCGAATCGGTCTTCTGGGCCACTATCCTCCGCCGGGCTCGCTCAAGATTCCGGCGGCGGGGGCGGCGGTGGGCTGCTCGCGAACAAATTGGCCACCGCGGGAACGGCCGATGCGGCGGACCATTGTGGCATACCGGCAGTCCAAACCATCGATTTCGGGTTCAGTTCCCCGGATGTCACGCCGGATTGCATTTGTTCCAACGTGAAGGGGCCGCGGGTTTGACCGCCTGCAGCAATGTACCAGGTCGCGGCACTCGGCGGTGGCGGCGGTGGGCCAGCCGCCGACGGTCCGCCGCCCATCCCACCGGCGGCACCGCCTCCCATCATTCGACCGGCCATCGCCATGCCGACCCCCAGGCCGAGCGCTTCGGAAGCGGGGCCCCCGGCGCCACCCTCGTTCGTCATCGCTTGCCCCATCTGATACTGCTGGTACCGGTTCATATCGCCGATGACGCCCATGCTGGTCCGGGTGTCCAGCGCTTTTTCCACTTCCTCTGGCAGGGAGATGTTCACGATGAATAATTGCGGGCAGTCCAGCCCGTATTCATCGTCGATGCGTTCGACCACCTGCTCACGAAGTTTGGCCGCCAACGCCTGGTAGTTGCTGGCCAAATCGAGCGCGGCGATCTTCGAGCTGCCGATCAGGTCGGCCAGCGCGCTCTGGATGATCGAACGCAGCAGAATGGCGACATCGTCCGAACCGAACTCTCCGTTCGTACCGACGATCTCGCGAAGCAATGCCTTCGGATCGACTGCCTTGAGCGTGTAGGTCCCGAAAGCCCGCAAACGGATCGGGCCGAACTCGGGGTCACGCAGCATGATCGGATTGGGCGTGCCCCACTTCAGATCGGTGATCTGACGGGTACTGACGAAATACACTTCCGCCTTGAACGGGCTGTCAAAACCGTATTTCCATCCCTGTAGCGTCGACAGGACCGGCATGTTCGCCGTGGTCAGCTGGTAGTGACCAGGCGGATAAACGTCCGCAATCTCCCCTTGGGACACGAAGACGGCGGTCTGGCCGGGACGCACGATCAGCTGCGCCCCGTTTTTGATTTCGTTGTCGTGACGCGGGAAACGCCACACCAACGTGTGTTGCGTATCATCGATCCACTCGATGATGTCAATAAGTTCGGTACGGACCAGATCAAACAAGCCCACGTCGTTTCTCCTGTTGGTACATCGCCCGAAGACGCATCGAAACCGTCAATTTTTCTCGACTTCAACCCGACCGCCGGCCGCGCCGTGGCGGTCAGCGGACGACCACCTGAGACGACCACCTGACCGGGCGGCTAACCTAAGGCGGCCGGCCCCGCCCGTCAACTTGCCCTTCGGTATAGCACGTGCAGGGAAGCGAGACATCGGATGCCGACACGGCATATCGCACTTTCCGTTTAATAATCGAGAACCCTTTCATGACTCCGACCACTAACGCTACCGTCCGACGCGATCGCCACGCCCGCAAGCACCCGTCCGCTCCTCACCGACCGTGCCGCCAGAGGGCGTGGACCACGGCAATCGCCGCCGCTTGGATGTTCGCTTTCGCAGCTCCCACACTTATCCGGGCCGAAGATTCCCAGACGCAGGGCGCGCCAGTGAAAGGGTCCGCCATTGTCGCCGACAAAAATTTAGCGGGAACGTGGAATCTGGTCCGCTCGGTCAACGAGGGCAAAGCCGTGCCAAAGTCCGAGATCAAAGGGACCGAAGTGATCGTTCGCGAGAACGAAATCAGCGTCGTCGACAGCGATGACCAAGAACGCTACCGCGCCGTCTACGATTTCGACCGCTCGACCGAACCGGCCACCATCACGATGCGCAGCACCTTGGTCCCAGGCGAAAAAGAGGGCTCGGTTTCCCTGGGCATTTACCAGGTCGAAGGCGACACCTGGACGCTCGCCTATGCCCTGCCGGGACACCCCCGCCCCGAAGAACTGAAGAGCACTCCAAGCAACCGCGCTCTGTTGATGGTGATGAAACGGCCCAAACCGATGCGCAAGAAGTCCGACTCCGAAACGAGCCGCTGATTCAGCCCGGTCGCGAACTCCGGTCAGCTGTTCTGGATGCGGAAAGCGAGCTGCTGCAGTTCGCTGGCCAGGTCCACGTTGACCACTGCGATTCCCGAGGGAACCCGAAGCGTCGTGGGGGCGAAGTTAAGGATGCCCTGGATACCGCCGGCGATCGTACGCGTGGCGACACCAGCGGCCTGTTCGCTGGGGACCGCTAGGATCGCCAACTCGGGCTGACACTCCCCAAGGATGATTTCCAGGTCCTCCAGCGACCGGATACTGGTCCCGCCCACCTTCTGACCGATTTTCTTTGGGTCGGTGTCGAAAGCCGCGGCGAGCGAGAAGCCGAGACGACCAAACCCGCGGTATCTCAACAGGGCGTTGCCCAGCGAGCCGACGCCGATCAGCACGGCTTTCCACTGCACGCCACTGCCGAGCACTTCTCCGATCCGATCGGCCAGCCGCGCCACGTTGTAACCGACGCCCCGTCTGCCGATCGTGCCCAGCGAACTCAGGTCGCGCCGAACGACCGCGGGCGACACGTTCACCATCGCCGCCAGTTCGCGACTGTTCGTGGAATGGACTTCGGCGGCCATCAACCGGTGCAGTTCCCGGTAATAGAGGCTAAGTCGTCCGACGGCGGGTCCAGACAGCCCTGAACGGCGATCGCTTTCGACCCGCGGATCGTCGTCGGCTTGGCTCATTCCGCCCTCTCGTCTGTCGGACCGGCGCAATCGTTAAAGCTGGCAAGGATGGTGTGACAGAACACCCCAATCGTTTCGTTTTGCCTTGGCTGCCCCATTTGCGTGTTCAACGGTTGCTGCGTAGTCGATGAATTCTGTGCATCGAAATCAGATTCGTTAGTCCGCAAGGTTATCCCACGCGGCGTCGATGGATCGGTTACGAAGCCCCTTTCGATGGCCGCCTCAGGTGGTCATTCCCTCGGCGTGCTGACGACAGCCTCGGCCTTAGTTTGGTCGACGGGCACCCTGTCATCAAGCACGCGGACCTCATTCACCCCGGCAAGACGCTGGATGGCGAGAGACGGTTTGGGAGAGGCGGCTGAGTGGCGGACTGATTCCGAGCAATCGGCTAGCCGGGGGGTCTCCGGCGGCCAGTGGAAAGCTGCGTCCAAGCAATGTCCGAATTGTTTCCTGTGGAGAACATCAAATGAAAAGGTTGTGGTTGTTGCCCGCCTTGACGATCATCTCGGTCGTCTCGGGGGCCAGTGCCGCCCACGCCGCGTATTGCGGCACCATCAGCTATGAAGGCTGTAGTGGCTGTGGCGACTCTGTTGTCGCCGAAGATGCGGTGATCGAAGGCGGAGCGGTTGCCGAAGGCGACGGCTGCGGTTCGTACACCGTGATGCGTACAGTTCGTGAAACAGTGATGGAGCAAGTCGAAGAGACTCGCTACCGCACTCGCAACGAAGTGTACTATGAAGACCAAGTGGTGTCGAAGACTCGAATGGTGCCGGAAACGCACACCAAGGAAGTCCAGTACACCGTCATGGTCCCGACGTATGAAACACGTCAAAAGACGATCAATTACACCGTCAACAAGCCGGTGTACGAAACTCGTGAACGAGTCATCAACTACACCGTCAAAAAGCCGGTGTACGAAACTCGCACGAAGACGATCAACTACACCGTCATGAAGCCCGTTTACGAGCAGCATGAAAAGGTGATCAACTACACCGTCAAAAAGCCGGTGTACGAGACTCGTCAAAAGACGATCAACTACACCGTCCACAAGCCGGTGTACGAAACCCGCACCAAGACGATCAACTACACCGTCATGGTTCCGGTTTACGAAACACGTCAAAAGACGATCAACTACACCGTCTACAACACGGTGAAGGAAGAAAAGGTTCGCACGGAAACGTACAGCGTTTGCGTGCCGCAAACCTACACCAAGACGGTTCACGTCCACGGTGGTCACTGGGAAACCCAAACGGAAACCGTTCCGGGCCCGATGATCCGTCGCGTCGTCCGTGAACCAGGCACTTGCCACTTCGACCCCTGCACCTGCAAGACCGTGTACTGCCCCGGCGAATGCCGTGTCGAGTGCGTGCAAGGACCCCCGAAGACGATCTGCAAGAAAGTCTGGGTCCCGACCTGCGAAGAGAAGGAAGTGACTTGCACGAAGTACGTCCGTGAGTGCCGCACTCGCGAAATCCCGTACACCGTGTGCCGCAAGGTGCCGGAATGCCGTACCAAGGTTTGCGAATACAAAGTTTGCAAAATGGTTCCGGAATGCCGCACCAAGACTTGCGAATACACCGTTTGCAAGATGGTCCCCGAGTGCCGCACCAAAGTGTGTGAGTACAAGGTTTGCAAGATGGTTTGCGAAAACCGTCAAAAGGTTTGCAAGTACACGACTTGCAAGATGGTTCCCGAGTGCCGCACCAAGACTTGCGAATACACCGTTTGCAAGATGGTCTGCGAGCCCCGCACCAAGACCTGCAAGTACACCGTCTGCAAGATGGTTCCCGAGTGCCGCACCAAAGTGTGTGAGTACAAGGTTTGCAAAATGGTTCCCGAGTGCCGCACCAAGACCGTGTGCTACACGACTTGCCGCAAAGAGTGCTACGAGGAAACCATTAAGGTCAAGAAGTGCCGCCAAGTGTGCGTGCCCTACACGGTGACCAAATGCGTTCCCCGAGTCGTTTGCAAGGAAGTTCCCGTCACGGTTTGCTGCCCCGCTCCGACTTGCTGCGGCAGCTCGGTCGTCAGCAGCAGCGACGCTTGTGGCTGCAACGGCGGCTGCGATGCCTGCGGTGGCTGCGAAGCTGCTCCGGCTTGCTGCGAGCCCGCTCCGTGCTGTGCACCGAAGCGTGAAGGTTGCCTGAAGGGCTTGTTCGACAAGCTGTTCGGCGGCCGAGCCGACTGCGGATGCGGTTGCGAAGTGGTTGAGCCGTGCTGCGAAGTCGCTCCGGCTTGCGGTTGCTAATCAACCGATTGACTTTGACTTAACGCTCTAACCAGGAAACACCCTCGGAAGTTGAACTCCGTCGTCCGGCTGGCCCCAATCCTTTCCTATCGAACGGGCGGCCGGCGACGAGTCTCAACGAAGAAACGTTTTCTTGGACATCAGCGAACGCCACAAAATCGGGGCGGGTTTCCCAAAAGGATTCCCGCCCCGTTTTGCATGCGCTCCAAGCTTTCCGGCGTTGCCATGACGGACGACTTACAGGCTTTTACATCGCAACGGCGGCCCGGCTGACTTCCTCAACGAATTCCCGATGAAAGCTCCTGTAGGACGTCCGGCCAGAATCGCCACGCCGGGCTGGGCTGGTGACCCGACTCCGGCTCCGGCAAACCAAACTGCTCGGCTACCAGCCGGCGGATCCGATCGACGCCGAAGCGAGAGAAGCGGACGCGGTCCGATGACGACCCCTCGTCGGCCGGGATGACTACCATCGCGTCGATCGCCCGCGACAACAGCTCGTGCTGTAAATCGTTACTGAGGTGTTGTTCGATCGTCTCCCGTAGAGATGCCCAATTCACCTGGCCACTCGGTACCGCGAACAACCCGTCGGGCCCTTTGAATAGCCGATGCAGGGCGACCATACCCGGGTCAGTGCCCGCGGCTGCATCATCGACCCACCAAACCAAGGCGGCGTCGGGCGGCGCGATCCTGTCAGCGATCGCGGCCAACCACCGTCCGTCCTCGGCCAGCAGCCCCTCGAGCGAATCGAGGTCGATGTCGATCACCACTTCTTGACCCTCGATATCGTATCGACCGACAAGCCGATCCGATCGCCGGCCGCCCGCGACGAGGTCCAACACGGCATAACAGATCGCTCTGGACATCTGAACGGACTTGTTCGGAATCGTAAAGCTGGTCAAGGCCACTACGCTTGGA